>Ga0208157_1001418_pt1 | contig 10857 bp, 15 predicted proteins | sample 5_EtaG_FD_184077 | JGI IMG/M metagenome (GOLD analysis project Ga0208157, IMG submission 184077) | Marine viral communities from the Subarctic Pacific Ocean - 5_ETSP_OMZ_AT15132 metaG (SPAdes) (version 2) | ecosystem: Environmental > Aquatic > Marine > Oceanic | place: Pacific Ocean | collected...
CATTCAAAGATATACATGGTGATGCTCTTGCTTATGTAAAGAATAGAGTTCCTTTTCTAAAAAATAACCTACCAGATCACATCAGTATCTTTGACGGTAAGCCTGTTAATGACATAGAGAATCCAATGCTCAGAGCGTTTAACGCTGGTAGTCCTTCACCAATGAGTGCAAGGAATCCTGACTGGATGGATGAACTTTATAAGATTGGCTGGATGCCACACGAAATAACTAATACAGATCCATCAGGTTTGTATGAACTTAGTGGTGATGAAAGAACAATTGTAAATAAACTAATTGCTGATACTGGATGGGCTAAGAAAGCTAAGAAGTATGTGGAGAATCCTTACTTCCAAAAAGAGGTGGCTGAACTAAGAAAGTTACGTCTTACTAACCGTAGCTGGTCTCGTATAAAGCTAAAAGAAAAAGACTTACCAATATTCCAATACTTAAATGGAGAACTACGTCAGGCTCAGAAGACAGCTTTTGAACAACTTAAGGTTCAATACCCAGCTATGTGGGATTCCATCAGAGATTCAATAGCCGCTAGACAAGCAATGCTTAAAGGAAAACCAAATGAAGCTGCAGCTATAGCTGATAGGAACGAGAAAGCCTTTAAGAAGATAGACGGAATACTTGAATACGCAAACCCACCGAAAAGATAACAACAACATGCAATGGCAGTTACAGAAAGAAACGTTACGAGTACAGGTGCCACCTCCTATACTTTCCCATTTGAATATTTAAAGACCACTGACGTTAAAGTTAGCGTCAATGGCACGGCTTCAACACAGTTCACCGTTCCAAACGGTGCGCCTACAACCGTACAATTTAATACAGGACATGTACCTGCCAGCGGTGCAGCGATAAGAATTTATCGTGATACAGATTCAGACAATTTATCAGCGACCTTCTATGCAGGGTCAGCTATTAAGTCACAAGATTTAAACGACAACTTTAATCAAAACTTATACGTTACACAGGAAGCTAAGCGTGATGTCCAATCAGCTTGGCAGACTGGTGATGAGACGATTATTAGTTCTGAAACGTGGCAAAGCGACAATACAAAGGTTGCTACCACAGGAGCTATAGACGGAAGAGTTGATGCCAAGATAGATACAGCAATAGCAAGTGATGTACTAGCTGGTACTGATTTAGCTAAGACTACATCTGGAGGACAAGTTACTATTAACCATAATGTTAGTGGTGCTAATAGTACTGTTAATAATAGTAATGGTACTGTTATACAAGATATAAGTATCACTGCTCAGGGTCATGTAACATCAGTAGGTTCATTTGATCTAGATGGGAGATATTACACAGAGACTGAGCTTAATGCTGGTCAATTAAACAACCTCTACTACACAGAGACTGAGTTAAATGCTGGTCAACTAGACAATAGATACTATACAGAGACTGAACTAAATGCTGGTCAGTTAGATAATAGATACTTCACTGAAACTGAATCTGATGCTAGATACTACAGATTAGGTAGTGGAGGAGAAATTCAATCAGGTGAAACTTGGGTAGCTGCAGATGACAAAATAGCAACTACTCAAGCTATTGATGCACGTATAACTGACCTTGTAGACGATATTGGTGGATTCGTACCAATTGCAAATGAAACATCTTTTCCTAACGCTAACCCTGACGTTAATAACGGGGTTGGAACTCTTTTATCTATTAAAGCTCTCAGCAGCAACCTTACCTCCAATGGATCTGGAGTTGCGACAATTGCTAACGGCACTGTCGGTAACTCTACAGTCACCATTACTGGTTTAGATAACAGTACAACATACGCAGCTACTACTGGTATGCTTGTAGAGAGTACTACTACGCTTAATACATATAGTTTCCACAGAGTCACACCTAAAGCTACAGAAGTAACAACAGTAGCTACAAACATGAGTGCTATAACTACTGTAAATAGCAATCTTACCAATATAAATAGTGTTAATTCAAACGCATCTAATATAAATTCAGCAGTATCTAACGCTAGTAATATTAATGCTGCTGTATCTAATGCAAGTAATATAAACTCTGCTGTAGCTAATGCAAGCAATATAAACTCAGCAGCATCTAATATTACTAATATTAATGCTGTTGGTAATAACGCAAATAATATTAATGCAGTTGCTGGTCAAATATTATTCTCTGAAGACTTAGGAGGTATTGCAGATTCAATTGCAACTGGCACTGGAAACAATATAAACACCGTAGCTTCTAATCTTGCAAGTGTTAATTCATTTGCAAGTACTTACAGGATTTCAGCTTCAGCACCAAATAGCTCTTTAGACGAGGGTGATCTTTGGTATGACTCAACTGCAAATGTACTTAAATACTATAACGGTACAACTTGGACTGTCACTGCAGCCGCTGGTCTTTCCGCTGTATCTGAAGATACGTCACCTGGATTAGGTGGTCACTTAGATTGCAACGATAAAAATCTCACTGAAGTAGGAACTGTCAGTGGAAACAACTTACAAATTGACTTCGGAACACTTTCATAACCATGGCTAAATTATTAAAACTAAGAAGAGGTACAACCTCACAACACAGTAGCTTTACTGGTGCAGAAGGCGAAGTCACTGTAGATACAACTAAAGATACACTTGTCGTACATGACGGTAGTACTGCTGGTGGTATCCCACTTGCTAAAGAATCAACTGCTTTAACATTAATTGACGAAGATAATATGGCATCTAACAGTGCCACACGTCCTCCTAGTCAACAGTCAGTTAAAGCTTATGTAGACACTGCTGACGCAACTAAAGCACCACTAGCTTCACCTGCACTAACAGGCACAGCAACAGCAGTTAACCTAACGATGTCGGGGAATCTGACTGTCAATGGTACAACTACTACAGTTGCTTCTACTAACACCACAATTACAGATAACCTACTTGAGTTAAATAGTGGTGCTTCAAGCAACGCTAATGACTCTGGTATCTTAATTGAACGTGGCTCAACAGGTGATAATGCAATTATTGCTTGGGATGAAAGTGCTGATAAGTTTGTAGTTGGTACAACAACAGGTACAGCTAGCTCAACTGGAAATATAACAATAGCTACTGGTACTCTTGTAGCTAATGTAGAAGGTAATGTAACTGCAACTACTGTTACTGATAGTAAGGGTGATGTAAGAAAGATACCTTCTAATGCTCAATCCTCAGCTCATGTAGCAACCGCTGCTGATGCTGGTAAAGCTATCTATATATCAACTGGTGGAGTCACTCTTAATAACTCAGTCTTTGCTGCTGGAGATGCAGTAACCATTATCAATAACAGTGGATCAGATCAAACTATCACTCAAGGTTCAGGCGTAACAATACATAACGCTGCTGATGCCTCAAGTGGAAATAGAACCTTAGCTGGTAGAGGAATGGCAACTGTATGGTTTGCGTCTGCAAGTGTCGCCTACATAAGTGGTGCGGGGTTGAGCTAATATGTCTATACAAATGATGCTCCTTGGAGCTGGTGCGGTTGCTGAGAAGACCTACGTTGACGATATTTTCAGCACCCACCTCTACACAGGAAATGCATCCGCTAGGTCAATAAATACAGGTATTGACATGACTGAGGGTGGTTTAGTTTGGGTAAAAAACAGAGATCAAAATTACAACCACACCATTCAAGATACGGTTAGAGGTGCAGGAGCAACAAAAAAACTTAGCAGTAATTTAAATAATGGTGAAAATTCAGGAGATACAGCTAACCATTGGGCTGGTTATATCAATTCTTTTAACAACAATGGCTTTTCAATAGATAAAACAGGTTCAGGTGCGATTAATTGGGCTAATTACAACAAGAGTGGTGAAGATTACGCCGCATATAATTTCCGTAAGGAAAAAGGTTTTCTAGATATTCTTGAATTTACCGAAACAGGTAGTGATGCAACCATTTCTCATCAATTGGGGAGTGTTCCTGGGATGATTATAATGAAGACAACTTCGAGAACTAGTCCTTGGTTTGTATATCACAGAGGTGCAGGAGAGGGTAAATGGGTAAAATTAAATGAAACTGGTGCCGCAACATCCTTTTCTAGTGGAGGTTGGGGTTCAGTAACTAGTAGTAGTTTTAACTTTACACATGCAATACTTGGATATGGATCTAGCACAAAATGGATAGCTTATGTATTCGCAGGAGGTGAAAGCAACGCCAGCGAAGCAAGGTCTGTTGATTTTGATGGATCGAATGATTATTTGACTTGGGCTGCGTCTTCAGACTTTGCTTTTGGAACAGGTGATTATACAGTTGAATTTTGGGTAAAACCAGATTCTCTTACTTCAAATAAAACTTTCTTTGCAGTTGCAAATACAGATGGGTTTGCAGTAGTTATTAGCTCTAATAAAGTATCAATAAACGGATACAGTACAGGTGATAAATTTGCAACATCCATTGGACCTGTTCTTGGTCAATGGACGCATTATGCTTTAGTAAGAGAAGGTACGGGTAGTAACCAAACTAAAATTTATAAAAACGGAGTACTTGAAAAAACTGGTACAGATTCAACGGATTGGACAACCACAGCAATAACAGGTTTAGGTGCTAATGCTTCAAACGGTAATAATAAATTTGATGGAAAGATTTCTAATTTCAGAGTAGTTAAAGGCACAGCAGTTTATACGTCATCATTCAGACCACCAACAGAGCCATTAACGAACATAACGAATACTAAACTTCTTTGTTGCAACGATTCCAGCACAACTGGAAGTACCGTAACCCCTGGAACGATTACAGCCGTTGGCAGTCCAACAGCAAGTACCGATTCTCCCTTCGATGACCCTGCAGGTTTTGTCTTTGGTGAGAACGAAGACCAAGGAGTAATCAAGACGGGATCGTACGTTGGAAATGGATCGACTGACGGGCCAGATATTCTAATGGGTTGGGAGCCGCAGTATTTTTTGGTAAAAAATATAAGTACAAGTGGGTCTATTGCACCTTGGATGTTGTATGACTCAATGCGTGGAATGGTTTCGGGAGGTACTGATACTAAATTTTATCCAAACGCTAATGATCAAGATAGAACAAACACAGATTTTGACATCACATCCACAGGTATAAAAATTAAAAACTCTTTTGATGGGATAAATGGAGATGGAGATACGTTTATATATCTAGCCATAAGACGACCAGATGGATATGTAGGCAAGCTTTCCTCACTTGGTACGGATGTATTCGCTATGGATACGGGATCTGGTAGTTCAGCTATGCCTGGATTTGATAGTGGATTCCCTGTTGACTTTGCACTTGTTAGAGCAACTGCTTCAGGAAATAATTGGCTTGCTTCAGGAAGATTAATACAGAAGAAGTATTTAGGTACAAGTACTACTAATCCAGAATCACCATATGATCCAATTGTATTTGATAGCAATACTGGTTGGATAAAATCTAGCAGCTATACTAGTGCACATCAATCATGGATGTGGAAACGCCACAAAGGTTTTGATGTGGTGACCTATGAAGGTAAGGGTGCTTCTTCGGCACCTAGATCCATACCGCATTCCCTCTCAAAACCGCCAGAAATGATCTGGACTAAGAATAGAGATTCAAGTGTCGATTGGGTTGTATGGCATAAAGACTTAAATGGTGGTGGTAATAATGCCGCTAGTTATAACTTAAGACTAAATCAGGTAGATCAAGAAACTTCTAATGGTGATATTTATGGCGGGGCTAACGGTACTTTGCCTACATCTACTCATTGGACTACAGGCGGCAATAATATGATTAATGAGAATGGATCTGAGTTCATATCTATACTCTTTGCCAGCGTTGATGGTATTTCAAAATGCGGCGGGTACAGCGGATCCAGCAGTGTCGTTACCGTTGACTGCGGATTTGTACCAAGACTAGTTATTATGAAAAAAAGACAAAATACAGGGTCTTCACATAACGGTTGGCTTATATTTGACACGTTAAGAGGTGTTGTTGATGGTAGTGATTCTTATATGTTCCTAGATACAAGTAGTGCTGCCAACGCTGATTATGACGTATTAGATTTAGTAGATTCAGGGGGAGTAAAAGGATTCTCTGTTCCAACATTAGGATCTAATAATGACAATGGCTCAACGTATGTTTTTTACGCCCACGCCTAAGTGAAACTACCATCCATAAAACTGACTAACGCTTTAGATATGCCTAGCATCCCTCTAAAGCAACCGTCAGCAGAGATGCCAATATTTCCACCCATTGTCATCCCTCCTCAAAACTTGGAAGCACCAGCTGGAGTAACGCTAGATGAAGCACCAGCCGAAGAAGAAGAAGCAGCAGATACAACAGCAACTACTGTACAACCAACTCTCCGAGTACCAGTTGTAAAAATAGATCTACCCTTACCTAGTGCAGAAGTCGTAGCTACTGCTACCTATGCAGCTGTTGCAGCTGTAGCCACTACCACCCTTGCTACACCTTTGTTTGACAAATTAAAGAAACAAATCCAAAAGTTCCTACAGAAAAAAGTTGATAAATGGAAGGAAAACCGCCAGAAAAAAAAGGAGTCCTTGGAAAGCTAAAAGATGCTGTAGAGGATAAAGAACATCAAATAGAGGTGCTTGGAACATTCGTGAGGCTCGGAGTAGTCGTCTGGTCTGGTTTCATTATCACTATGAATTATGTCGAGTTACCAATGATTAAAAAAGCTGGGAACTCAGATATCACCTTCGTTGCCAGCGTGTTTACGGGAGCACTGGCGACATTCGGTTTGACCACTGGTAATAAGAATGGCAATGGCAAACCACCAACAACCGTAGATTGTCCTATGGCTAAAAAGAAAGAAACATGAAGAAATGGCTTTTACTTATCCTACTGGCATCACCCACGGTAGTAAGAGCTGAATTAGTACAACCCAACTTCACCCAAGGGTCAATGAATAGTACTACTACTACAACTCAAGATATAACTGAAGAGATAACAACAACCACCTATGGAGCAGCGTTAAACAAATGGTCTGGGGACAACATAACCCATTCCTCAGCAAGCTCAGGAGGCTTAGTAGACGAAGATTCAATCTTCACGATACATACAGCTGGAAGCGACTTTTCACTCGAAGTAGTGTCAAGAGCAGCAAGTCAAGTAATCGAACTAACAGAAATAGATCGAACTATCGAAACGGAATCTACTACTGTCTCCTTGTCAGTCTTCTCTCAATAGCACCAGCAAAAGCATCAGATCCAGAGACTACAAATGTGTCTAATCCAGTAGCTGCAGCGACAGGAAATGTAACCAATCAAGCTGTCCAATTTCAGAATAATGGAGCACCAAGTAGACAACACTATGGATCTGGTGTGTCTTGCAATGGCTCAACTATGACATTTAGCCCATTCTATATGGGTAATCATACAAAGCCTTTTGACGATGAGATGAGTCAGAGAAGCTACACAGTAGCGGAGAACTGGGGAGGTCAAATTAACTTCATGTTTCCTTTGGATCGTAGAGGGTTAGCACAATGTAGACGTATAGCCGCACGGCAAGAAGAAAAGATGAGGCTTGATTATGAGCTTGTACGTGTATTGAAATGTGCTGAACTTCAACGCAAAGGTTTCATGTTAGCTGAAGGTACACGTGTATTCGATATGTGTAATGACGTAGTACCAATCGTTGAATACAAAAAGAATAAACAGGCTGCTGTTAAACAGTATCTAAAAAAAGAATGTACTCCTAAAGATAAGAAATTTCCTTGGAATAAACAGGAGTATGAATGTCCAATTAAACCCACTGATAAAACATGAGTACATTAAGTGATGCAATAGCTAAGCAAGTTGCAGATCAAGCTAAAGCAAAGAAAAAAAAGTCATCTAAGAAAAGAGACGAAAACGGTAAATTTGTAAAGACAGATGAAAGTTAAATTAGCAGTACTACTAATCCTCGTCGTAGCTGGAGGTGTAGCAGCACAAAAGTATAACCAGTTTAAAAACTCACCATCTGGTCAGTTAATAGAAACGCTACAAGAACGAAAAGAACTGATTGAGGAATTCACCAAATCACCAAGTATTCAACTCCCACTAAACAAGTGATCATAATCAAACCCATCTTAATGACCTTTCTCTCCACTACTGCAGTGAAGAATTTGATCATTCAACTCTTAGAGGCTTATGCCAAATCCACAGATAATACTATTGACGATAAAGCAGTAGAGATTATCAGACGTAATCTATTTCCAGGAATAAAAGACGAATGAAGAAACGAGCCACTGAAGACCAATTTAACGAACTACATAACCTTGTTACTACTGAGTTTCTAAAGCGAGTCAAAAGTGGCGAAGCTTCTACTCAAGATCTCAAGGCAGCCTGTGAATGGCTTAAAACAAACGATATTAGCGGTATTGCATTTGATGGTAACCCACTCTCCAAGCTTGCAGCTGTAATGCCAAAGGTAGACCCCGAACTCGTACAACAAAGACTATATGGCAAGCGGAGCTAAATACGCTAATGGCAACTATAAGTCACAACAAAAAGCGTATAACAAAACAAAGAAAGGGAAAGCATTAAGAGTCAACGCTAACAAGCTTAATAGAAAACTAGGTACTTACGGTAATGGTGATGGCAAAGATGCAGCTCACTACAAAGGGAGTACTACTAAAGGAAGACTTCAGTCTCCATCTATTAACCGTAAAAGCAGATTAAAGATTCGTAAATGACCCCACTACTACCTAGCCCACAACACTATTTACAAAACCTAATAACCATGACAAGTCCTGATGCTAAACGGCTCTGGAGAAGAGCTATAAAAGAGCACTTCAATTGTACATGTGTTTATTGCGGAAACAATTATGAAATTAACGAACTTACACTCGATCACGTCAAACCTAGAACGAATGGTGGCGAGGATCTTACAAGCAATTTGGTCCCCGCCTGTCGAGCGTGTAATCAAGGCAAAGGTAGCAGTCATTGGCTCAGATGGATGCGTCAGACATATGGACGTAACCATTCCAGAGAGCAACTTATTTTAAACCATATCAATTAATGGCAAAGGAATTTACAGGCACAGCAACCTATGAGTCTCCAAAAGATAAAGCTGATGCTAAGGAATACAAAGAAATGACGGAGGCAAAAACAGCGTACTTCGAAGAACGAGCTAAACGTATAGCCAATAAGAAGTCGTATTAACACCCACTAATCAATATCTCGTAGCCGTCCGCAAGGGCGGCTTTTTTTATGGCCGAAGATACCTTTAAGGTTAAAGAGGGTTCTTATAACATTACTTTAGAACAAAAGCCTCAGTTTTTAAAATACATAAGAGACAAACTTGCTAGCAACAACAACTCTAAAGCAGGTATAGTTACTAAAGTAAATGTAGATGGAGAAGCAAACCAAGTCAGGAACCGTGGCTCAACTGCTAAACCTAAATTTAATCTTGCGAAAACTAGCTCTAAAGTAGCTGAAAGAAATTTAAGGAATGACAACTTAAAAATAAGTAGTAGCCATTTATCAAAAGATAAACTAGCTAAGTTTAAAAACCAAGCTTTACAAATAAACAAACGAGGGTTACAAGCTGACCATGTTTTTGAAGCTCAAACAACTGGTCCAATGATTAGGCAGTTGAATTATGAACTAAAAGCTGGACTAATAACTAAAGCTGAATATGTAAAACGCCTTGCACTTTTAAAAAAACAAGGCATTGGTAATGATCCAAAGAATTTACAGAAGTTGACTGGTAAAGAAAATTCCAAAAAAGCTAGAGAGGTAGCAAAGAAAAACAAGGCTCTAGAAAAGATGGAAAAAAAACAGACTAGCCGTAGATATGGAAGAGTTAAATTTAGTGATATCTTTAAGGATGCTAAAAATGGCAACGGTAATGGAAACGGTAATGGAAACGGTAATGGAAACGGTAATGGAAAGAATGGGAACGGAAATGGTAAGAATGGAAAGGTGAAGATCAATGGAGGTTATGGGTCAAAAAATCGTAGACTTAATTCTGACTTCACTCTTTTTGGAGAAACAAATATACCTGGATATAGACCTGCTCAAATTTTCAACATACCTGGAACAACATTAAGGATTCCAATGGCTTAGAAGCCTACTGAAAATAGTCAAACGATAAAACATACATGACCAACCCTTTAGAGGCTCTACAGGGTGATTTCAAGCTGTTTCTGACCGCTTTATGGGAACAGCTTGAACTACCACCACCAACAAGAGCACAATTCGCAATAGCTGACTATTTACAACACGGTCCTAAACGTCTACAGATCCAAGCCTTCCGAGGAGTCGGAAAGAGCTGGATTACAGGGGCGTTCGTGTTATGGACGTTATTCAAAGATCCAGAAAGAAAGATCATGATCATCTCTGCCTCTAAAGAGAGAGCAGACAACATGTCGATCTTCCTACAGAAACTAATCATAGAGACACCATGGTTAAATCACCTAAGACCAAAAAGCGACGAGGCAAGGTGGAGTCGTATCTCCTTCGACGTACTTTGCTCGCCTCATCAGGCTCCCAGCGTAAAAAGCGTTGGTATTACTGGACAACTTACTGGTTCTCGTGCAGACCTCATGGTCCTAGACGACATAGAAGTACCAGGAAACAGTATGACGGAGTTGATGCGTGAAAAACTTCTTCAACTCTGTACGGAAGCAGAATCTATCCTTACCCCCAAAAGCGATAGCCGTATTTGCTACCTTGGGACTCCTCAGACTGTTTTTACTGTTTATCGTAAGTTGGCAGAGCGTAACTACCGTCCGTTCGTTTGGCCAAGTAGATACCCAAGAAAAGACAAACTCAGTAAGTACGAAGGATTACTAGCACCACAGATACAGGAAGACCTAGATAAAGGTGTAGACGAATGGAGTGTCACCGACCCTGATCGCTTTGCAGATGACGACCTCCTAGAGCGTGAAGCCGCTATGGGAAGAAGTAACTACAT
>Ga0208157_1001419_pt1 | contig 10856 bp, 5 predicted proteins | sample 5_EtaG_FD_184077 | JGI IMG/M metagenome (GOLD analysis project Ga0208157, IMG submission 184077) | Marine viral communities from the Subarctic Pacific Ocean - 5_ETSP_OMZ_AT15132 metaG (SPAdes) (version 2) | ecosystem: Environmental > Aquatic > Marine > Oceanic | place: Pacific Ocean | collected...
ATCTGTATATCTTCTACCATTTTGTCTATTGTATGAGTAATGCTCTACAAAACGTTCAGCTATTTGTGATACACTACCTATATCTATTTTACTGCCATTTTCTCCAACACCTTGTTTTAATGCATTTAAAAAGTTTCTTCTAGCTCCGAATGCATCAAACACTTTTAAATCTACGTTAACATAAGCAACATCTTTTAAAACAACATCTGTTCTAGTGCCTTGTTCAAAGCTTACAACCATATTATCGGCATTTACATTTTTAAATACAGGTAACACTGTATTACCTTCTGCGTCTTTTTCTATAACGCCAAATTTATTTAATTCTTTTTGTATTCTTTTATAAGCTGCGTAATCAGAAGGGTCGTTAGTTTCTTTGTATAATTTTTCAGCTGTTTCAAGTTGTAACTTTGTTGCAAGGTAATCAGCTGATTCACTGTTTCTAATAATTCTAACTTCTTTATTAATAAATATATTAGAACTATTTTCATAAAATCCTGATTTTTCTTGTGATGTTATATTTTCAAGAAAATCACTTCTATCCATTTCAAATATTTGTTTATTTTGTCTGTGTAATGCACTAAAATCTGGACCTATAGATACTTGATTAACATCTCTACTTGGTACAATATCTATCATATCGCCTCTTATTTTTAAAGATGGTGTTTCAATAGTAAAATACATCTCCATAAGTTTAGCTTGTAAATCTTTTATGTTAGGGTTTTTTGCATTCTTAGCACCATCTAAAGTAAGATTTAAAACATTGGGTGCATCTTCACTTTCAAACTTTCTCAACAACTCTACAGGGTCTCCTTTTGGAACTAAATACGCATCATTGCTATTATTTAATCTTATTCTACCATCACCCTGTATAGCATAATTTAAATGCTCTCGAATAAACTGATTTAAATTAGTAACCTGTCCAATCATTTTACCAACTTTTACAACTTCAGCAGCTTGCTGATGTCTTGCAAATGGTGAAAAAATATTAGGTACATCTTTCCATAACGCAGGCTCACCAGGTGCCTGAAATCCTAACTCAGGTCTTGGTCTTGTAAGAGATTTATCTCCTAACATATCTATAATCTCTTTAGACTTAAATGTTTTCTTTATAGCTTGCGGTACGCTTTGATACATAGCAACAGCATCCCCATCAAAATCAGCACCACCAGCACGTTCTGCATTCTTTTTAGACATAATAACACCTTTACCAGCAATGTCTACAAATCCACCAAAATCTAGAGATAATACACCTGAAGGATTGCCTACTGGACTTCTAACTATAACATAATTTATAGCATCCTCTAATTGTTTAATTCTATTTTTATCAGTTTCTGTAGGTTTTTTTCTAGCTCTGTATTCTTGTAATTCATTAAAAGCCTCTTCCAAGGTATAATCTTTACCATTTGCTTTTTTTAAATCTACCTTATCGCTTTTATGTCCATTATGTAAAAAGAAATTAGTGTCTGTTAAATTAATTTTACTTAACAACATAGGGTCTGCTGCTTTCATTCTTACATAAGTGCTACCATAGTCTATTCTCGGTCTAGACAATCTTGTGTGTATATAATTTTTTAATGCTTGTTCTACGTATTTATGATTATTACCTATACGCAATATGATAGGATTGTAATTAAATTGTTTTAATAAATCGTTAACAGCACGCAAAGATACATCATTGTTTACTACTTCAGATTCAAATCTTTCTTTTATAGTACCATCTTTTTCGAACAATGACTCAATTAACTTTGTACCTAAAGGTGTGTCTATGTTTGTATTAAATAATTCTACTACTTTGTCTATACTCATTCTGTCTAAATCTAAAGGTCTACCATCCTTCATAATTAATGGTTTATTAACATCGATAGTATTCATATCTAGGTCCATGACTTCCGTACTATACCCCTTATCGCCCTCTAATTGCTTCATAAACAAGTCTTCCATAGCTCTGTTGAACTCTGGACCCATTGTTATATTACGCATCATTATAGAGCCAAATGGCAATCTTTGAAATCTTGTATTAGATACTTCCCCTTCAGTTTTAATTAATTTTATATCACGTGACTGTACATTAAATGTTTCACCTTTTTTAGTAAGTTTATATGAATCTGTTTTAGCATCATACTCAACTTCTGCCGTTTGATGTCTACTATTAGATTTGTTAGAAGATTCTACAATAATAATGTCGACTCCTAAATCTTTCATTAATTTATATATACCCTGATGAGTAGCTTGCTCTGCTGATTTATTAAATACCATACCTCTAGATTTTGCTAAATTAGAATTGTATATAGGGTCAGTTATTAATACATCTTTTATATATCCTTCTTCCAATCCTCTACCTGCTTCATTTAAAACATCTTCACGCAATCTTGGACTGTAGTATTTTTGTCCGTCTGATACACCAAATACACCACCAGAATCTTTTATAATTATACTTTTAATTCCTTCTGGTCCATATCTACTAGTATCAAATGACATAGATGCACCATTTTCTAAAACCTTTCTATATTGTGTCCATTTAATTACATTAGCAAATAAAGGATTTTTTTTGTATGCAAAATAAGCATTTTTAAATGTTTTAGCGTCTATAGTAAATACGCTACCATTTTTATTTCGAGGTAGTAAACCAGCGTCTTGTAACTCGTACAACATATTACTCAATAATTCTTTTTTGAAATCTGCTTTTGTTTCATACATTTCACCAAAAGGTGTTTTTTCTCCCGTGTTTTTATTAATACGTAAACTATCAAAAAAAGATTCATTTCTAATGCCTTTTTTCTTAAACATATTATATTGAGTTTCTATAAAATCAAGTATAGGGTCTGCTTCTGGTAAAAATCTTTGACTATTAGGGTCTTTGCTCCATGCGTGTCTTCTAGCATTCATTTCGTTGTTAGATGGATTTAAATGATGTATATATCTGTCGTCTTTTCTCAACTCTTTATTTGTATTATAAATATCTTTCGTAACATTAAATGTACTAAAATATGGGTCTACACCAATTTTACTGCTAGTAGATTCAAATTCATTTTGTTTACCATCTTTATTTGTTGTACGAATATAATCTATTTTAATATCTAATGGTTGACTACCTTCAATAGCAGTATTATGATATGTTTCTTCACGTATCATTCTTAAAGGTTTGTTGTACGCATCTGTAGTAGGAGTGTCTATAATAGTGTAGTTAACTTTACCGCCCTCACCTATTGTTTTTAATACAGTCAATGATTGTCTTTCTTTTAAACCACTATATTCAAACCATATTTTATTTAATGGTGCCTTACTACCCTTAGCATCTACAAACATTTTTTTTAATCTTTGAAAACTATCAGGTGACATTTCTGCTTTTTTTTGTTTTATATACTCAACAACACCTTCTATAAATTCTTTTCTATCTACAGATTTTCTAGCCAATAATTTCATAATTTTACGTGTTTCAACTGGATTTAATTCAGGAACATCTTTTGATATTTCCTCTAACAATTCTTTAGCACGATTTACAGATTTAGTCAAATTAGGGTCTTCCACTTTTGATGGGTCAACATTGTCTCTTGTAGGTTCTTGCTGTTTTTCTTGTTCAGGTTTTATGAGAATATCTAAAGCAGACCTTTCTGAATCTGTTTTTATTTCAGTAGAACGTATAGCCTCTGCTTTAACAGCTTTTTGTGCTAATATAATATTGTCTAATTCCCCAGGAACTTTATTAGCTTTATTAACTGTTTTAGCTAATTCTATTTTTAGTTGTTCTTGTATTTCTGTTTTTTGTTCATTAGATAGTTCATTTAATTTTTTATTTCTATATTGTTCAGGTATAAATTCTGAATTAGGTAATTTAAACTCTGGATTAAATACGTTTTTTGTAAAATATGTAGACTTATCTACTTCAATAATATCTTTACCAGCACCTTTAACAAATACTTTTCCGTCAGCTGCTCTTTCTACGGTTACAGCTTCTGTTTTACCGTCAAATGTATATAAATCAATTATATCTCCTTGTTTTACATTTGATAAATCTACATCAGGTCTTTCTGCTAAATCTTTTTGTTTAGCTTCTATAAAATCTTTTTCTTTAATAGTTAAATCTAACTTAGCTTGTTTATTAGCTTCTAAAAACACTCTTACTTTTTCTCTTTTACTTAAAGTTTCTAAACCTATATCACCCATAGAATCGAGTTTTGTTTTAATAGCTTCTAATACTACATCGCCTTGATTATTTCCTATTCTATTAATTTGGTCTAATACCAAATCAGCTTGGAATGCATCTACATATTTTTTTTCTTTTGGCCCTAAATCTTTATACCATTGCATTTTATTAATATCAGCACCGTTAATAATCATATTTTTACCTTCTTGCATAACGGTTAATATTTTATCTGGTTCTCCCTTTTTACCTACCATGTTTTCTACAAGTGCTTGAGTAGCACGTTGTTCAAACTTAGGTCTACCTGCTGCTCCAAAAAAGAATCCTAGTAAATATTCGTATACTTGGTCTGCAAAAGGTGCATTCTGCATAGATGCTTGACCGCCTGTAAATGCAGAACCTAATGTACCTCTTGTAATAAAATCTATATATTGTGCTTTATCGTAATCAACTCCACTTGATTTACGTAACGTAGATATTTGTTGTGGCCCTACAAATTCATCTGCTATTTCTTTAATTTTGCTTTGAGCCATTTTTACTTGTGCAGGATTTCTAGATGCTATTAATGTTCCTAAATTAACATAATTTCTTACACCTCCAAAAAACGCACCTGCTAATGCACCGTGTTGTGCTGATTCTGCCCAACCTTCAGGACCGTCTTTTCGTGCAGATACAGCCATTGCTATTCCCAAATGTGCACTTTCTTCCATTATTTCTAACAGCTCTGGATGTTGTGCTAATTTTTTACCTATATAATTATTGCGTAAAAACTCTGCACCGCCTAATCGTGATTTTCCTTGTTCAATTACCCAATCTGCTGCTTTCATAGGAATAGAACGTAATTGTAATCCACCTGCTTGGTCAGTTCTAGTTAATGCTGGTATATATTTTTTACCAAAATCACCTAAGCCTTCTTTAACACGTTCTCCAGCTTTTAATCTAGCTGCTCTAAACGCAGATTTTTTAGCAACACTTCCAGGCAATGACGCACCAAAAGTAAATACACCAGCAATAATATCAGGTGCAAAACCTATTAAATGGCCTACCTTGTTTAATATTTGCTCTGTTTGTGTATCTGGGTCATCTGCCCAACCAAATGTAGTAAAGCCTTCAACAACACCACTAGCTAATTGATTCATAGCACCTACTAGTGCATTTTCTTGTGCTGCAGGGTCTTTTTCAAATGGTATGTCACGTTCTTTTGCAAATTGATAAAACTGTTCTACCTGGTCTTCGCTAAAAGAATTAGGATTATCATAATAAGACTTCATCGATATTTGAGCATATCGTTTTTCATCTAGGTATCCACGCTCATACAAGCGTCTCATCTGTTGATATTGTTTATTCACTATTAGTTACTATATTGTAATAAAGTGTTTCTATATCTTTGCAGTTGTTCTAATTGGTCTTGATAAGTTGCTCGCTGTTCATCTGTTTTATTAAAGTTAAATCTTCTTTGAACTCTATCATTAGACATATGCATTAATGACTGTTCTACTGTTTCTAATGCTCTTTTGTACAAATAGTTATTTTTTACATCATAGCCAGAATCAACAGCATTTTCTAAATCTGTCATTACAGTAGACAAACTGGTTAATAAATTATTACCAGTTTCTATAACAGAATTTGCATTAAAAGCTATTCCAAAGTATTCCATTCCTAATTGTCTTTGTACACCAATAAATTTACCTCTACCTACTGATGGTAACAACCCAGCTTCTACTTCAGGTGTTTTTTTCACTCTTTTAATACCTTCTGTTTTTAATGATTTTTCAGATAATTCTGTTTGAATAGCGTGTGTATGTGCAGCTAACGTAGCTTGATGTGCTAACGATGCAGATAAAAACTCACCATCTTTCATCATTTCTAATTGCCTTCTATACTTTTCATCTTCCATTTTTTCAAATTGTTGAAACTCAATTTCTTTTTGTTTTCTGAGTTGCTCGATTGCACTTTGATTAGCAATCTTGTTTTTTTCTATATAAAAATCTAACTCTGCTTGCATCCCTTCTTTTTTCTTAGCCATGTCCATATCAAGTTTTTCTTTATATGAAGGTTCTAACATACTTTCAGCTTGTCTAAAAAAAGCAGTAGCAGCATTTAATCTTCTAGCGTATAAATCTTGTGCCATATTATTCTCCTATACGTATTTTAAATCAGTGTTAATATTGTATTCATCTACAGATAAACCTTGTTTAGCATACTCTGCACCCGTTGCATCTATTTGCATTTGCACTGTATTTAATGCGTCGCCCAATGCTTGTTGTGTTTTAACATTAGCTTGTTGAGTTTGTGCAGCTTTACTTTGTAATTGCATATCCATTAAAGATTTTGCTTTATTTCTAGCTATATCAGCTCCTCCATAAGATGTATTAGTTTGTCCGCCTTGGTCCAATGCTCCAATAGCTCTATCGTAAATCATTTTTGTTGCTAAATCTCCTTGTTGCTGATAATAATCTGCTTGCTGACTATATCTAGCAACTTGCTCTGGTATTATTTCGTCTGTAAACATTGACAAGTCTTCATCGTATTGCTTACCTAATCTAGCTAACCTTCTTTTTTCTGACATTCTATTAGCAAAAAAACTTACACCCTTTAATACAGTACTTGCTGTTTTCAAAGCAGGATTTACATTTTCTAAAAATTGTCCATATTTCAATAATTTGCTCATTTTTTATTCTCCTCTGAATTTAATTTTTGTCTCATTCCAAAACCAAATAACATACTATGTTCTAAATTAAAACCATTACCTAATTGGTCTTGTGAAAATTTTCTTATACCATCCAATATGTTTACAGGTTGTTGTTCCATAGACATTGGTTCTTGTGTAGACATAAACTCTTCACTAACCTCATTAGATATTCTAATTCTATCTTTTCTACTTGCTTCTGGGTTTTTAGGCTTTTCAAACTTGTCTAAAAATACATTAGAAGCATCTTCTATACTACCAGATTTAAAAACTTCTTGAATCTTTTGTGCATTGCCGTATCCTAAATCATCTCGATTTTTACCTTCTCCATAAATTGTATCATACATATAATCTACTTGCGACTCCATACTATCTTGTGCATCATTGTCTTTTAAAAACTTTTGATAATTTTTCATATGATTTCCTTCAAACTGAAATAAACCATATCCAGGGCCACCCTTCTCTTGCTTTTTTTGATAATCATATGTATATCCAGTTTCTACTCCTATATTACCCATAATACCTGAAGCAGCATTAGAAGTAAATCCTTTTTGTATCATATAATTATATATTTTCTTTTTATTGTCCATTGTTTCTCCTATCTACTTACAACTATACCTTGCGGTAACATTATGTTTGGTCTTCTATAACTAGCTACACTACTATCAATAACGCCCTGATAAGGTCTTCTAAGGATATCAAATACATTATTATTTATTTGCGTCATATCAGGTTCATTAACTGCGTACGGGTCTAAAAACCCATCTACAGGTGCTACTGGACCATATTGTAGTGATAATTGTTGTTCAGCTTCTGCTGCTAACATTTCATCGGTTCTATTCGGGTCTGAATAATCTATAGGTTGATTACGTTCAGCAATATCTCTATCTAATAACAACCTAGCCTGACTAAAACGATAATTCTCTACTAAGCTTTCTCCTTGATAATTAAATCCGTCAGGTATTCTAGCTTCTAATTCTTTAGGTCTATTTCTTAATGCATCTGGATTGTCATATAAATCTTGTAATTCTGGGTCTAATCCCATATAGCCCTTATACTCATCAAAGTCTTTAAACTTTTCATTAGTTTCGCCTCTAAATTCTTTTCTAGCTTTTCTGTCTAAAAACATTTGACCTTTATCAACTAATTTTTCTCCTAATTGATACCCTTCTAACAAATTTCTTGCAAAGTCTGTCCCTACACTAAAACCGTCGTTAAATTCTGACATACTTTGGTTTGCTTGTTCATGTATTGGCCTTTGTCTCAATCGTGCTAATTGTACTTGTCCTCGTGTAGCCATTATTCTTTCTCCATTTCAGTTTTATACCATTGTCCGTCTACTTTATGATATAAAAATACTTTACCGTTATTCTTTACAATTTTTCTGCTGCCTTGTGCACCTTCATTATTATTCGGTTTTACATTCACAACTTGTGCAACAGGTTCCATTTGCTGTTGTACTTCATCAATTTTATTTTGTAATTCTTCTCTAATATTTGTTTGTTCTTCAATCATTTTACGCTCTTTTCTCTAAATACAATTTGTATATCATTTACTTCAAAATCAGTAGCTACATCAGACCCAGAAAAACGCAATCCAAACCCTTTTATTTTATCAAAAGCTTTTTTATCGACAAATTCTGTCTTAGCTTTACGAATTGGTATATGCAGAGTTTTAAAGTTAACCTCAGAATTGCCATCTAATGTAGCTAAAATCTCTTCTTCTCCATCATCACGAAATCCATGCAATGTAATACCGTCACCATTTTTATAGCTTAAATACACGCTTATAATCTTTTTATCGACACTTGGCTTGCCAAAAGTAAATTCCTTCGTTTTAAGGGCTATTTCGTTAATATTAGAGCTATCTAATTTGCTAGGACTAGTGTTCCATTTACGCAATTCTACATTTGTGCTATTATATTTACTAAACCAAAGTATATCACCAGCATTATTAGTAATAAAATTAGTAGTATCTTGAGCTTCAAAACCTTTACTTCTATAATACAATGCAAACGCTTTCATATCAAAAGAAACAATTTTTTGATTTTTATTTGCAATAACAATAGTTCTTTCATCAGGGTCATATCCTATAATATTGTTTTCATGATAATAGTTAGACCAAACAAGTCTTTGCTGCCCTTTTTTATCTAACAATAAATCTCTTACTTGTTTTCCATCGTATAAATAAAAACCAAATTTATTGAACCATGCAATAAAACCTTCACCTCTTACAACGTGATAATCTTTTTCACAACCTTTATATTCTAGTGTTGCTTCTAAAAACTCTATATCTCTAGCAATATTAATAATATATAAATGATTTCTTTTGAACTCTAAAAGTTTACTTCCTAAAGACTCTAATGCAATTATGTCATCACCGTCGTTAATTTCAACATCAATTCTATTTTCAAAACTGAATGTATCAAAAGCATTCAAGTTAGATTTTAATATCGTGTCATTAGCAATTTTTAATTTTTCGCTAACAGCATCTTTATATCGTACATTTCCTATATATAATCTTCTATTAGCAATTGTACTAGCTTTATAGCCTGTACCTTGCATACCCATAATATGCTTGTTTTGCTCTACATAGCTTTCTGCACGTGTTGTTTCAGGTTTATTTTTAAATTCAACAATATCTAAAGGTACTTGAGGTGCTAGATTTAAAGCACCAATCAAACCATTAGCTACTATTAATTGCGTAGTCGGAAAATGATATATACATTTATTATCATGCGAACTATTTACCACCATACCAAAAGGATTGTATGTATCTGATGCAGGGTATCTTAAACCTTTTCTAAAGTCAATTTCAAATAATAAAAATTTTGTATTTCTTTCAGCATCTGGTTGTCCAGATAAACTATCTGTCTCATTGTAATAAAATTTAATAGCTTTTATATTATCTGCTTCTGGTACAACGCCCCACATTTGAGCGTTTAATTTTATATTATTTGGAGTGCTAGCACCACAGGCATTTGTTACGCTTCCATTAAACACTAAATTACTTTTTTGATTATCAGTGTAAACAATTTCATGAAATATGTTAACTACTTTATCATCATCAGAAAAAAACTGTCCTGTATCGTTATCGTACGTTCCATCATCTTTTTTTGTACCAGCGTAAAAATTAAAATAAAAATTGCCTCTATGATTTGTTTCTTCTGGTATTCCTAGTATAGTGCCGCCTGTAGCCATCTGGGCATCTGCATAACCCACATTTCTCATTCTTCCGTTATTGTCGGTCCATAATAAAAATATATTAGAAGAAGTAGAGTGATTAAATGACGGAGTTGTTCCGTAAAATCCTCTTTTTATGTTAAGAGTGTCGCCAACTATAGAAGTAATTTTCATTATTTCTGTATCTATTTGAATTAAATCTCCATTGTTAAATTTTGCACCATTTCCTGTACCTACGTTAATATTTGTACCAACATTTACAGAAGCACTACCTATAATACCACTACCTGTACCAACATTTATTGTTGTATCTTTTACACCTTGTGTAATACCTGAAGTTAAAGGTCCATTTAAATAAACTATTACTCCTGTACTGTCTGCAGGTTTAGCATCAAATACTTGCCATTCTGTTTTTGTAACTTTAAAATCAGTTTCAGCTTGATTTATTTGAGTTTGAGTTGGAGTATAAGTAAAACCTAAATTATATACTTCATCTATATATTCTAATTTTTTTGGTGTATTATTATTAGCAAAAGATGTGGGAGTCACTCTTACAACGCCATCAACAGCACTATATATTACAGGGCTAAATATATTGCCATAAGGTATAGTTTTAGTTCCATATGCTAAATTACCACTATTTAAATTAAAAACTTGTACACCATCAGAAGTAACATCAGTATTTATAAACAACATTTCAGTATTTGCAAATGTTCCGTTAGTATCGTCTATGTCATGGTCTGCGTTAAAATGAAATAAACCATTTCCTAAATTTATTTCTGCATTTAAATTACCAGTAGTTGCAGGAGGATTGTAATCCCCTGCTGCTCCCATAACTTTTAAC
>Ga0208157_1001420_pt1 | contig 10850 bp, 10 predicted proteins | sample 5_EtaG_FD_184077 | JGI IMG/M metagenome (GOLD analysis project Ga0208157, IMG submission 184077) | Marine viral communities from the Subarctic Pacific Ocean - 5_ETSP_OMZ_AT15132 metaG (SPAdes) (version 2) | ecosystem: Environmental > Aquatic > Marine > Oceanic | place: Pacific Ocean | collected...
CACCTGTTGCACCAAAGCTAGATTGTAAAGTAAATACTCTATCTGCTGTTTGTCCTTCAGCATCTGTTGCTCTTAGTGTAAATGTATATAATGTAGCAGCAGTTGAACTACCACCAAAATCTGTTGTTGCTATAATACCTGAAGAAGAACCTAATGTACAATTAGCTTGACCTGAACCTGAACCTATAAGAACTGCAGGACTTGAAACTTCTGAATAAGTAATTGCTGAATCTGATGTTGCTGCAACTGTTACAACATTACCAGAAAAATTACCAGCAACACTTCCTAATGAACCTGCTGATGTTGTCCATGTAGGAGCTGTACTTGCAGTAATAATTGCATTAGCACTTCTACCTGCATTACCATCATTATTTTCTACTCTAACATAATAAGCACCAGAAGCTAATGTAACTGTTACTGCTAAAGTTGTTGCATTTGTAAATGTAACAGCACCAGCTCTTGTAATAGCTCCTGTATCTGATTTTATAAATTCTACTATTGGTATTGATACAAAACCTGTACCTGTAATATTAAATGTTTGTGATGTAGCTGGAGCAATTGTTTGTGATACATTAGCAACTGTAGGTTTAGTTTCTACTGCATTAACCCAACTTAATTGATTAGTGCTTGAACCTGCAGTAGCAAGTACTTGTCCACTTGTTCCAACTGAAGTTGGTAAAATTAAATTATAACTTTGTCCTGCAGAATGTGCAGGTCCAGCTATTGAAACTCCATGTGAATTTTGTGAGCAATTAAGAATAATTTTTCCATCAGCACTTGAACCATCACCTTTAATTGTTAGTCCAGGTGTAAATTCTGTTTTAGCATTTGTTATTGCATCTGCATTTACTTTAACTTCAGTTACAGCATTAGTAGCTAGTTTGTCTGCTGAGACAATACCATTTTCTAAATCTGCTGCTGTTAAAGCTGCGTTTGCAGGAGGTCTTCCAACATATGCCATAGTATATTATTTCCTTATTATGCTGAGATAGTATCTACAACACTTGTAATTATATCAACAGAGTTTGCAGCAGAAGCATAAGCTTCAACTGAATCACCAGTTTGTAATACAACTTTAGAGCCACCATCAATTAATTCTAAAGAACCACCTGTAGGGATAGGTGCATCTTTAATAATAAAATATGTGTCACTTCCATTTTTAACATAAACAGAAACATTAACTGCAGTTCCAGAAGTATTTGCACATCTAACACCAATGATTGCATCATCGGAATTAGCTGCTGTTCTTAATACTGTTGGAGATGCAACTAAAGCTATATCGTCATGTAAAGTTCTTTCAAAATCTTGTGCCATAGAATTATCCTAATTATACCTTTTTTTTATCTTATTGTCAACACAAATTATAAAGCAATTGCCATTGCTACAGCAAAACCTGCTGAAGCTTTAGTAGCAATATCAGTAGTTGCTGTATTGATTTGTGTTTGTATTGCTGAAGTTACACCATTAATGTAACCAAATTCAGTATTATCTACTGAACCATCTCCTACTAAATTAGCATTTAATCTAGCACTTGAATCTATTGTTGCTTGTTTACTATCTATCTGTGTCTGAGCATTAGAAGATAAACTATTAATAAACTGAAATTCTGCACTTGTAACTGAACCATCTGCAATTTTAGTAGCATCAATAGCTGCTGATGCTTTAATATTAGCATTTTCAATATTAGTAATTGAGTTACCAGTACCATCTGCATCAATAGTTTTATTTGTTAAAGTGTCAGTTGAACTTGCAGTAATTAAACCATTTGTTAATGTACTTAAGTTTACATTGTTACCATTACTAATTGTTAGAGTTGGTGTTGAAAAACTTAATGTTTGATTATCTGTTTCTGCAGTTAAATAACCTGCATCATTTGTCCATTGTGATATATTACCAGTTTTATTACTTAAAGCTTGTGAGCCAGTTAATGTTACAACTGAATTATCAATAGCTATGTCATTTGCATTAGCTGTAATACCTGTACCACCTATAACATTTAATGTAACATCACCTGATATTCCACCACCTGTCATACCAGTACCAGCTACTACTGAAGTAATATCTCCAGTTGGTATAGTTGCTACTTGAGTATCTACATATGCTTTAATTGATTGTTGTGAAGCAACTGATGTAGCAGAATTAGATGACATATTATCTTCATCTTTAAATGCTGTACCACTAATTGCTGTATTGATAACTGGACTTGTTAAAGTTGGAGCTGATAAAATTTTATTAGTAAGAGTATCTGAAGATGTTCTTGCAACTAAAGTATCTGCTCCAGAAGGAATTGTAACTGTTCCACCATTTGTAATTGAAGCAATAGTTGGAGTAGTTAAAGTTTTGTTTGTTAAAGTTTGTGCTGTATTTTTATCAACAACGACTGCTGTATCAATTGCAAAAGTCATTGTTTGTGCAGAGCCAGTAGTATCAATACCAGTTCCACCAGTTAATGATAATGCTTGTGAATCTAAATCAATTGATTGAGAACCACCACTATCACCAGAAAAATCTAAATCTGAACCACCTACTTGTGCATCAACATAAGTTTTAATTGCTTTAGCTGAAGCTACTGTATCGTCACTTCCTGAAACAGCAGTTAAATCTGTATCAACATCTGTTATAGCTGTAGCACTTCCAATTACTAAACCATCTAAAGTTACATTACCATCAAAGTAAGCATCTTTAAATTGTAAAGTTGAAGTACCTAAATCAATATCATTAGTAGTAGTAGGTACAATTACACCATCTTGTAATCTAACTTGTTCTACTGAACTTCCACTAACATTAACATTAAATTCTAAATGATTATTAGAAGAATCTATAATAATTTTATTTAAAGGAGTACCTACACCTGAATCACCAAGTATACTAATAACTGGACCATTAGCTGCAGTACCATCATGTTTATGACCTGCTGTATTTCCTGAACCATTATTGAATGCTGATACAAGAGCATTAAATTCATTATTTAAATCTGCTGCATCAATTGTTAAAGTATTTTGAATTTCTGCTGCACTCTGTCTTACATAACCTGCCATATTATCTTCTTCCTCCTGCTATAAAAGATACGAATAAACCATTAACTGCATATGCAGCATTTGTATCATTACTAAAAAATCTAAAGTTATTTGAAAAACCACTTCCTGTTACAATCATTCTTTTACTTGGTAATGTTACTGCACCATAAGTAGCTGTTCCATAAACTGCATTTCCAAAATTTGAAGTAGAAGCTAAAGAACCTACATTAACTGAACCTGGTTGAGGTACATCTGTAGATTCAAAATCATATCTAATTCTCATCTTTAAATCTGGTTGAGTTCCTTCTGGTTTAATATTTGCTTTAACTGCGTAAAGACTTTTTCTTAAACCATTATCACCATAATCCATATCTGGTGTTTGAAACCTAGCATTAATATTTGCTCCATCAAAATTGTTACCTTTATCTATTTCATAAATGTAACCATTCTCATTTGCACCAAACTTAACTTCTTGGTTCTGAGGATTTAACTCTGAAGCACAGAATTTTAAATCCATTCCTTTTGCTTCACTCCACTCAAAAGCAGGAACTCCATTTGCATCAAATTTAAAAGTTCCTATAATTCCTAATTGTCCAGATTGTCCTTGACCACTTTTATGATAGAATAATCTGTACTGACTTCTTTCTCTAATAACCATACTAGAGATAGTAAACTGTTGAATATTTGCTAATAGATTATTTATTAAAGGTAAAATTTTTCTACTAATAGAACCAATTTCAACATCATCAATTCTAGCTGTACCAGCAACTGTTCTTAATCCATCAGGTGCTAAGAATATTAAATCTCCACCTATCTCCTGAATTGAGTTACCATTTACACAACCTATATTTTTGGTTATAGATTTAATTATAGGGGTAGAATCAAGACTTGTCAACTCAAATATACTATTTTTACAGAATATAATTAAGCTATTTCTAAAAACTTTAATACCTACAATAATATCTCCAACATCTATTTCACCTGCTGATGAACCTTCAAAGTCATATGGCTTTAATCTAGCACTATAAGCTACTGTACTTGTTGAAGTTGTTTGTCCTGCTACTACTAATCTTTCTGAAAATATTTCACATATCTTAGGATTAGAAGGAGCTGGAGATGCTAATTCTTCAAAGTAATAATTATTAACACCACCTTCAATTCTTACTTGAAACTCTGCAATTTTATTTGTGCCATCAACAATATATAAACTACCATAAGCACCATCTGATTCAAATGTAGCAAATTGATTATTAGTTTGATTGTTTCTTGTTATAGTAGTTGCACCAGCTAAAGCAGAACCTATAACTCCACTTCTTTTTACAACTTGACTTGAAGCTGTTGCTTGTACATTACTATCTAATGTTAATACTGTATCACTTGTAATTGATAATACTCTATAATTAATAGAGTTAATTTGAATTCTATCGTTAACAGCAAACTCAGTTGTAAATGATGTACCAGTTCCTGTAACTGTTGCTGAACCAGCACTAACTGCTACTGTTCCTGTTTTAGCTACATAAGTATCTTTATTAATTTGAAGCCAAGTAATACCATCATCTGACCAAAAGATTCCTGAACCTTGACAAGCTACTACTCCACCTGCATAAGGTGTTAGTCCTGTAATAACATCTGTAAGAGTTCCTGAAGGAGCTGCTGAATTTGAACCACCCCATTTAGTATAACCATTAATTCTTCTATAACCACCTGTTGTAGATGATTCAAAATTTTCTAATATAGTTGCTGCACCAGGTGTTCTAAATAATGCATGAGAACTTGATACTAAATCTAATCCTCCTGCAACTGTAATAGAAGCTCCTTGTGTTGGCATAATTTTTTATCCTATGGTAGTAAGTAAGTAAACCTTACATCTGACATATATTGTGGCTGTGGTGAATTTAAATTATCAGCCATATTTTGTAATCCTTTTTTATATTCATCTAAAGCTAATTGTGATTGTGCAATGTTATCTTTAAATTGATATAAATAATATCTAGCTCTTGCTAGTAAAACTGGTTTGTATTGTTCTGGGAATAAAACTGTATCTGTATCTGCTGATAAAGCACTAGGTCTATTATAAGCAAAGAAATGAATATTATAAACTTTATCTGGTATAGGAGATAATCCAAATCTTCTACCATCTGAACTTCTTATAACTCTTAATGGTGTTCCATAATTATTTGTTCTAGCTGCAGCTTCTTCAGCTTTTGCATAATTACTTCTCCATTCTGTTAGAGTTGTAAAAGGTAATTTATTAATTGTAAATGGAGCATTTGTATCTACTAAAGTAAACATATCCCAATTTACTGAATCAAAATCTGCATCAATATTAGCTGACCCAGCTTTTAATAAATAAAATCTTTGACCTACAACTGTTGGTACTATTGTATTTCCATAGTAAGGGTCATCAGGTACATCTGAACTTAACCATGACCAATCATCAACAGCATCAACAATATCAAAGTAAGCTCTATTAACTACATTAGCTACTTGTTTTTGTATTCCAACTGCTGAACCTACTGTTGTAACTTCTGGTTCATTTAATTCTACTAATAATTCATTTACTAATGTTTTATAATCTTTTGCCATTTAACAGTTCCATGCCCTTAATGATTTGTTAATTCTTGAGTTAGGGTCTCTAGCAGTTTTTTTGGAAGTCAATTTCTTTTTCATTCCTTTCATTCTTGCACAAAAGCTTTTTCTTCTTTTGTTTCCCTTAACTTTACTAGGTGCTTTAAGATTTCTTTTCTTACCTGTTTTGGTTCTACCTTTATTGTAAGATGCTCTACCTTTAGCATTTAAACCACCTTTAGGGTTTTTGCCTTCTTTCCTTGTCCATGCAGGAGATGACATTAATCCCATAATTCTTACTTCTTTTTATAATTTTTTTTATCTTTATTTTTTGACTTACTAATAGTGATAATCATAGCACCACCACCATGTCCATAATTTTTTCTTTTAACTTTTCCACCATGTTTCATCATTGGCTTTTTTTTCATTCCATATCCTGGCATATTATTTCCTTATATAATTATTGCAACAATTAATACTACAACAGCTACTGCTATTGCTTTTTTATGTTCTGCCACAAAATGTGGTATATGTTCTTTTATATTCATTTTAATATTCCTTTATATTTAATAGATGAAAGGGGGATTGCTCCCCCTAACATTTAATTATTGATTAGTCTATTTTGATAATACCAGCACCAACTGATAATTTCTCAAGAACTTTTCTTCCATATACATGAAGACCTCTTACTTGGTCAGCAAATGTAGTTGGACTTCTGAAAGATTCAACTGTGTTCATCGCATTCGCACAAGAAGTACTTCTCATGTGACCGAACTGAACTACTGCTTCAGTAGGTCCAGAACCACCACCAACTTGTTGTGTTTTCAAGTTGTTTGATTTGTACATAGCGAAACCTCTAATTAAACCAGATGCAACAAGTCCATTTCTTAATGAACCTTTACCTGCATTAAAGTCAATTGATAGAAGTTTAGATGAAGTATCTGCTAGTTCATTGTAGAACTTAGGAGCTGCTACGAACCATCTATTTTCTTCAGGGTTAGCTTTCTCATCCATAACTTGTGAGCATGAACTCATAAAGTTAAGAGGGTCAACTTCACCACTTGCGTGTCCTATATCAATAGGAGTTGCTACTGAACCAAAGATAGCTTGAGCTGCTGCTACACCACCTGATGCTTTAATAGGAGTAAGAGAGTCTGCTTGTGAACCTGAACCGATAGCTTCATCATACATATGTTCTAATACTTCTGCATCCATTGTATCTTTTAGTTTGTAAGCTGCATTGTTTGAAGCAATATCAGCGAAGTTAATGTGACTAAATCTTTTCTCTAAAGAATCGATTGCAAAACTAAAGTAGTTAGCTTTGTCAATAGTCAACACTAATTCATGGTCAGTAATAGCAGTATTAGAAGTAGCTAAACCTCTAGTGTAAGCTGCCACAGACATTTGTGGTTCTTTCACGATATTTACTGTATCACCGAATGATTTGATTTCGCCCATGTAGTCTGTGTTACAAACTGCTTCGACTGTAGATGCTCTTCTTAAAGCAATCCATACTTTTTTACTATATATTTCTGGAACAAAAAACGAATTTGCCTGTGTTCCTGAAGGGTTCTGTCCACCAAAGTTAGTAGTAGAACCTCCTGCAAAGTGTGCCATAATTATTTCCTTATTTGTTTACTTGTTGATAAAAATGAAAATAAAGTTAATCTTTTATAACTCTACCTTCTGCTTGAGCTGTCAAAATATCTTTCTCATATCTTTCAAACTCATCGACAGACATCTTTTGAATATCTGAAGTTTTGAAAACTGGCTTCTGTCCAGTAGGTTGTCCAACTTGTTCTCTAGTTTTAACTAGCAAATCAGCACCTTCTTTTGGTTGCCTATTCTCAGTAGTAGTTTTTTTATCTAATCCAAGTCCTCGGTCTTTCTTGTACAGGTCGACTGCTCTTGCTGCAAGTTTACCATTGTTGTTGTTCTCATAAATCCAAGATTTAATTTCCATTGGCTGTTCATCTGCCCAGTTATGAAAGTCATCCGATTCTTTAATATCATTAAAGTCTGGATGGTATTTCGATAACTCTAATTGAGCTTCACGAGCTGCCAAAGAATCATTCTTTTTCTTAAGAGCTTCAACTTCCTCTTGTAAGCTTGTCATCTCATTACGAGATTGCAAGTGAGATACAGTTTCCACAACTCCATATATGTCAGGATATTCTTCTTTGAAGACTTTTAATTCTTCTTCAGATTTTGGTGGAGTATACTTTGGTCGGTTTGCTTTAAGCTGTGCTTTAAGGTCTCCTTCTTTAGCATTCCAATCACCTAATTTCCTATCATAATACTTCTTTAGGTCATCGTATCTTTTTTTGTAGTCAACTTTTGTATAAGCTTTAGTCTCAGCAGTATTAAGTGCTGATTCTTGTAAAGACTTATCCGAAGTAGCCGAATCTATTTGTTTGTTAGTATCAGGGTTGATATTACTATCAGTAGCATCTCTAACTAAACCTCTAGGGTCGGTGTTGGCATCTGCTGGTCCACTATCTGCAGAAATAAAATTCGTAGGCATAATATCTTCTGTATGCCATGACTTATTTCTGTTATAAGGATTCGCTTCGACTTCCTTAGTTTTTCCTTCGTCTTCTTTCATGTGTCCTCCTTTAGGGCTTCTTTAACTGTGAAGGTAGCTAAATTTTGGTTATTGATTGAAAACAAAGCTACAAGGGCTTATATAAATATAAGGTAGCTTGTTTATCTTTAGAGTACCACTCTAAAAATTCTGTTATGCCAATAAAGAATCATCTGCTGACATTGCAGCATTTTCTTCTTGACTTACTTGTCCAGCATCATAACTTTCTTCTGCTTGTTTCATCATTTTTCTTAATTTGTCTACACCAATATTCTTAACTGCTTTGGCTGTAAATACAAATTCTCCATCTGATAAAAGTGCTGGAATTGAATCTGAAGTTCCATCTCCTGGTCCTTCTACTAATTCATCTTCTGTAAATTCTGTTGCAACTATCTTTGGAATAATTGCTTCTAATTCTGGATGCATTTCTACTGCTTCATCTAATAAATTTTCTTCTTCTTCTGATAACATTGAAGTATCTAATACTGAATCATAATCCATATCATCTTCCATATCATCTTCAGCAGTCATTTCCATATCAGTTTCTGCTATTGCATTTTCTTCTTCCATACCCATAGGTGCTAATAAAGATTCATCTTCTACCATATCACCTTCAGCATATGCTTGATATTCTTTTCTTTCTTCTCTTCTTCCAACTGCACCACCAATATTTAAAGCTAATGGTGTTTCTTCTGCTATTTGATTTCCATCCATATAGCCACCAGTTGCTGCTTTAACTTTACTTTTCATAGATTCTAATTTTTCAATTTGATTATCTATATTTTTATGTTCACTTGGTTCAGTAACTTCTTTTTGTAATTCTAATTTATTAATTTGTTTATCAATTAATTGGTCTTTAATAGAATCTTTTGCTAATCTATTATCTCCTGGTAATGGATATCCATCATCTGGATTTCTATCATCATCATCTGGAAAATCATTAGGGTTTATTCTCTTTGCTAATGCAACATCACCTTTATAATAATTTTCTCTATCCATAATTCCACCTTTAGCTTTTTTAATAACACCTCTGCCAATTAAAATATCTTTCATAGTAGTATCTCCACTACCATCTAAATCTGGAAAGCCACCTTTATTAAATCTTGTTCTTTTCTTGCTTAGTAATCTAGAAGGCATACCTTGTCTTGCAGATTCAGGAGTGTTAACATCATAAGGACTAATACCATCATCTTCTTCAGCTTGTTTAGCAATAAATGGAGGTTGAGACATAAGTCCACCTGTTGCCATATTTTTAGGTTTCTTCTTCTTATAGTACATAATTTTTATCCTTGTTTGTTTATTATAACAATTTAAAACTAATTAGTCAACACTATCTTTTAGTATTTCTCTAACTTGACTAGGCAGGTTCTTCAATCTGTCCAGAAAAAGCCATCTCCCCTGGCATTGCTGGATTGTTTGTTGGGTCAATCCCCTCGCCATTTCCTGCGTTGTTTGGTTCTGCACCTTGTCCAGGTACTCCTCCAGGTGTTTCCATTCCTGGCTGTTGACCAGGGATAGGAGCTTCTTGGCTAGTTCCTTGTTGAGCATTTTGATATCCTATAATTTTAGCATAAATTTCTGCTTCATCTTTAGAATTAATTATTTCATCAGGGTCTAAATCTAGAGAGTATGCTAACTCTTTTATAACTTCTGATATTCTAACGAATGGAGCAATAGATGGATTTTGAATTGTTTGTAAGAACATAGTAAGTCTTTGAGACCTAACTTCTTTTCTCATTAAAGAAGAACTACCTGTTGCTTTAATTTCAAAATCACCCATGATTGGTAAATCACCTTCATAGAATTGCATATTCCATTGGAACATAGATTCTCCTAAAGGTTTAATTAAGCTGTCATCAATATTTTTAATGACTGTTTTAATATTTAAAGATGCAGCACCCATAAGCATTGACATACCTGATGCTGTTCTAGTCATACCTGTTACTCCTGTTTGACCATGTGAGTAAGAAGGTATCCCTGTTGATTCATCTGCAAGTTGTCTGAACTTATCAAACATCTGCATATTTTCATTTGCAGTATTAGGAAACTTAATTCCATAAATTGCTTGACCTGGAACTCCAGCTTGTCTTTTAAAAATTTTTCCTGGGTATACTTCCATGTTTTGATTTTGAACCAAAGCTGATTCATCAATATCAAAAACTAAGTTACCTGCTAATGCTAAGTTATCAATCGCCATTCTTGCATGACCATTCATAATAGATTGTGCATCATCCATATTTTCTGGAACACCTATACCAAAGAATTGATATGGATTTGTTTCATATGAAAAAGATTGATAAGGTATTCTAAATGGAGTAAAAGGATTTTCTACTATTCTAATTATTTTTCCATTAGTCATCCAAACATTAACTTGAACTTCTTCAAAATCTTCTATCTCTTCAGCAATATCTAAACCTTGTTCTCTAGCAGACATTGCATCTATAGTTCCCCAGTATTCTAATACTTCATATCTATTAGATTCTAAATCTCCAAATGAATTATTTTCTGAATCAATAGATGTTTCCCAACTTTTCTTATCATATTTTGGACCCATTTCTAAACATTTATAAATATTTTCTTTATTAAAAAAAGGTCTGTTTAATAAATCTTTAAACTGATGTCTATTTAATCTATGTCTTTGAATAACATATTCTGCTTCTTCCATAGTTCTAGCATTAGGG
>Ga0208157_1001430_pt1 | contig 10835 bp, 18 predicted proteins | sample 5_EtaG_FD_184077 | JGI IMG/M metagenome (GOLD analysis project Ga0208157, IMG submission 184077) | Marine viral communities from the Subarctic Pacific Ocean - 5_ETSP_OMZ_AT15132 metaG (SPAdes) (version 2) | ecosystem: Environmental > Aquatic > Marine > Oceanic | place: Pacific Ocean | collected...
TAAAGATGATATTGAAATGGAATTTTGATGCATCTATTAAATCTGCTCTTCCAGAGGGAGAGGTTCCATATAATGACTTTGACGATCAAAATAATAGTGTTGTAACTTTATCTGGTAAGATTTCAGATGAAGTTCGTAGAATGCATGACACAGGTTCTTTCTCTTTAGGATCAAGTGACAAGCAAGGTCATACAACAGTTCGTAGAGAAGCAAGACATTTTTACAGATTTGTAAGAGGTGGTGATGATGCGATGAATCAAGTTCGTCGTGAAACTATGTTTATCAACGTCCTACAGGGTCTGCATCCGTTAGAAGCAGAGATAATTGTCTTAGTTAAGGATGGCAACCTTGAAGATGCTTACAAGATCACACGAGATGTCGTAGAAGAAGCATATCCTGATATTATATGGGGTGATGTAAATGGCTGAAGCAACTGAAACGAAGAAGATAGAAAAAACTGAAGAGAAAAAACTTGATGGATCTTCGTATGATTGTGAGGTTCTTTTACAGAGAACTACACTTGAAGCAGCAAATGATAAAAAGTATCCTACAGATGCAAAACTTGTTCATTATGAAGTTGAAGGTCAAAAGTTTATTGACCTTACGAGATCTATGAAAAACGTAAACATATTTGATCTATACTGTGATACCTATGGTAAGACTGCAGTGAAGAGAATAGATTTTGGTTATGGTACAATCTCACCACAACGTTGGGGATATAAAGCACCACCTCAAAAGAAAAAGAAAAGATAATTCCAAAATATGGTGAAAAAATATCCTGGCCATTTTTGAATGTACAGGATTTTGTAACAAATGTTACTGTTTTACTTGCCTATATAATATGAATGTGTTAGAATTAACACAACGTTCATCCCACTAGGGACGCAAGTAAGCCGACACGGAACGGAATCGTTCATCCTCTTTGAGGACGCAAATGTTCGACTGAAGGAACGGGTTTAAACCACCCCTACTTTGGAGAAAACCAATGGCAACAGTCACTTATCGTGGTGTCGAGTACGACACTGAAGAATACAACGCAAAGGTGCTTGCAGAAGTAACTCAGCGTAACAGACACGATCTAATGTATCGTGGAATTAAGGTTAAAAGTAAGGCATCACCTTGCAGTTAACATTAAAAATCGGGAGGGGTTGACACCCTCCTTTTTTTGTGCCATAATAATTTTGTAAGGACGCTTACGTCGGGAGTGACTGAATAAACTTACTGGCATATAGCTGGTTAAGGTGATGAGATACAGGTGGTGCTGCTTCTAGGGAACTAGAAGAATCGACTTACCAGTCGGATCTCAGGCAGAGATGATTTTCTAACTGTAGAAATGCCCATCTCTTGTTGGTACACAGGAGTCCAACCTCCCTCTTTATTAAACCTAAGATGCAACTTGAAAAAGTCGGGCAGATGGTTTTTTTTACTAAATATACTGTGATGACCTGAATGGCACCTTCGATTGATACCTCAAGAGCTAAAAGACTCGTCAAACTATTAAAAAGATTAATTGCTCAAGAACATCTCTACAGTGATGAGCAACTTATAGATATGAAGAAGCAACTAAAAGTTGTACAAGAAGAAATGGATGGTCTTAATCGTAAACTTAAAAAAGGATTTGGTTAAATGACAGTAAAATTAGTAAGCGTTACTCCCGATGCGGAGAAGACAATGGCATATATTGCCAGAGTATCTAACCCAAATAATCAGGACAATGGAAAGTTTGCCGGATTATTAAAATATTGTATTGTTCATAATCATTGGTCTGTATTCGAGCAGTCAACAATGACACTTGAAATTGAAACTACAAGAGCAATAGCCGCACAGATATTAAGGCATCGTTCTTTTACATATCAAGAATTTTCTCAAAGATATGCAGATACAGGACTCATATCAAAAGATATACAACTACCAGAATTAAGAAGACAGGATACAAAGAATCGTCAGAATAGTATTGATGACTTAGATGATTTTGTAGTTCAAAAATTAGAAATGCAAATGAGAACTCTATTTCATTCTGCACAGGCATTATATAATCAGATGCTAGAGGAAGGAGTTGCCAAAGAGTGTGCTAGAATGGTATTACCACTCTGTACTCCTACAAGAATCTATATGACAGGATCGTGTCGTTCTTGGATACATTATATTAATCTACGTTCTGCACATGGTACACAGAAGGAGCATATGAAGATTGCAGAGGCATGTAGGGATGTGTTCGTAGAGCAGTTTCCTATCGTTTCAGAGGCTCTTGAGTGGGTCTAAATAATTTTACCTAACTTATTACTATGGCAACATATCCAGTAGTTCACACTAAAACAGGTGAGCAAAAAGAGGTATCAATGAGTGTCCACGATTGGGATCAATGGTGTACTGATAATCCTGATTGGTCAAGGGATTATTCTGATCCATCTACAATGCCCGGTGTGGGAGAAGTTGGGGAGTGGAAGGATAAACTTAGAAAGAAAAATCCGGGATGGAACGAGGTATTGGAAAAAACAAGAAAATCAATACCACATAGACAGAGAGCAGATCAAAATTTAGTACAAAAAATCTAATGCCACGCAAGAAAAGAACTGCTGATCAACCCATTGGTGTTGGTTTAACGGCTAAGCAATTCAAAAGAAAAAAACCTCTTGGCAATGATTACCTTATTGATATAGAACCACTCACAGATAATCAAAAAAGATTATTTGAATCTTATAAGAAAGGTAAACATATTATTGCATTTGGAGCAGCAGGAACAGGTAAAACATTTATCACATTATATAATGCACTAACTGATGTTCTTGATCCATCCAAACCTTATGAGAGAATCTATCTGGTTCGATCATTAGTCGCAACAAGAGAGATAGGATTTTTACCCGGAGATCACGAAGACAAGGCTGATATCTACCAAATACCATATAAGAACATGGTGAAGTATATGTTTCAGATGCCATCTGATGCAGACTTTGAAATGCTCTATGGTAATCTAAAGGCACAAGAAACTGTAAAGTTTTGGAGCACTTCCTTTTTGAGAGGAACAACACTTGATAACTGTATTGTGTTAGTTGATGAATTTCAAAACTTGAATTTTCATGAATTAGATAGTATAATAACAAGAGTTGGTGAAAACAGTAAAATTTGTTTCTGTGGTGATGCCACTCAGACAGATTTACAAAAGACCAATGAAAGAAATGGAATCATTGATTTCATGAAAATAGTTCGGACAATGCCCTCATTTGATCTGATTGAATTTGGCATAGATGATATTGTTCGTTCTGGATTAGTCAAAGAGTACATTATTGCAAAAACACAACTAGGTATGTAATGTTTAATCATGTAGATATTGAACTCCCGAAACTTTCGAGGGAGACAATTGATGGGGTTCGTTATTATTCAGTTCCTGATGAAGACGAATTACTAAAATTAGTTTCAATCACTTCAATCACAAGTCACTTTAACAAAGATATATTTGTGAAGTGGAGAAAGAGAGTTGGTGATGTTGAAGCAGATCGTATTACGAAAGCTGCTACAACAAGGGGAACATCATACCACACACTTACGGAGAACTTTTTACTTAACAATAAACTTCCCGAAGGATTACCAATTTCTGAGTTCTTATTTAAGATATCTAAGTCCACACTCAGAAAGATTGATAATATTCATGCTTTGGAAGGTTCATTGTATAGTAAGCAATTAGGAATTGCAGGAACCGTTGATTGTATTGCAGAATACAATGGTGAATTATCAATAATTGACTTTAAGACATCCGCAAAACCAAAACCCGTTGATTGGATTGAGCATTATTTTGTTCAAGCAATGGCATACGGTTGTATGCTATACGAACTCACTGGGTTGTCGGTTAAAAAACTAGTTATCATCATGTCATGCGAAAATGGAGAGTGTGTTGTCTATGAAGAATACGACAAAGCAAAGTACATCAAACTACTCGGAAAATACGTTAGTAAGTTTGTTCAAGATAAATTGGAACTCTATGGAACCGAATAAAGAACTTGAGAAGGCTATTGAGAAGAAGTTTCTGACTCCTTCTAAGTTTGCGATTGAGATCGAGAAAATAGTTGCTGAAGAGGAATTCAATTACATTGATGCAATCTGCCACTATTGCGAATCTAACAATCTTGAGATAGAATCAGTAACGAAACTTATTTCAAAGTCTCTCAAAGAGAGATTAAAGTGGGACGCAACCCGTCTTAACTATATGAAAAAGACAACTCGTGCTAGACTACCTTTGTAATGAAAAAAGCAGAATTGATTCATTGGAGGTTGCAAGCAATACTTCGGGAACACAGTATGCCGGATCTTAAGTATCTTGGTGTAAGACCCGATAGTATTGGAATGCCTCAACATTGGTATCAAATCGGTAAGGCAGAAGTGCCTTGCGATTCAATTACAGAATTAGACACTGAAATTACTGATGATGATCAAGAAAAAAGTGACACCCTTTGAAACCTATCAAACATATCTTTCAATTAAGAATCATTTTTCAAGTCCGAAATATGATTACTTTAAATATGGTGGTAGATCAAGAGCCAAGATAACTGCTTTCAATAAACGGAAAGATAAGTATTGGTTCGAGAAGACATCAAGAAAATATCCTGATCATGAGATCGTTGATTTCCTTGTGTCCAACTTTGTGAATACAGATAATCCTTCTGGTCTATGGATTGGTGAGATCATCAATTCTGGTGAGAGGAATTATTCAGAATGGTCAAGACGACAGCAAAGTCTTGGTTACATTTTTAGAGAGCAAGTCACTGAATTGTTCAATGAATTTGATTTGGATGATCTATTTGATTGCTCGAATGGCCATCCGATAGTATTGAAACAATATCTAGGTGGCAACATAGATCTAGAGACTCTTGTGATCCTTGATAAGATCTTTGAGTTTCGTTCTAGGTTTGATAAAAAACTTATTGACCCAGTGTGGGAAACCGTAAGTCTCAAACTTAGGAAATACGATCCTTTCATAAATATTAATGTGTTTCAATATAAAAAAGTTTTACGAGAAGTGGTCAATGAGTGATTTTTTCGATTCTGAAATAGTTAAAGAAGAATTAACTAGTATTAATAAATTGCAACAGGAGATCTACGGAGCGACTATGCAATACCCTTCCATGTCCCGTGAAGAAAAACTTGAGCACGTTGAAAAGTTAACAGAACTTACGGATAAGCAGAGAGTTATGTACACTCGTTTACGTCTGTCTGATGATCCGGAAGCAAAGAAAACACTAGATGATTTGACTAAATCCATATCATTATTTGGGTATGGTGAAAACACTGATATGAATTTATTCTTTGATGCTGTTTCCAAAACCATACAATCATTAAGGATCAATATTGACTAAATGATCTGTCTTTGTTATAATAAAACCAATCCAACGAAATCCAACTTAATCCGAGGTAATCTAAATGTCATTTGCTGATTTAAAGAAGCAATCAAAACTAGGCTCTCTAACTGCTAAGTTAGTTAAAGAAGTCGAGAAGATGAACAACAACGGTGCATCAGGTGATGACCGTTTCTGGAAACTAGAAGTAGACAAGAGTGGTAACGGTTATGCTGTTATTCGCTTCCTACCTGCACCAGACAAGGAAGATCTTCCTTTTGTTAAATTATATTCCCATGCCTTCCAAGGCCCCGGTGGATGGTACATTGAAAACTCTCTGACTACTTTAGGTCAGAAAGATCCTGTATCAGAATATAATTCCCAACTGTGGAACAACGGAACAGATGCTGGCAAAGACCTTGCTAGAAAGCAAAAGCGTAAGTTAACTTACATTGCAAACATCTATGTTGTAAAAGATCCAGCCAATCCTGCGAACGAAGGACAAGTATTCTTATATAAATTTGGTAAGAAAATCTTTGACAAACTCACTGCAGCAATGCAACCTGAGTTCGAGGATGAAGAAGCAATCGATCCATTCGATTTCTGGCAGGGTGCAAACTTCAAGTTAAAAGCAAAGAACGTCGCAGGATATCGAAACTACGATAGTTCTGAGTTTGCTGCACAAAGTCCTCTACTAGATGACGATGATGCAATGGAAGCAATCTGGAAGAAGCAAAGTTCTCTTGAAGAGTTCAGTGCAGCATCCCAGTTCAAGACCTATGATGAACTTAAGACTCGTCTTGAGTATGTTCTAGGTAAGAGAGGTGTAACACCTGTTGCTCAAGATGCAGAAGTTCAAGAAGAAGAGTATGAAAGAGAACCTGTAGCAGAAAGGGAGACTGTCTCCTCAGTAGCAAGAGGTTCGAGTGAAATTGAAGATGACGACACGTTATCATATTTCCAAAAACTCGCTGAAGACTAAAAGAAAAGGGGTCGCAAGACCCCCTTTTTTTATGGCATAGTTATGTTTGTATTTTCCGTCTGTATTATGTCATCATCTACGAACTGTGATGATTGGCCGTAAATCATTATATCTCGGAAGTCATCAAGGAATTGCTGCAAGAATCCATTTTTAAGAACAAATATATTTCTTTTATCATTATTCAATCTTGTCTCATGGACATAGTTACTTACTGCAGAAACTGGATCATCAATTGCTACCACGTTAGTTCCTAATTTAGTGAGATCATTTGTTTTTACTTCACCACCATCATAATAGTATAATTTAAAATCTTGATTAACCACTTTACCTTTTTCTAATACGATTCTACCATTTGAATCTTTTACTTCATTAGTCTCAAAAAATTTATTATCATTTAAATTCTCTCCATATTTATTTGTTGCATATTCAAATAGATCATTGTTAGATAGAGGCCACTCTGCACGAATATTAACAATACCTGCACAAACTACAACAACCCAATCAAGTTGATCAGAACCATATAACTCTTCTGCAACATTATCAGGTCTAAACCCTTCTGGTATTTCATACTTATCAAAAAGAGTTATGATACTCTGTAAATCTTCTCTTAATTTGACACGACGAAATAAATTTTTAGCATCAACATAATCTAATGATGAATTTTTATCAGATAAGAATGACGGATATCTTAGTGTTGGTAATTCTCTGAAATACATTAGAATCCTACTCCTAATGAATCTTTATCATAATCATCAAAGTAAATGGGTTCGATTTCTTTGAATGTCAAATCAAGTTGCATAGAGATTGGTGTTGCATCATCATAAGTTGCATAAACTCCCTCACCTGTATAGTTTACTGACATATTTGTCAGGAAGCATTGTTTAAATTTATTCAAAAATGGATGATCATCATTTCCTTTACGATATCTTAATTCAAACAGATTAGGTGTTTTCATAAAAATTGCACTTCCACCAACTGTATCTCCACCAAGCTTTGGTGCCATATTCTGTTTAAATGATCTAATTATTTGTTTACACTGATTTGATTCAGATGGACTACGAGGTGTGAATTTAAATGAGAAACTAAAACTTCTTAGTGAAGGGCCATTGAATAGTAGTTCTAAGTTAGGATTAAATATCTGCCCACTCTGTCTTGCAAGTAGTTGTTCTGTAGATACGTTTGCACCAAACACACCCATAGCAGCAGAGGTTGCTTTTGCTGTTAAACCCTTTTTTGCAGCTTCTAGAAGTGCCTCTGATTCACCCGGAGCCAAGTTTCCACCAATCATTTCTCCTGATTTCTTAGCACCCTCTTCAAATGTTTGTTGCCCTGTCAATGTTTTTACTGCTTCTGCACCTGCCTTCATAGTTCCACTCACCGCACCAGCAGCAGCACCAGTAAGAGTATTCATCTTACTGTCACCATAACTTGCACTATTACCATCTTTAATATCTGATGGTATTTGTAGTAGTATAGTTCCTGTATTTTTGACTGCTTTTGTAGATAAAGAACCTGATCGTGTATTACCAGCCCTAGTGTTTAATGTATTTCTTCCAAATCCTTTTTTCTGAATTAATCTTGATGAATCTCTCTTATATTCTTTTATATCTATTTGTAAGTAGTCAGTTGTACCTGTTAATGCTTCTAACGGATATCTTAAAATTGCCATATCGACCTTATTTTTTAACTATTTAGACGAAATTTTCCAAAGGGTAATGCTTGGAGGTCTTTTATCTCTTCAGCAGTCACTTGATAGATGCCACCAACCACTTCATTAAAGGTATATTTACGTGATTCTCCCCAGTGAAAATTGACTCCTATGAAACCCCAAGAGAATACACCTGTCACTGCTACTAAAGGATTTTGATCATATCTGATTCCCGGTGTTTTAGGATTATATACAAACAAATAAAAGTTTCCTGCCTGTGGTGCACCACCTTCTGTAAGTAGATCCATAATTTCCACCATCAAATCATCAGGATCTTCAATCCCGATTAATTCATCTAATGCTGGAGCAATACGACTCATTTGATTCCTAATTCATCCTCTGTCATTACTTTGAATTCATATAACCTATCTTTACAGAAACTATTTGCTGCCTTCCACTTAGCCTGATTACGAGCATACTCATATGCTTCCCGTAAGTAACTACTTGTTTGTCTCTTAGGTTTCTTGGGTGGTTTCAATTGTTTCTTAGGTTTCACTTCAATAATGTATTTTTTAATCTTACCCGTTGACTCCCTGAGTTTAACATAGAAATCTGGAAAGTATCTATGAACTCTACCATCAATCGGTGATAGATATGGTATCACAATTTCTTCACTTCCCCATTCAAGTATGTTTTGATTGAGATCACAATATACCATGAATTTTCTTTCCCATAAGGAACGATAAATTACTTTTGTATGATCACCTTTGTATTTTTTAGGGTATGAGGGTTGATACCTTCCCTTATATGACATAAATAGAAATATAGTAAAATCATATAGGTATTTAGTGTGAGTTTTGTATCAAAAATAACGATGGATGATGCCAAAGTAAAATTTGGTAGTCTTTCACTCAATAATCAATATCAAGTGCATTTTGCTGGTTTGAACGGTGAGGTAATACAATTTCTGAGAGTTGATAAAAGAATTGATAATGTTCAGGATTTTATAAGTCGTGAAACTGGCATACTTTGCAGTGATGCATCTCTTCCAGCAAGTGCGTTTGCAACAGGTGAGGTCAAAGATAATTTTATGGGTATTCCACAGGAGTTTGCTCACTCTAGATTATATACAGATATTGACTTTACCTTCTATGTGGATGAGGATTATACTGTATTGAATATATTTGAAGGTTGGATGGATTATATTTCAAGTGGTGCTACTGGTGAGGTTGCTGATTTCCAGAAACCATTTTATCGTAGGATGAGATATCCTGATACTTACAAGTGTGATACTATGTTTATCACTAAATTTGAAAAGAATCAAAAAAGACTTTTAAGGTATCAGTTCATCAATGCATTTCCTAAATCAATCACTCCAATGCCTGTTCAATATGGTGGGGCTGAATTGCTGAAAGTGAGTGTAAGTTTCAACTATGACAGGTATATTGTTGCAAACAAAGTAAATCCATGATATACTGCTAAATAAACATACTGAATAAAATAATTATGCCATTACCCAAGATTAATACTCCAACGTATGAATTGACATTACCATCAAATAGTAAAAAAATTAAGTATCGTCCCTTCCTTGTCCGTGAAGAAAAGATACTAATTTTAGCACTTGAATCTCAGGACATGAAACAAATATCAAGTTCTATTATTGAGATCATGTCTGATTGTATTATTACAAAGGGAGTTGATATAAACAAACTACCTAGTTTTGATATTGAATATTTGTTTTTAAACATACGTGCAAAATCAGTTGGAGAGACAGTTGAGGTTGTAGTAACTTGCCCTGATGATGGAGAGACTACAGTTGATACTGAGATAAGTATTGACTCAATCAAAGTGAAGAAAACAAAAGGACATAAGAATATTGTCAAACTTGATGATAAGTATTCAATGAAACTTAAGTATCCTTCAATGCAACAATTTATTGATGCAAACTTTGATGCAGGTGAAGAGGGTAGTCAGGTTGCTCAGTCTTTAAATATGCTTTCAACTTGCATTGATATGATATATGATGAAGAAGAAAGTTGGGACGCAAGTGATAGTACAGATAAGGAGTTGAATGAATTCGTTGAACAATTAAACACTAAGCAGTTTAAAGAAGTGGAGAAATTCTTTGATACTATGCCTAAGTTAGAGCATAAGGTTAAAGTTAAAAATCCAAAAACAGGAGTTGAAAGTGACGTTGTATTGGAGGGATTAGCAAGTTTTTTCAGTTAGGTATGGCTCATACTAACCTTGAGTCATACTATAAGGTAAACTTTGCCTTGATGCAACACCATAAATATTCTATAACAGAGATTGAAAACATGATGCCTTGGGAACGTGATGTGTACGTTACCCTATTGAAACAGTATATTGAAGAGGAAAACATTAAAGCACAACAAAGTGGCTAAATTACCAAAACTAGAGCAAGAATATACAGGAGTTAATCCAGAAACGGGTGAATATATGTCACCTGCTGAGAGGAAGGTAGCATTTGCAAAAAGAACTAATAAAGATGTAAGAAAGATGCCAAAGATGTCATCTACTACAGTGGGTGGTGCTTTTGGTGGAATGAAAGGTGGTAGTGGTGCTTTAGTTAAACAGGATAGATTATTTAAAGTAGAGCAAGAGATAGGAGAGGCAAATAAATCTTTAGTTGAGATAAGATCAATATTGGAAAGTGATTTTCAAAGAAAGATAGATGAAGATAAGGCAGAGATTGCAGATTTGCAGAAACAAGATAGTAAGGAAAAAGTAAAAAAGGAAGAAAAAAGTTTAGAGAGTAAGAATTTAGGAGATAAGATAAAGAATCAAGCAGAGAAAGCCTTGAAACCATTCAAGTCAATGACAGACAAGTTGATTGAACTTGCCACATTCTTGACTG
>Ga0208157_1001436_pt1 | contig 10815 bp, 15 predicted proteins | sample 5_EtaG_FD_184077 | JGI IMG/M metagenome (GOLD analysis project Ga0208157, IMG submission 184077) | Marine viral communities from the Subarctic Pacific Ocean - 5_ETSP_OMZ_AT15132 metaG (SPAdes) (version 2) | ecosystem: Environmental > Aquatic > Marine > Oceanic | place: Pacific Ocean | collected...
TATTCCATTTAGATTTGTTCCTTGTATGACTTCAGGTTTAGCTTTTTATCTTGCACAAAAATATCAACCGCAATTGGTTCAACAAATGAAATTATATTATGAAGATGAATTAGCAAGAGCCTTAGCAGAAGATGGTTCAGCTTCTAGTACATTTATTACACCAAAAGCATATTACCCGGGAACATAATATGGAACGATACAAGGATTATGTTAGAGCAGTTAGAGAAATAGGAGTTGAACCTTTACCTATTGGAGATTTTGAATCTTTATTAGGTGCCATGGATGTAAGCGATATAATTTCTTTAACTGTAAAAGCAAGTGGTAATGTAGATAAACCTCTAGGTAATTAATGTCTAAGTACGCAACAGGAAAACATTCAAAAGCTATTTCGGATAGATCAGGATTAGAATTTCCATATAGAGAAATGGTTAGAGAATGGAATGGTTCATTTGTGCATTATACAGAGTATGAACCTAAGCAACCACAATTAGAACCTAAACCTGTAGGTGGAGATGGTGTTGCTTTATTACAAGTAAGACCTGATAGAACAGAACCTGCTACAACTGTAAGAATACCTGATAACGGATTTGAAACATATGCTTCAGGTTCTGGAGTTATAAATGTTTTTTCACCTGGACATGGTTTAACAGATTCAACAACATACAGATTTAGAGGACCACCAACTACTTCTGCAGGAAGTGGTTTTGTTTATTCTAACCCTCAAAGTTTTGATGGTATAACAGGAGCTAATATTGCAAAAGCTACAGGATACACAATAAGAACTGGAAAATATAAAGATGGTGCGAGAGATGCGTCAAGTGACTATGTAACTAGTAATTTTTTCTTTTTTACAGTTGACACAAATACTGCTACAAGTGGTAATATAAAAGGAGGAGGCTACGGTTGTTCCGTTGGGCCTGTAACAATAGAAGCATGATAAAAAAAATTTGGAATTGGATAAAAAATATTTTTAAACCTGAAAAGCAAGATCCTCATCTTGAGATGTATGAAGAAACTGCAAAACAAAAAAAGATACGTTTAAAGCATAAAGGAGATATTAAGTAATGGCCGGTATAAGTTATTCAGATTTAGTTACACAAATAAGAAATTACACTGAAACGGATTCAAATGTTTTAACTACTGCTATTTTGGAAAATATAATTTTAAATGCTCAATACAGGATAATGAGAGAAATTCCTATTGATGCAGATAGACTTCAACAATCTGGTAATTTAGTTGTAGGTCAAGAATCAATCAATGCTCCTGCAGGGGCATTATTTATAAGAGGTATTCAAGTTTATGATTCTAACTCTGCTATAACAGGACCTAACACTTGGTTAGAAAAAAAAGATGTTACTTACCTTCAAGAATATATATCTTCAACAGCTTCTGATAAAAGAGGTCAACCTAAATACTATTCTATGTATGGAGGAGCCACAGGTAATACAGATTCAACATCAGGAAGAATGATGCTTGCACCAGTTCCTGACGATACTTACAAATTTAGAGTACATTATAACAAAATGCCAGCTACTTTAGAGTCTGATAATACTACTAATTATATTAGTCTTAATTTTCCAAATGGCTTATTATATTGTTGTCTATCAGAAGCATACGGGTTTTTAAAAGGTCCAATAGATATGTTGACACTATATGAAAATAAGTATAAACAAGAGGTACAAAAGTTTGCTAATGAGCAAGTTGGTAGAAGACGAAGAGATGACTACACAGATGGTGCTATTCGAATACCAATAAAATCAGCGAACCCGTAGGAGATTAAATTATGGCAATATCATCGGCAGTTTGTAACAGCTTTAAACAAGAAATTTTAGTTGGTACACACAATTTTACAGCATCAAGCGGAAATACTTTTAAAATAGCTTTATTTACAAGTTCAGCATCTTTAGGTGCAGGTACAACAGCTTATTCAACTTCAAACGAAATTTCAAATACATCTGGATCTGCATATACTGCAGGTGGTGCAACACTTACAAGTGTAACTCCAGCTTTATCTGGATCAACTGCGGTTTGTGATTTTGCAGATGTTAGTTATACTTCAGCATCTTTTACAGCAAATGGTGCATTAATATATAATGATACACAATCAGACAAAGCTGTTGCTGTTATCGCTTTTGGTGGTGACAAGACAGTATCAAGTGGAACTTTCACAATTCAATTTCCAACAGCAGACGCATCTAACGCAATAATTCGTATAGCATAAGGAGGCACTCCTTATGGCCAATTCTTGGAATGAATCAGGCACAACCTGGGGGACAAACCGTTGGGGGACAACGGATGCTATTACTTCAGGATGGGGAGCTGATGCCTGGAGCACAGGTGGTTCATGGGGACAAGCTACTGATGAATTAGTTTCTTTAACCGGTGTATCCGCAACTACATCTATTGGAGATGTAATCTCAGGAGCTAATCAAGGTTGGGGTAGAGCTGGTTGGAGTGAAGAACCTTATGGAGAAAGTGATAATCCAGTTATTACACTAACAGGTTTTGGTCTTACAGCTTCTTTAGGTACTTCAGAAGAATTTAATGAAACAGGTTGGGGAAGATTATCTTGGAACCAAGCAGATTGGGGAGAAGGAGCAGATGAAACTGTATCTTTAACAGGTATTGAATTAACTTCTTCACCAGGATCTATTAATACAGAGGTTGCTTATTTATTAGAGATGATTGGTTCCAATCACTCTTTAACTTCAAGTGTTGGTAGTCCACAAATTGATGGTGAAATAGGTGTACCACTAACAGGTGTATCAGCTGAGTTTGCAACACCAACTTTAGCTTATGTAGGACACACTGTTGGTTGGGGAAGAAACGAATGGGGTGAAGATAGTTGGGGTGAAAGTCCAGACGAAGTTATTACTTTAGTAGGCAGAAGTATGGATGCTTCTGTTTCAGCAGCTAACAGTTGGGGTGAAGATTCTTGGAATGGTAGTGATGTTTGGGGTGGAAGTTTTGATGTAACTATAGAAACTGCTTATGATTTATCAAGTCAAGTAGCGACTACAAGTGTTGGAAGTTTAAGTTTTGTAATTAGTCCAACAATTAGTTTAAGTGGACAAGCAGCCACATCCGATGAAGGACTTTTAGGTTTAGCTTTTGGTGTAAGCACTGAACCAGTAACAGGAATAGCTTCAACTTCTAGTTTAGGTACTCCTGGACTAGAGTTTGGTCCAAGTGCCATTACCGGTGTAGCAGCAACAACTAGTGTTGGGGAATTAACTACAGGAGCTATTGAATTACTTGATCTAATTGGAGTAGCATCTACTTCTTCAATAGGATCTATTTCACCTGCAGATGTAGTAGGTTTATCAGGTCAATCTTCTACTTCTGCTGTAGGAACAATAACACCAGCTGAAAATGTTCAAGGATTGACATTAGATCAGCTTACATCTAGTGTAGGATTATTAGGAATAGAGGCTTACGCAAACATTGACACAGGCTCAAATACATCGTATACAAGTGTTGCAACAGGATCAAATATTAGTTATTCTAATGTTGCAACAGGATCAAATACAAGTTATAGTGACGTCGCATAGGAGATAAAAATTATGGCATCAACATACACACCTCTAGGTATAGAGCTTCAAGCAACCGGTGAAAATGCTGGAACTTGGGGAACAAAAACAAATACTAATTTAAGTATCATCGAACAAATTTCAGGTGGGTATACTACTCAAGATATAGCAGGTGGTGCACAAACTACAGCTCTTTCAGTTTCTGATGGATCAACTGGTGCTGTAATGTCTCACAGAATGATTGAGTTTACAGGTTCTATTACTGGAAACCAAATAGTAACCATTCCTTTAGATGCACAAAATTTTTATTTTTTAAGAAATTCAACATCAGGTGCTTACACAGTACAATTTAAATACGCTTCTGGTTCAGGAGATAGTTTTACTTTTTCAGCAACTAACAAAAGTGATGCTATTGTATTTGCTACAGCAAACGATGGAACTAATCCGGATATAGATACTTTAAATTTTGGTTCTGGTGATGTAACTCTTACTGGAACACAAACTTTAACAAACAAAACTTTAACAGACCCTATATTAAGTCCTGGAACAGCAACTGCTGGTAAAATAGAATTTTTAGAAGGTACAGACAATGGTACAAACAAAGTAACATTAATTGGTCCTGCTTCAACAGCAGATGTTACAGTAACGTTGCCGGCAGCAGCTGACACACTAGTCGGAAAAGCTACAACAGATACTTTAACAAATAAAACTTTAACTAGCCCTGCAATAGGAACAAAAATTTCAGATACAAATGGAAATGAATTAATTAATCTTACTGCAACAAGTTCAGCAGTTAATGAATTTACAATAGCCAATGCAGCGACAGGTAACGGTCCAATTTTATCAGCAACAGGAGAAACTAATGTTGATATAAATTTAAATCCTAAAGGAACAGGAACTCTTAAATCAGGAACAGCTGCAGTAAAAATTGCTGGTAAAGAAACTATATGGGTTCCAGCAGCAGCTATGTACGGACCAACTACTAACCCTGCAGATGCAGCGCAAGTAGAAACAACAGCTACAAGACCAGATTTAAAAGTATTTGATTTTGATGCTAGTACAAAACAATACACACAATTTACAATTGCTATGCCTAAATCATGGAACGAAGGAACTTTAACTTATCAAGTTTATTGGTCTCCAAGCACAACCAATACCGGTAATGCTATTTTTGGTGTGCAAGGTGTTGCATGTGCAGACAATGACACTATTGATGTTGCATACGGAACAGCAATAGAAGTTACAGACGCGGGTATAGGAACAGTTGAAGATCAACAAATTACATCTGAAAGTAGTGCAATGACAGTTGCGGGTTCTCCTGCAGCAGGTGAACAAACTTACTTTCAATTATACAGAGACGCAGCAGACGGTAGTGATACATTTACCGGTGAATGTAGAGTTCTAGGTATTAAATTATTCTTTACTACTGACGCGGCTAACGACGCATAAGGAATTTAGATATGAGAGAATTAAAAAATAAACTTACTGTAGGTAAGAACACAAAAAACACCCGAGGTAGAAAAGGTAAAATGTTCGGATATCAAGTCTTAGGATTTGGTTCTGGAGGTGGTGCAAGTTTTATTGAAGCTACTGGAGGAACAGTTACTGAAGATGGTGTTTATAAAGTTCATACTTTTACATCTGACGGCACTTTTGAAATTACTAGTGGTGAAGGACAAGTAGATTATCTTGTTGTAGCCGGCGGTGGAGCTGGCGGTAGTGCAGATGGTAATTTTTCGGCATCTGGAGGAGGAGCGGGAGGACTTAGACTTTCTTCAGAAACATATACTCCAACACCTTTATCAGTAGGCACAGGTCTTACCTTAGGGGAAGCAAGTTATCCAGTCACTGTAGGTGGCGGAGGTGCTAATTCAGTTTTTTCAAGTATAACATCAACTGCTGGCGGAGCTGGCGGTTTTCCTGGTACTAACGCGGGTGGATCTGGATCCGGTGGAGCAGCCTGTGGATCAGCTACTGGTGCAGCGGGTAATACTCCTCCAGTAAGTCCAGCGCAAGGTACACCTGGTGGTGATGGAGCATGTGTTCCAAATGCTGCTTGTCCAGGAGGCGGTGGCGGTGCTGCTGATCCAGGATCAAACGGTTCTGGAAGTCCAGGGAATGCTACTGGTGGACCTGGCGGTGATGGAGAAACAACAGGTATTACAGGTTCTAACGTAACATATGCTGGCGGAGGCGGCGGCGGAGCAGGTTTTCAAGGATTTGGTAGAAGTTCAGGCAGCGGTGGCCCAGGAGGCGGTGGCTCGGGTGGAAGTGGCTCAGGAACATCTAATACTGGTGGCGGCGGAGGCGGCTCAAATTCACCATCTGGTGGTGGCGGTGGAGCTGGATCAGGCGTTGTAATTTTAAGGTATCAATTTTCATAATATGGCTCATTTTGCAAAATTAAATAATGATAATGAAGTAATCTCAATTAGTGTTGTGAGTGACAACGATACATCTGATAGTGCAGGTGTAGAAGTAGAATCTATAGGACAAGAATTTTTAGAAAAAATACATGGTTGGAACAAAGATTTATGGAAAAAAACTTCATACAATACATATCAGGGCGAGCATAGATTAGGCGGAACTCCTTTTAGAGGAAACTATGCTGTAAAAGGAATGATATATGATGAAGTTAATGATATTTTTGTAGAACCACAACCTTACCCAAGTTGGACATTAAATGTTTCTGCTGCAAAATGGGATCCACCTGTTGTAAAACCATTCTTACAAGAAGGTATTTATTACACTATTGAATGGAATGAATCTAATACTAGGTGGGAAGGATATCCCGCAGGTGAAATTGTTACACCTGAAACTCAAAAATATTATTGGGACTCCGATAATAGTTCTTGGCAAACCATATAAAATATAGTATTCTCCTTTCTATAAAGAAAATATAAAGGAATACTTATGAATAAACAAACACTATCAGAACTATTTATTATTGAGGATTATCTTCCTGAAGAATCACACGTAAAAAATAGTGAATTAAATAGTTTTATTTTAAACGATTTAGCAACTTCTTCTTTTGAACCATTAGATAAAAACAGATATGGAGATCTAAATTTAAAATTTAGAAAAGAATACAACTGGATTTTTGACTACGTAGTAGATCAAATCTATGTAAAAAATAATAATATGCAGTTGCGATTTGAAGGAGTGTCTGCAAATGTAGAAGGACTTGGTCAATCTAGTTTTAGTAGACATAATGTAAATACTTTTGATATTTTTAATTCACCTGACATAACAGTTTTATATTGTGTAAATGGAGAAGGAGAAATTGTAATAGAGTATCCTGAAAATATCTACAAAGAAAAGTTTATTACTTTAGACATGGAACCTAGAAAAATAATTATATTTAATTCTGGATTAAAGTATTATTTTTTAAAAAACAATTTTAAAGATGTAAGAACTACTCTATGTTATAAGGCTAGAATTGTATAAGGATGATTCTTAAATATAATTATTGGCAGTTTCAGTCAATTTTACCAAAAGAAGTTTGTGAAAATATAATTAAGTTTGCAAAAGAAAAGAAACAAAAAAAGGGTAAAGTAGGCATGAATAATAAGTTAAAACCAAATCTTGCTAAAAGAGATTCTAACGTTGTTTGGTTAAAAGAAGATTGGATCTATAAAACAGTATTACCTTATCTTGACATAGCAAATAAAAATGCAGGCTGGAATTTTCAAACAAACATTGCTGAGTCTGCTCAATTTACAATTTATAAAAAAGGACAATATTATAATTGGCATTTTGATGCCAATCCCGAACCTTATAAAAAACCAAAAGATAAAAATTTAAATGGTAAAATAAGAAAACTATCTATGACAGTGTCATTAAATGATCCAAAAGAATACTCAGGTGGTGATTTTGAATTTAGAGTTTTTGATTTAAACGGAAAAGGTGTAATTCATAAATGCAAAGAAATAAGACCACAAGGTTCAATAGTAGTTTTTCCATCTTTTATGCACCACAGAGTAACACCTGTTACTAAAGGAGAAAGAAACTCTTTGGTTATTTGGGCTGTAGGCAATCCATATGTTTAAAAAAGATAATTATAAAGTAGTAAAAAATGTCATAGATAAAAAACTAGCTTTATTTTTATATAGTTATTTGTTTATTAAAAGAAACGTAGCTAAAACTTTATTTGAAAAAAAGTATATTTCACCTTATGAAAATATACATGGAATATTTGATGACCCACAAGTTCCAGGTTCATATGCAATATATGGTGATGTTGCAATGGAAACTTTATTAGCTGGAATACATCCATTAGCGGAAGCACATACAGGATTAAAATTATATCCAAATTGTTCTTACACAAGATTGTATTTAAAAGGCAATATTTTAAAAAGACATAAGGATAGATACTCTTGTGAAATATCTACTACATTAAATCTAGGTGGCGATCCTTGGCCAATATATCTAGAACCAGATAAGAAAAAAGGTTTTTGGAAAAATGGTAAGTATATACCTAGTAAATCAAAAGGTATAAAAATTATATTAAATCCTGGTGATATGTTAATTTATAGAGGTAATATTTTAGAGCATTGGAGAAACAAATTTAAAGGTAATACGTGTGCTCAAGTTTTTTTACATTATAATAATAGTAAAACACCGGGAGCTAAAGATAATTTATACGACGGAAGACCACATTTGGGTTTACCCGATTACTTTACTAACATTTATGAACTCAAAAATAAAAAATAATTATCTTATTCATCAATCTAAATTTATAAAAGAAAACGCTGAATTTTTTTACAAAGAGTGTTTAGAAGGAAAAGAACGACATAAAATAATGTTTCCTACAGAAAACTCTACTACTTGGAGCTATAAAAAATATAATGTATTTTCTTTAACAGCAGGTTCTCTTATTTTTTATAAACTATTTATAGAATTAAAAAAAATAATATTTGAGTATGTTGGCACTAAAGAACCTTTGTGGTTTCAAAGTTGGATAAACATACATGAAGAAGATGAAGTATTAAATTGGCATTCACACTTCGATTCTATTGCTCATGGTTATATTTCAATAAATCCTGAAAAAACAAAAACTGTTTTTGAAAATTTTGAGATAGATAATAAAATAGGTCAAATATATATTGGTGAAAGTAATAACAAGCATAAAGTTGTAGTTTTAAATGGTTTTAAAAAGAAAAGAATAACTATTGCGTTTGATGTAATAGATTTAAAAACTTTTAATAAAATTAAAAAAAAAGATGGTAATGATATTAATTTAAGTTTTTTTCCATTATGAGAATATCAGATCCAGCAACAAGATATAAAATTTGTAAACAATGTGAACACTTTGTTTCGTTTACAAAACAATGTAAGATATGTTTTTGTTTCATGAAAATAAAAACTAAATTTAAAGAATTTAAATGTCCAATTAAAAAGTGGTAGATTATGTTATTTCCAATTACAATAGTAGATAATTTTTTTGAAGATCCTGATTACATAGTAAAATTTGCAAAGTCCTTAAAATATAAAGATCTAGATATATTACCAGGTTCAAGAACAGACGCACTTCACACTATAGATAAAGAATTTTTTAATTGGATAACAAGTAAATCTTTAAAATTACATTACCCACAAGAAGACGTGTCTTATGAAGCAGAAGCTCGTTTTCAAAAAATACCTGTTAATTTAAAACATGATGGGTGGATACATCATGATGTACCTAGTGAACTTACTTGTGTTATTTATCTCTCAACAAACACTGATACTGGAGTAAGTTTTTATAAACGTAAAAGTCCTATGAGAATTTTAAATAAACAAGAATTAAAATATCATTATTTTAAAAATCCTAATAGAAACAAAAAAGAAATGGCAGAAATAGAAAAAGCTAAAAAATTTAATAATGATTTTTTTGAAGAAACAATAAATGTCAAAGGTGTATACAATAGATGTGTTTTATTTGACTCTTCTTTGTATCATGCAGCTCACGTATTTACAGGAAATGAGCAAAAAGACGATAGACTAATCTTTGTAAATGTGATATTTTCTATAAGTAATAATAGTAAAATGCTTAAATATCCTGTTACAGAATGTACTAGATATTAGCATTTATACTACCAATGCACCAAAAACCCTTATATAAAGGTTTACTATGCTACAAAAAATAGGATTTCAACCAGGTATAAATAAACAACTTTCTGAAACCGGAGCCGAAGGTCAGTGGGTAAACTGCGACAATGCTAGGTTTAGATATGGTGTTCCTGAAAAAATTGGTGGATGGAATCAGTTAGGTAGTGTTAACAAAAATGAATTAACTGGAGCTGGCAGAGGTCTTCATCATTTTATTAATAGCTTATCTAGAAAATATGCAATCATTGGTACAAACAGAATTTTATATGCATATTCTGGAGGTGTGTTTTATGACATACATCCTATTCAATCGACTACAACTCTTACAAGTGCTTTTAGTACAACCAATGGATCACCTACAGTTACAATAACTTACTCTAGCGCACATGGTCTAGCTCCTGGAGATATACTTTTAATGAGTAATTTTTCAACAATTACAAATTCTAATTATAGTGCTTCTGATTTTGATGACAAAAAATTTATGGTAACCACTGCACCTACCAACACAACAATAACTATTACAATGGCTTCTAATGAAAGTGGTTCTGGTGCAACTACTTCAGGAGGAATAACAATTGAAAAATATTATACAGTAGGTCCAGCTGTTCAAGCTCAAGGTTTTGGTTATGGATTAGGTTCTTGGGGTGGAGAAGATGGCTCTGCTATTACCACAACACTAAATGGTGCTTTATTAAATGACACTGCTGGTACTGGTGGATCAGGAACTTCTATTACACTAACAAGCACAACTAACTTTCCATCTTCAGGTACAAATTTTATTCAGGTAGGAACAGAAGAAATTTCATATACAGGTATATCCGGAAATGATTTAACAGGTATTACAAGAGCAGTTAGAGGAACAACTAGAGCGGCTCACAGCAATGGAGCAACTGTTACAAATTCAAGTGACTATGTTGCATGGGGTGAAGCAGCATCAGGTGACTTAGTGTTAGAACCTGGTATGTGGTCACTAGATAATTTTGGTGATAAAGCTATCTGTTTAATTCATGATGGTGCGTGTTTTCAATGGGATTCAAGTTTATCAAATGCAACATCAACAAGAGCAACAATTATATCTGGTGCACCAACAGCATCGAGACATATGTTAGTATCTACACCTGATAGACACTTAGTATTCTTTGGAACAGAAACAACTATTGGATCACCCTCAACACAAGATGATATGTTTATAAGA
>Ga0208157_1001438_pt1 | contig 10797 bp, 9 predicted proteins | sample 5_EtaG_FD_184077 | JGI IMG/M metagenome (GOLD analysis project Ga0208157, IMG submission 184077) | Marine viral communities from the Subarctic Pacific Ocean - 5_ETSP_OMZ_AT15132 metaG (SPAdes) (version 2) | ecosystem: Environmental > Aquatic > Marine > Oceanic | place: Pacific Ocean | collected...
TGATGGTGTAAAAGAAAATTATTATAAATATGATGACATACTTCAAGGTATGGCTATAGCTCCAGTTGAGGCTGATCAATTAGTAAGGAGAATTCCCCTGTTACTTAAAACACCAGACGGTTGGTCAGCTTCTTTTGGGACACAAGTTTTAAAATCACTGACAAACACACCTACTTACATTATAACTACTAACGAAAACGGTATACAAGAAATAGCAGTTAGAGGATTACCACCAGTTAAAACTGATAGCTTAGGGCGTAAATGGATTAGTTGGGTTGATACACCACAAACAGATTTACAAGAAATGGACGTAAACGGTAAGTTTGTGTTTGTAGGTATAACAGCTAACGGCGTAATGCCACAGATTGCTACGCCAGTTGGTTTACTAGAACCACACAAAATACAGGCAGCATTGTCAGAAAGCGTTTTGATACAGAATAGTCCTTACATACCCGACTGGTCACTAGCTGTTGAGTTATTAGTATTATTAACTACGGTTACTTTGATTTGGTTTTTACTGATAAAACTAGGTATTACGTGGGGGTTAGTATTAAGCGTCCTTACGGCGTCTGTAACGGCTTTAGGGGGCTACTATTTAATTAATAAGGGTTTACTTATAGACGTTACTTGGACTCTTATTAGTCAGTTTATAAGCGGGGCTATAGCTTTTTACTTAAGATTTAGAGAACAATTTAAACTACGTTTATTAATTAAAAAACAGTTTGAACACTACCTTGACCCGCGTCAAGTAAAACGTTTACAAAACAACCCTGATTTATTAAAGTTAGGTGGGGAAACTAGACGCTGTACGTTTTTATTCACTGACGTTAGAGGTTTTACTAATTTAAGTGAAAAACTACCACCCGAACAAGTTACTGAAATAATGAATAAAGTACTTACAGTACAAGTAGGTTGTATTCAGGCACATGGAGGTATGGTAGATAAATTTATAGGCGACGCATGTATGGCTATATTTAACGCCCCACTTGAGTTAGATAATCATGAACTAAGAGCTATAACATGTGCTCAAGATATACGTACTGGTATACGTATGTTACAAAAAGAATTATCTGAACCTATATCAATAGGAATAGGCGTTAACACTGGTAAAGCTGTTATTGGCAACATGGGCAGTGATACTAGGTTTGATTATAGTGCTATAGGAGACGCCGTTAATACTGCTGCCAGACTTGAATCAGCAACTAAAGAAGTAGGTGTAGATTTATTAATAGGAGAAAATACTAAAAAAAGTTGCGATTTTAAGTTAAAATTATTAGATCCTATTAAAGTAAAGGGTAAAAAAGATTATTTAAAAATATACACGGTATAGATTATGAAAGTAAAAGCACCCAAAGGCTATCATTTTATGAAAGACGGTAAGTCATTTAAACTCATGAAACACAAAGGCAAATATAAACCACACAAAGGAGCTAGTTTAAGTATTAACGTTCCTGTAATTAAAAAACACAAAAATGCATAAAACACTAACAGTACAAGATGTGGCTAAAGACTTAGCCGTTTCTAAAAAAGAAAACGCAGAACGTTGGAAAACTGCTTTTAACGAGTTTGCTGATATTAAACAAGAAATAACTTCTATAAACAATACTATAAAAATGGCTACGTTTGGCGTATTCAGTTTTATAGGGGCATTGACTATAGCGGTAGTAACGGTGGTATTATGAAAGGATTATTAAAAAATATAATAGGAGCTGTTGCTCCAACATTAGGATCAGCTATGGGCGGACCATTAGGTAACATGGCTATGGGTAAAATAGCTGAAGTATTAGGCGTATCTAACGATCAAAAATCTGTGCAACAAGCAATACAAAACGCTACACCAGAACAAATGATGGAACTTAAAAAAGCAGAGCAAGACTTTGAAGTACAAATGAAAGAACTTGACGTTGACGTTTTTAAACTTGAAACGCAAGATAAACAACATGCTAGAGGTATGTTTAGTAAAGATTGGACTGCTAGAATAATAGGTTTATTTACTATAGGTGGGTTTTTAGGCTACATATTTTTAGTAACCCTACAACCACCAGAGCAAAACAGCGAAGCATTAATTAATTTAGTGTTGGGTTATTTAGGAGGTTTAGCTAGTGCTATTATTTCGTTCTATTTTGGAGCTTCTCACTCCCCAGAAAAAGGAGACTAGTATGAATATATCAAAAGAAGGTATAAATTTAATTAAAAAATTTGAAGGTTGTAAACTTGAGGCATACAAGTGTGCTGCTGGTGTTTGGACAATAGGCTATGGCTCAACTAAAGGCGTAAAAGAAGGCGACACTATAACACAAGAAAAAGCTGAAGAGTTATTAATAAAAGATTTAAAAGTATTTGAAGAAGCTGTAAATAAAGCTGTTAAAAGAGCTGTAGTTCAATGTCAGTTTGATGCTTTAGTTTCTTGGACTTTTAATCTAGGAGCGAGTAATCTTAATTCTTCTACTATGTTAAAAAAATTAAATAACCAAGAATACGATGAAGTGGCTCCACAAATGAAACGATGGAATAAAGCTAACGGTAAAGTTCTTGAAGGTTTAGTAAGGCGTAGAGAAGCAGAAGCTTTGCTTTATGAAGGTAAGGAGTGGCACGAGGTTTAAATGGCTATAAGTAAAATCAACTTTAGACCTGGGATTATGCGTGAAGGTACAGCATACTCTAATGAAGGCGGTTGGTTTGACGTTAATAAAGTAAGGTTTAAAGCTGGTTTACCACAAAAAATAGGCGGTTGGCAAAAAGATAACTTAAACACTTTTCTAGGAACTTGTAGAGCTTTAATAGGTTGGATTGATTTAGAGGGTACTAAATACTTAGGCTTAGGTACACATTTAAAATACTATATTGAACTAGGTGCTACTTTTAATGATGTTACTCCTTTACGTACTACTACTAGTGCGGGTGATGTTACGTTTAGTGCTACTAACGGTAGTAGTTCAATAACGGTAACTGATACAGCACACGGAGCAGTACAAAATGATTTTGTTACTTTTAGCGGTGCAGCTAGTTTAGGTGGTAACGTAACCGCAGCAGTTTTAAATCAAGAATATCAAATAGTTAGTATTACTAATAATAATAGTTACGTTATAACCGCTAAAGATACTAGCGGTAGTACCGTTACGGCTAATTCAAGTGATAGCGGTAACGGGGGTAGTAGCGTAGTAGGAGCTTACCAAATAAACGTAGGTTTAGATGTATACGTAGACAGCTCAGGTTTCGGTAGTGGTACTTGGAACTCTGGTACTTGGGGCGGTAACACAGCCCTTACTGACTCTAATCAATTAAGGTTATGGACACATGATCATTTTGGTGAGGATTTATTAATCAATGTCCGTGGTGGAGGAATATACTACTGGGATGAAAGTGGCGGAGTCACTAGTAGAGCCGTAGAACTTTCTAGTTTAAGCGGTAGTAATTTAGCCCCTACTAAAGCTAGTCAGGTGTTAGTATCAGAAACTGATAGACATATAATAGTTTTAGGAGCTGACCCTATAGTAGGTAGTTCACGTAGTGGTACTTCTGACCCTATGTTAATAGCTTTTAGTGACCAAGAAAGTGCTACAGAGTTTGAACCTTTACTTACTAATACAGCGGGTGATTTAAGATTATCTGAAGGTAGTAAAATTATAGGCGGAGTAAAAGCTAGACAAGAAGTATTAATATGGAGTGATACCGCATTATACAGTATGCAATTTATTGGACCACCTTTTACTTTCGGTTTAAACTTAATCAATAATGCTAGTGGTTTAATATCGCCTAACGGGGCAGTGGTCGCTCCTAACGGTGTATTCTGGATGGGTTATGATAACTTTTACATTTATACAGGTAACGTACAGAAACTACCTTGCACCGTATTAAGTTACGTATTTGATGATTTAAACAGTAATCAGGCACATAAATTCTTTGGGTTTACTAATACAGAGTTTGATGAAGTAGGCTGGTTTTACTGCTCAGCTGATAGTATAGAGATAGACCGTTATGTAGTTTTTGATTACGCTGATAAAGTTTGGACTTACGGTCAAATATCACGTACAGCTTGGCTTGATCAAGGTACAGTAGATTATCCTAGAGCTACAGCTGATAATTATTTGTATCAACACGAGTTCGGTTATAACGATGACGGTAATCCTATGACTGATGTATTTATAGAAAGCTCAGACTTTGATATAGGCGACGGTGATCAGTTCGCTTTTATAAGAAGAATAATACCTGACGTTAGGTTTTTAAATAATAGTAATGGCGGTCAGGTAAACATAGTATTAAAAACAAGAAATTTTCCAGGTGAGTCACTAAGTACTTCAAACACTAACGCTATAAGCGGTTCCACTACGCAATCACACGTTAGAGCCAGAGGTAGACAAGCCGTAGTACGTTTAGAATCAGACGATGATGATACTAACGCAAACGATGATACAGGGTGGAGACTAGGTTTACTCAGGATGGATATACAGAATGACGGTAGACGATGAGTAAACTTTTAGCAACTAATTTACCATTAGAGATGGGCGATAATGTAACGCCTTTAACTTACAATAAATTAGTAAGAATACTAGAACTTAACTTGGGTCAGTTTGACCCCGATAATATTAGACAAATAGATGGAGAAACGTTAAATAAGGTAAATTTTAATGCGGGTAGTATAGTGTGGAACACGACTATAGAGGCTTTACAAGTGTATACAGGTAATAAATGGGAGAATATAAGTACCCCTAAAAAGCCACAAGGCTTTGAAGCTTCAGGTTCAGTAGGTAAAGTAACCGTAGTCAACAAAGGAGATACCACTATAATTATTTGATTTTTGCCTTTATAATAGAAGAAGCATGGGTTTTATAAAGAAAATAGGCAAGTTTTTAAAGAAGAGCACTCGTGACATAGCGACTGTCATAGGGTTCGCTATCGGTGGACCAGCAGGTGCTGCTATAGGTCAAGGCATAGGCTCGTTAGCTGAAGGCAGAGATTTTAAGAAAACTTTAGGCAGTTCTGCTAAAGTGTTTTTAGGTGCTAATATGGCAGCTGGAGCTGGGCTTCAAGGCGGTCAGGGTATACAATCATTAAACCCATTTAGCCAAGATTTTATGTTCCGCCCTAGTAATATAGGTTCTGCTGCTGGTGGTGCTTCAGTAACTAGCGAAGGTATCCCAGGAGTTTTTCAAAGTATAGGGGCTGACTTCCAAAACTTATTAACTGGTAACATGGCGGGTGCTAGTTTAACTAGCCCAGCTTTTAAAAGTTTAAGCACACTCGAAAAAGGTATTTTAGCAGGCGGATTACTTAGTGCTGCTGGTGGAGTTGAGGGTTTAACTGAAGATGAACAAACTAGATTCCAAACACCAGATTACTTTGGCGACCGTTTAGGCGGAGCTGGTGCTGGTGGTGGGTTAAGCGGGGCTATTAGTCCGTTCCCTACGCAAACTGCTGCGGGTATACCTACAGGTACGTTAGTTGACACAGCAATGGCTGACCCTTTACAAGCTATTATATTAGACGAAATTAGAAAAAGAGAACAAGAAGATTTATTTGAATTACCTACTTTTGATGTAGTTACTCCCGCTAAAGACGGCGGAGTTATACGGTTAGCTGACGGCGGTAAAATACCGGAAGTAGATTTAAGAGAACATGGCGGTGATATTAGTGACCCTATGGGTTCAGGTGATAAAGATACCGTACCCGCACTATTAGCAGACGGTGAGTTCGTAATGACTAAACAAGCTGTCAAGGGTATGGGTAACGGTGACCATAGTAAAGGTATTAGTAACCTATACGCTATGATGAATAAAAACGAGAAAAAAGCTCAAAATATGGGCATAGGTAGAGCATAATGTCAAACGGTACAGATACTAGTAATCAACAAACCTTTATGCAAACCACCGCTCCGCCGAGGTTCGCTACGGACTTTTATCAAGGCGGTTTACCTGGAGTTCCTGGATTGGTGCCCATGGCCAATCAAATGTTTACTAACCAACTTTACGGTTTAAGTCAAGGCTTAACGCCGTTTGACTATGGTTCACGTATAGCTGGTTTTTCACCAGCAGAAACGGCAGGTTTCGGTATGACGCTTGATAGTTTAGGCAGTTACCAACCCGCATTAAATAGAGCTGGTAGTATACTAGAAGGCAGTTTAGCGGGTATACAAGGCTCGGGTGCACAAGGTCAGGGTATGGTAGGCACAGCTGGAACGGGTTTAAGTCAATTAACTGACCAAGCTAGTAACTTATACGGTCAAGCTCCAGGTGCAGCTTTGAGCGGAGCTATGGCGGGTACTGGTGCTATAGGTCAGGGTATAGCTGGTAGTCAAGCTGGTTTAGGTGGTTTTAACCCTAACGCAGCAAGTAATTTTATGAACCCTTATGAAGACCAAGTAGTACAACGTACACTACAAGACCTTGAAGAACAAGGAGCTAAATCAGATCAGGTAGGTAGAGCTAGAGCTATAAGTCAAGGAGCTTTCGGAGGTAGTAGAGCTAGGTTAGGTGCTGAGGAAAGAGAAAGAGCTTTACGTGAAGCACAAACACGTAGCGTAGCTAACATACGTGGAGCAGGTTTTGATAGAGCTATGCAACAAGCTATATCTACTGATGAAAATGCTAGACGTAGAGCGTTAAGTCAAGCGGGTATGATGGGTCAGTTTGGTAGTCAGTTAGCGGGTATAGGTACTAACTTAGCGGGTGTATACGGTAACGTAGCTGGAGGACTAGGCGGTTTAGGAGCTAACTTCGGTAGAGTTATGGGCGGTTTAGGTACTGATATGGCTAACATAGGTTTAAGAGGTGGTCAGGCTGGTACGGGTATAGCTGGTGCTTTAGGTAATTTAGGTACTACTCAATACGGTTTACAAGGTCAGGATATTAATAGAATGTTAAACATGGGTAAAATGCAACGTGGTATGGACCAAGCTAGATTAAGCGAGGCTTACGGTGACTTCGTAGGTAAATATAACCTACCTACTAATATACTAGGTCAGTACGCTAATATCATGGGCGGTATAGTGCCTAACTTAGGTACTATTACTAAAGGTTATGATCAACCTAAAGATACTGGTTTAGGTTTAGGCGACCTTACTAATTTAGTAGGAGCTGTCAAAGACTTTAGAAGTTTAAGTGGTGGTAGCTCTGGTGGTGGTGGTAGCTCTGGTGGTGGTCCTTCAAGAGTTTCAAACATGTTGGCTACTTTACCCCCTAAAGTATTAGCTGATGTAAATGCTCGAAACCGATTTTCAGTAAACAGACCAACTACTCAAGGTCCAGATGATATTATGAGAAATAGAGCACCGCTTCAAAGGATGTCCTAAATGGCTAACGGTATACCTTCAATAAGCAGTAATGTAAATATTGATGAAGAAATAATTGATTCAGTTATTGAAAACGCTGATAAAGTAACAGCTGACGAAAATAGTAGTTTAGCTGACCAATCAAGAACGGCTATATTCAAAGGTGCGGTAGATACTACTACTGACGTTAAAGAAATAACTGACTTATATAACGTAGTTAGCGGTTTATCAGACCTTGAAGATTATCAACAATTAGGGGCTATTAGGCAATACGTAGCTGATAGTTTACCCGCCCCAGACTACAAAAAATTTATTAAAGAACCTAGCGGAGCTTTACCGCTATATGCTTTAGGTGCCTCGTTAAAAAATTCTGAGTTAAGAGGTGACACTAATAAAGCTAAATTAGTAAGAGCTACAACTGCATATTTAGCGGGTAAAAACCAAGAAGATGCAGCTTTTGATAACGCTAAGAAAAAATTTGAGTTTGATAGAGCAGCAAAAGTTGATCAAATAGCTAAAGAGTTATTTGTTGACACTATGAAAAATAAAAACGAGTTAGCTAAAAAACTAGTTGACAATAAATATTTCGGTACTAGGGATTTATATTATCAAGTAGGTGGTGACGGTAAGTTTGACTATAGTAACCCGTTATTTTTAAGTCAAGTAGAAGCTAATAAATACATAGCTACTAACGGCGTAAGTTCTTTACGTAAAGCTAGAGGTGACGAAGAAAAACTTAAAAATGTACGTGTTGAAACCGTAAACCCTGACAATACCGTTACCGTTGAAGAATTAATGTTACCTAATTATAAAATCATAGATATGGAACGTAACCCTAATATAACTATAGGTGACCCTAGAGGTGACACTAACGGTGATACCTATATTATAGAAGATAATGATGGTAAAAAAAGTAAACGTTTTTTAAACGTAGACCAATATAATAACGTACAAACACAAGTTGATGGCGGTAATTTAAAATCAGTTACGGCTATACCTAGTGGTACTGCTAAATATATTGACGCTTTAGATAACGGTTTAGTAAAAACTTTAACACACGAACAAGCGTTGATGGACCCTGAAAGGTACTTCCCCTATACTACTAGTTTATCAGCTAAAATCAACTCAGAAACAGGTGAGATAGAAATTACTCAAGGTGCTACTGGTGGCGGTAGTAACGCCATGTATAAAGAAGGTATTAAAAACGAACAAGAAACATTTAATCAAGCTAGTAATATAACTAATAACGTTTTAAATTTTCACACAGCTAATACCGAAGTTAGAAATATCATAAGTGATTATCAAAAAGCGGGTATGAACCCGAATGAGTTATTCAGTGACGCTACGGTCATAGCTAGTTTAGGTACTAGGCTTATAAAAGACTTTGAAACTTTTACTAGTATATTAACTACTCCGCAAGGTAACGACGTTAGCGGTACTAATTTTAAAGGTGCGGGTACTACTTTTATGATAGCTGATACAATATCTAATGATATGAACGAAACTGAAATTAGAAGAAATGAAGTAGGTTTTGATGAATTTAAAAATTCTATACTTAATAATACTGAGTATATATCAGCTAGAGAACAATTTATGAAAGGTGATTTAGCTGCTAAACTATTAGCAGCAAACGTTTCACGTGAAACTATAGAAGCATCATTTTTTGACTTAGCTTTACAAAGTGCTTCAACCTACAGTAAAGGCGACGGGTTAGACCTTAGAGCTATGAGTGATAAAGACGTTATATTTAACATAAGGAACGTCGGTGGTCAAGCTAGTACCTTAGAAGGTTTTTTAGCGGTTAATAACCGTTTTACTAGGGGTTTAATAAACTCTAATATAAGAAAACTAAAAACACTAGAAGAAAATTACCCACTTCTAGACTCACTAGTTAAGCCTGACGGCGTAAGTATTGACATGGATAGACAGGATAAACTTAAAAAACATATAAAAAATCAAATAGAAGAACTTCAAGATATATCACCTATGTATGCGGGTACGCCCCTTGATATAGTTTACGGCGTAGCTGGGCGTGAGTATCAAGCTGATGACGTAACTAAAATTGATATGTCTGATGTATTTTTAAGCCCTGACTTATTACAAGATTCTAATAGGGCTAGGGTATTAAATCAAAACTTCGGTATTACTAACCTTACCCAAAACTATGACGTTAACACAACTTTAAGTAACGGTCAAACTATATCACAATTAATAATGCAGTATCAAACGTTTTTAAATAACGGTGATACTGAGAGGTTAGACATATTTAGTAAAAATTTACAAAAAAGAATAAGTGCTGAGGAACTAGCTTCATTTAACTTTTTTAATAGAATCTTCGCTCAGAAAAAAGAAGAAAGAATTAACGAACTCTCGGGAGATACTGATTAATGGCTAACGGTAATAATCAAGAACCAGTAGTAGATATTGATCAATTTTTAACGCCTGAGTACTTAGCTAAAGTGCCTGATGCACCACAGCCTGAAGTTAAGCCTATGCCAGCTCAACCTTATTATCAAGACGATAGTGATAATATTATTAAAAATAATATGAAAAACTATTTAGTAGAAAAAGGAGTAAATAAAAACACTATAGATACTTTAGTCGGAGCTCCTGGTAGTTGGCGTGATAGATTTTTTACTACTATCCCTGGAACTAACGTAAAAGTCCCCGCTTTAGGTAGAATATTCAACCCTGACTTTGACGGTATAGAGGTAGCTAAAAATTATTACAATATTGACGTAAGATCTAGTGCACCTACGGGGGTTGTAAAAGATAGTCAATACTTACCGCCTGATAGTTATTTTTACGGCGTACAAGGTTTATTAAAAGAGCAGTACCCTGATATAGCTATAAAAGATTTTGACGTAAAAAAAGACCCAGTAACTGATAGACTTACTTATCTCAACCCTGAGAACGGTAAACGACAATACGTAAATGCACCTGGAATGGACTATGGTGATTTTATAGGTTTTATGGAGCCTATGGTTGTAGATATTTTAGGGGCTGGTGCTGGTTTATTATCAGAGTGGGGTTTACGCAGAGCTAATGTCACACCCGGAGGAAGAGCTGCAGTAAGTACTCTCTCTGGCTTAGCAAGTATGGCTGCTTTAGAATTAGGTACAGATTTGCCTACTGGTGCTACTCTACCGTTAGCGGTAACTAGCGGTTTAGTAACTTATAAATATCCCGTAGTGGGTTTGACCGCACAAGGTGGAGCTACTAGCCACTTCGTTTGGCGTTATAACAACCTACAAGGGTTAAAAGAACGTGGTTTATTAACTGAAAAATATACTGATGATGAAATATTATCCTCTGCTTTACAAGAATCAGGTATGGTTTATTTAGCGGATATGGGTGCTTCTGGTGCTTTTTCTACTATCGGTAAGTTATTCGGGGGTAACCCTTTAGATGTGCTTCCTGGTTCAAGTTACGACCAGTTTGAAGAGGCTTTTAAAAATATTCAGAAAAAAATAGATGACCCTACTACGCCCCCTACTGAAAAAGCAATACTAGAAAAAATGACTACACAA
>Ga0208157_1001442_pt1 | contig 10783 bp, 15 predicted proteins | sample 5_EtaG_FD_184077 | JGI IMG/M metagenome (GOLD analysis project Ga0208157, IMG submission 184077) | Marine viral communities from the Subarctic Pacific Ocean - 5_ETSP_OMZ_AT15132 metaG (SPAdes) (version 2) | ecosystem: Environmental > Aquatic > Marine > Oceanic | place: Pacific Ocean | collected...
TACTTCTCTTACTGATACTGGTACACTAGTTGATGAAGTGTAAGATTTGTATTTGATAAAGCAAGGCATAGACTCAAGTTTATCTTTCATAACTTCATACACTTTATCGTGATTGTAAGTTACTGTTTTGCCATTTTTGAAGTTGACAGTGATAGTTTGATTTTTACCGATTAGAGATTTTCTGATAACAAATCTTTTTGAAATTAAATTTTGCATAGTTATTATTATTATTTATTAGTTATTTACATTTATATTATCCAATTACAATCGTATTATGTTTGTAAAAGTTTTTCTTGAAATCTTTGAAAGTAATATATTTCATTGAGTAACTCTTGTGGCAACAATTGTTGTAAAAGTATTTCTTGATTTGATTGAAGAAATGTAGTTAGTGATTGTATGTAGTATATTCGTTTCATAGTCAATAATATTATCCATTTGTTATCGTATTTAGTTTGTAAAAAGTATATGAATTGTTTAGTAGTAGAATATGTCATTATGTCATTCCACACTATGTCACAATGTCATACAATAAAATAATTATAAATGTGTCGTAATGTCATGACAATCAGTCATATGTGTCATGTCAAATTGTCATAAGTTTAAATTCAGTTTGGCATGGTTGTTGAGGTAGCTGAGCGGGACAGCGTAGCGAGGTGAATACCTGAAAACCTGGACGAAAAAGCAGGCGAGCGAGCTGTGATAGTTATAGCTGTAGCAGGTAGGGGAGGGGGTATATATGGGCAAAATAATAAAATGGGGCAGGGCTGGGCCAAAAAATTTCGTTTCGTTACAGGGCCGGTACGGTGGGGGAGGGGGGGATACGCTATACCCCTAATTATCTGACATTTTTTTTAAAATAGGACATAAGCCTTATAAGGTATATAAGTAAGCGGCTAGTGTCACGTTTTAAAACACTCATATTATATGTGATTATATTGTTATGGCTAGAAAACGAAGAGGTAACTCACAAGGACTATCACCTGCTGCATTAAGAGCAAAGAGACAAAGAGACATAGCAATGGCCATGACACCAAGACGTACGGCTATGAGATCTCAAAACCAGAGCATAGGCCAAACCTCAACAAGAGATATACATCATGTTAATGGTGTAGCTGGTAAAACAATATTCCAGTCTATATCTAAAAACAGAGATACTAGTAAAGAAAGAAACGCATAAGCGTGACCAGGCAATAGTGCCACAACCTAAATACCAAAACAATGACGTATTTTTATTACAAGACTAATACGTGGAATAGTCAACCACAACCACAAGTAACCGAAGAAACAGTAAACCTTTGGAAACACCTCGCAGAAAAAAAGAACTGGAGGATTGTACAACTACCTAACGGTTTTTACCAAACAGAATACAAAGACCCAGACTGTCCTTGTAATCCTGAAGAAGATACATGCTGTGAAAAATGGCATGATGTCACAAGAAGAGAGACTATAGAAGGAGCAGAAGCTGCTATTGATGGTAGCATCGAGCATTATGCTAAAAAAGTAGATTTCTTAAAAGGACCTAAAGTAGTTAAAACATTTAAATAAAACGTATAATATAATTTAATCTAATGGAATATCACAATCCTAGCGAACTTGTCAAAGACTTGTCTTTTGGCGATGAAGCTAAAAACAAAGTAATAATAGGTGTAGACAAACTAGCAAGAGCAGTTAAATCTACACTAGGAGCATCAGGTAAGTGTGTAATATTTGAAGATGCCCGTGGAAAACCGGTGATAACAAAAGACGGTGTAACCGTTGCGGAAAGCGTAGTCTTATTTGATCCGGTTGAAAACATAGGTGCAACACTTATAAAAGAAGCTGCTAGAAACACAGTGAAAGAAGCAGGTGACGGTACTACTACAGCTACCGTACTTGCTGAGTCACTGTTAAAAGAAGCAACTAAAGCTAAAAAATCTATAAGAAAAACTAAAGCTGGCATTGCTTCTTATGCTAAAAAAATAAATAAATACCTTGATGATAAAGCTATACCAGTTAAAGGTGAAATGCTAAAAGATGTAGCAGCTATATCATGCAACAACGATTTAGAGTTAGGTAGTATAATATCTGAAGCTTACGAAAAAGTAGGTAAATCAGGTGTGGTATTGATGGAAGAGTCAGATACAGAAAAAACGTACGTTGAGATCGTAGATGGAGTACAGTTAGAATCAGGCTTAAAATCACCGCACCTAATAACAGATAAAGATAAACAACGAACAGTACTAGAAAAACCTTTAGTTTTAATAGTAGCATCGGAAATACCTAACATACGTAAGATACAACCAATACTAGAACACGTTATAAAGAGTAAAAGATCATTACTTATAGTGGCTGAACTTAGTACACAGGTTTCATCTACGTTATTAATGAACAAAGTTAAGGGTAATATTAAGGTAAATTACATTGACCCACCAGGTTTTGGCCCAACAAAGCAAAGTACGCTTGAAGATTTAGCGTTTTTAACAGGTGCTACAATAATGGACGAGAACTTAGGTGACGATTTAGACCTTATTAACCCCGATTGTTTAGGTGAAGTACAAAAATCAGTCACAGATGATAAAACTACAGTGCTAACAACTATGGATTTAGGCTTAGATTTACAAAAAAGGATTGAAAATGTACAAAAAAGCATAAAAAAAGAAAAAAATCAGTATATAAAACGTAGACTAGACCAGAGGCTAGCCATGCTAAGTGGTTCAGTTGGGCTAGTTAGGGTTGGCGCTGACTCAAAAGTGGAGTTGAAGGAGAAAAAAGACAGAATAGAAGATGCTATTTACGCTGTTAAGGCCGCCTTGAAAGAAGGAATAGTCCCGGGCGGTGGCGTTGCGTTAGTCGATGCTGTCAGAAACAATAAGCCTGTCAATGAAGGTGAAGAAATATTGTCAAAAGCTGTTTTAGCTCCATTTTTTACGATATTAGATAACGCTGGTCTTGAAAAAGTACCAATTTCAGAGCTAGATGATGGTGAAGGAGTGGATGTTACTTGTAATTGTGATAAAAACATGATTGAAGCAGGTATTGTAGATCCAGTCTTAGTAACAAAGTCAGCTTTAAAAAACGCTATATCAGTAGTTTCTACTATAATTTCAGCAGATTGTGTAATTTCTAATATAAGAATTGAAAATGCAAGCAGTTAATTATTACATAGTAGTAGAAAATATAAAAGTAGAGCCGAAGAAAGTAGGTGGACTTATATTAACAGAAAAAACTGATACTGACAATAGATATATAAAGGCTAAAATACTTTCTATAGGTAATTTGGTAAAAGGCGTTAGTGAAGACGATATAGTTTATTATGATAAGCATGCTGGTCACAGTATACAGGTTAAAGATGATTTGTATAAAGTTATACAAGTTGGTGATGTAGTTTTAGTTGAATGAGACTAACTGCTCAAGATTTAAGAGAAATGAATTTGTTTAAGTATTACAGGCTCGTACGTAAATGGGCCTGTAAAACTTATAATCTTAAAGACGCTGATTTAGAACTTTTAATCTATTTAGATTGCAAATCGCGATTTACACGTAATAACTTTATAGAGGGCGTATATACTTACTCGTGGGATAAAAACAGATGGGAAAGGCTTCGTAGAGAAGGTTGGATCGATGTTTGGCGAGAAAGAAACAGAACTTCACAAAAATACGCCGTTTATAAAACATCATTTAAATGCAGTCAACTTATATCAAGAATATATAGAATACTTTTAGCAGAAGAGGATCTACCTACTTCAGAAAGAAGTAAGTTCTATAAAAACAAATCATACACAGATAAAGTCTATAACAAATCAATAGACGATATGATAAAAGATAAAAATAGATAATTATGAAAGGAATAGGTCCAAACAACTTAGGTGTATCAAAAATGAATTACCAAGACAAAAGTGCAGCTACATTTAATGCTAAGTTAAGACAAGCTGCAAAACAAGGTAAACTCCCAGCTGAGTTTGCTCAAAAAGTAATGTCTAGTAAATAAAAGGTAAATGGCTTTTAAGTTACCTAATACTATAAATAGTTTGCTGGGTTTAGATCCAGTTACAACTACATACTCAAATCCTGTATTTTTAAAAGATTTAGAAGGTGAGGTAAAAGGCGAAGCCAATACAGACCGAACTACATATATAGATAAAGATTTATCACCTCGCGATAGAGTAGAGGTGAAAAAACATGAAGACACTCATCATGAACAAATGGCTCAGAACAGACTTGCGTATGATAATAAAAATGTTTATTGGAAAAAAGACACAAGTAGTGCCACAAAAATACTTCCAAGAAAATTAATGGAAGAAGGTGCTCATGACTTAGAGTGGGAGGCTGAAGCTCACTCAAACCACAAAAAACTAAAAAACAAAAAACATGGCAAATAATTCTGGAAAACAAAACTATACTCCTTATAGTATATATCAAAAAAGAAAAATGGCAGAGGAACAATCAAAAGGAACTCCTCTGAAAAGTATATATTCTAAAAACCATAATATGTTTAGTAAAGGTGTAACTCATTTAAGAGCTGGATTAGACTCTGGCTTTGCTACTGCTGAAGGTGCTGGTAAAAAATCAAATCTCCCAGCTATAAAACCTAATACTAAAAAAGAAGAAGACGTAAAAAACAAAACAAATAAAGCTACTGACGTTAACATGACTGGTGACACAAATACAACTAATGAATAAATTATGAGAAAAGCAAAAGGAACCCCATTTAAGCTAAGACCAGCACCGTTTAAAGATGATGGTAAAAACGTTAAGACAGAGAATCTAGGAGAAATGGTTACAGACCAAAACCACTTAGTTGATGTTACTAAGAGAACTACAACCACTCCTGATTTGAGTGGTACTAGAAATACTGGTAAATCATATAGAGAAACTTATGGTCCTAAGCAAAAAGCTAAATATGGAAGCTTTGAAAACTACGTTGACGCTGCTGAAAAATATTGGGAGGAGAAAGGTAAAGGTAAAGGAGGAAAAAAGAAAGTTGAGTTTGAGAAAAAAGAAAAACCAAATCCAGGAACTCCAGGAACGCCAGGTGATTACACAGATCCATTTACATCTCCAGAAGGTAGAGGTCAATCTAGGTATTTAAAATCTCAAAGCAGGCTATCAATACAAGCGGCTAGAAAACTAATGAGAACAGGTAAGATAGATAGAAAAAGGTTTAAAGAAATTAAACAAGAAATTAGACAGCAACAAATGGATGCTCAGATGGCTATGACTAAAAACGCTGCTGATCAATTAACGCAAGGTAGAAATCCTTATAGATCTGGTGAGCAAATAAAGTATGATCACGATATGTCTAAAGGCACTGAGGGTACTGCAGGAACTGATTATACTGAAGCTAGCGAAGATCAACAAAGAAACTTACAAAACTACGATGATTTAGTAGAAAATGAAGCAGGTGAGACAAATACAGGTGAGACAAATACAGAAGAAAACGATCAAGATCAAGATACTACTAAATCGGCGAGTAAATTAAAAATAGGAAGGAGATCATCCGGAACTCCTTTTAAATTGCGCAAATATAAATAATAAAAACAACAACAACAAAAACAAAAGACATGGCTTTTAAATTAAAAAAATCTGCTGATCAACTTTTTCACAGAATAGCAGAATCAAAACACAACGGGGGAGAAGCAACTTCACAACCTACGTTAAACACTGGAACTCCAATGAAACCAGATGGAGGACCAAAGATGATGGGAAAACAAGCTGGTAAAAAGGCGGTTCCTCAAGGAAAACGAGCTGGTAGAAAAACTAAATCATATGCAGACGCTGCGAAAGAGACTGGCATGAGTAAAGAAGAAATGAACTCAAAAGCACAAGAGTATATGAGTGAAGGTGGACCTGAACCGGCTCCAGACTCAGTTGCTAAGCTTGGTCCAATAGGTGCGGCTTACGGGCTTTACAAAATGGCAACCGGTGGTAAAAAAATGGTTCAAAAAGGAGTAGATAAAGTGACACAAGGTCTCAGTGATTACAATACTGGTAAGGCTACTAGAAAGAAAGCTGAAGCTTCAAAATCTTCAGGATCAGGTTCTTATTCTAAAGCAGCTAAAAAAGATCCAAACTTAGCTTCTTACATAAAACAAAGAAAAGGTTTAGATAAAAGTAGTAATGAATACAAAAAACTACAAAACAAAATCAACGCTGCTTACGGTGTTTCTAAAAGATACAAGGTATCAGAAGACGGTGGTAGTGGTAGTGCTAGTAATGAATCTAAGCCAAAAGTTACAAAAGTTCAAGCTGCTAAAATTAATGTTAAGAAAGTAAAAGTTGATGCTAAAAAATCAATTGGTTCTGCTAGAGCTAATAAACTAAACGTTAAAAGTGAAGTAGCTAGAGAAGCTGGAAAAACAAAGAAAGCAGATAGATTAGACAGAAGAGCTAAAAGAACTCAAGGTAGAGCTGATAGAGGCGGTAGTAAAGTAGGAGTAGCTATTAAAGGTATATTTAGAAAAAAGCAAAAATAAATGGGTTTTAAATTAAAAAAATCTGCTAACGCTTTATTTCATAAGTCTGCATTAAAAAATAAAGGGCCAGCTATAACACCAACTGTAGAAGAAGGTGTTATACCTTCTGACATGACAACAGGTAGGGCTGGCCATTTAGACGAGGTAGTTATTGGTGCAAAGCCTAAAAAAACTAGAGCTCAACATAGATTAGATAAGACTCAAGTAAAAGGTGAAGAAGCTACAGAGAAAGGTAATTACGCTAAAGCAAACAGACTTCAAAGAAGAAAGCAAAGACTAGCTAAAAGAGTGGCTAGACAAGAAGGTAGAGATAAAAAAAGATACGTTAAAAAAGATAAGAAGTTTTACAGAGATAGAGAAGAAAATGCCTAAGAAAAAGTTTAAAGATACAACGGTAGGTAAGCTATTGCTTGGTGCTGCTGGAATGATAAATCCTGCGCTTGGTAGCGTTTTACAAGGTGTTGTGTCACCTAAAGATGCTATTGCAGAGATAACTAAAGCCGATGTAAGTGTTGAAGATAAAATAAAACTACAACAGTTAATATATGATCAGCAGAATAAAGAAATAGAAGCTATAACAAATAGATGGCAGGCAGATGCCGCGTCTGATTCATGGCTTAGTAAAAATGTGCGCCCGCTAGTTTTAGTGTGGTGTATTACTATTTTTTCACTAGCTGGTATATTAGACAGCGTTGAGGCAATACCTTTTAATATAGGTGTAACATGGAACGATACTTTTGAGAAAGTCATGATGGCGGTCGTCTTAGCCTATTTCGGCGGGCGTACGACAGAAAAGGCTACAAGCATGATAAAAAAGAAATAAAATGGCAAGAATATTCACTTATGCTTCTGACACCGACCTAAGTAAATCAGACAAACTATTAGGATCTGATTCTGGTGGATCAACTAGAAACTATACTCTAGGTGATCTATCTAAGTATTTAGGTGCATCAGGCATTAGTGGCCAATGTGGTTATCAGTTTGTAAATAGTAATTTTAATGGTAGTAGCTCTCAGCAAAATGGTCAAATGAGCATAGCTGGTTTATCAGGAGCCACTAAGTCTTTTTCTCAAATATCATCTGTTATTTTAAGTGAGTTTTGTTTTGATAAAAGCACTAGCTCTTTACAAAGAGTAAACCACTTTAATGGACAAGAAATTATTATATCTCAAGTTGATGATCCTAATAATTTTGCTGTTTATAAAGTAAACAACGTAACACCAGTATCAGGAACTACATTACATACTTTAGATCTACAGTTTAAAAGCGGTAATGGAAATATTAGTAATTTAGAGAATTACAGCATAAGAGCTATGCCTGATTCTGATAAGCATGTAGAGCTTCAGTTCGCAAACTCTAATTTCGTAAGAGTAAATGGAGCTTTACAATTTGAAACAATAAACGGGTCTAATATGTGTTATATAGACTTTGAACATAATCTAGGTAAAAAGCCAGCTATATCAGCCGAACAAGAAGGTTCGCCTGGGCAAGTTGCTATGATGCCGGTGAAATACATAAACAACAACAAAGTAAGAATTTACTTTACTGGCACCACCAGTGGTAAAATATTTGCAAACTAACAATAAAAACAATTAACAATGGCGATACCATTTCTTTCAGACATTAAATTAAACGGTAACCAGATAAAAGAACTGGTTGTCGACCATAAATCAGGTAGCAACCCAACGGGTGGTTATCATGGTCAGTTAATATTTAGAACTGACGAAAATAAAATATATATAAACACATCTACAAATGTTAACTCAGCATCATGGTCTAGCATTGCCGGTGACATAACAGCTATAACAGCTGGTAATGGTTTAACTGGTGACGCAACTACAGGCGATGTAACTATTAATGTTGGAGCTAGTAAAGGTATAACTGTTTCAGCAAACAGGGTTTCTGTTGATGTTGATGCTTCAACAATAGATTTTACTGCTTCTACGGATGCTGCTAAAATAAAAATTAAAGATGGTGGTGTTGACACTACGCAATTAGCAGCTGACGCTGTTACTTCAGCTAAAATTGCTGATAACGCTATTAACTCTGAGCACTATACTGATGGCTCTATTGATCATGTTCACTTAGCAGCTGATGTTGTTGATGGAGATAATATAGCTGATGATAGTGTTAATTCAGAACATATAGTTGCTGGTGCGATTGACACTGAGCACATAGCTGATTCTCAAGTTACATTAGCAAAACTTGTATCAATACAATCACCTGGGTTTATAGGTAGAGCTACTAGTGGCGCTGGAGTTATAGAAGCTATGACTACTGGTACAGCAAGATCAATTTTAAACGTAGCTGATGGTGCTACTGCAACTTCTGCACCAGCTATTGTAGATTCTAGTGGAACACCTGCTTTTGCTTCAGGTATTACTAAAGCTGAAGTTCAATCATTACTTAACGTAGCAGACGGTGCTGGTGCTAACGTTGCAACAAATATATCAGTAACAGAAAACAATACAACTGTTACAATAGCATCTTCAACAGGTTCTAATGACACTATTCAAGCAGCTACCACTACTAAAGCTGGTGTAATGACTAAAGATGATAAAACAAAGCTTGATGGTATTTCAGCAGGTGCTGGCGCTCCAACTTTTGCTAATATCAAGTCTGCGCTTCAAGCGATGGATGAAAACGATGATTTAGTCATTGGTGATTCTGGTGAAGACACACAGGTAACAATTAAAGGTAATTTAACAGTAACAGGTACTCAAACAGTAAATAACGTAGTAACAGTTAGTACATCAAACGGTGTACAATTTGAAGGTGCTGCAGCTGATGGTCATGACGCAATACTTAAATCTAGTGTTGCTAGTTCTGATAAAACTTATACATTACCAAATTTAACTGGTCATGTTCCTTTACTTGCTGTTGCTCCAACTGCTACAATAACATCTACACCTGCTGAACTTAATGTTTTAGATGGTTTTGCTGGTGTAACCGCGGATTTAACATATGCTAAAGATTTAAGAGCAACTGGCGTAACTACTACAGAGTTTAATAAACTTGATGGCCTTACTGCTACTACTACAGAATTAAACTACGTAGATGGCGTAACATCAGCTATTCAAACTCAAATCAACGGTAAGCAAGCAACTATATCAGGTGCTGCTACTACTATAACTGGTAGTAACTTAACAGCGTCAAGAGCATTAATATCAAACGGTAGTGGTAAGGTAGCTGTAGCAAGTATAACAAAAACTGAATTAGAATACTTAGACGGTGTTACGTCTGCAATTCAAACTCAAATAAATAGCAAGCAAGCTACAATAACTGGTGCTGCTACAACAATTGATGGTTCAAATTTAACTGCTAGTAGAGCTTTAGTATCTAATGGTTCTGGTAAAGTTGCTGTATCAGCTGTAACTAGCACAGAGCTTGCTCATCTTGACGGTGTAACATCTGCTATTCAAACTCAATTAAACGGTAAAGAATCAGCATCAAACAAAGTAACTAAAAAACTAAGTGGTGACGGTAGTAGTACTACATATACTATAACTCATAGTTTTGGAACTCCAATAGTTGGTGTTAAAGTTTTAGACTACGCTGACAATGGATCAAGTGCAACTTATCAAGAAGTTAACGTTCACATAGACAGAAACGACGACAACTCTGTTGATATTAACTTTGGAAGCGCGCCATCATCAACACAAGACTACTTAATACTTATTGAAAAATATCCAGCAATAAGTTAATAAGTAAAAAATACAAGACGGTGCGAAAGTGCCGTCTTTTTACTATTTAAATAAATTTAATATGGCAATAAACTTTTTATCAAGCGTTGATCTATCAGGTAGTTTAGATGTTTCAAGCAAGTTAACTTTATCAGCTGCTTCGCTTGCAACATTACAGATTGGAAGTGATAGTACATATAAAATAGTAAAAGACACAGGAAATACGCTAGAAATTTCTAGTGGTAACGCAATGGGTCCAACCATTGAGATGAACTCAAGCAGGCAATCTACTTTCTATGGTACAGTGAATGTATCTGGAACAGATGCTACTTCTTTAGATGTTAATGGAGATGTTATATTAGACTCATCAGGAGCTATATTAGAAATAGGTAATTCTGTACCTATTAAGTTTTCACATTTTGGTGGAGGTTATGGAGGAAAGTTAGAAGTAACTGGTAGCAATGCTAGTTTTACAATAGATTCTTCTAATGATATAATTTTAGATGTATCTGGATCTTCACAAGGTCAAGGCGAAGTTTATATAAAAAATTCTGGAACCACTAGGTATGCATTTCTTACAGATTCAACGCCATCCCTTTCCATTACAGGTGATTTTTCAATGGGTGGTAGTGGTGATATAACCATATG
>Ga0208157_1001443_pt1 | contig 10782 bp, 11 predicted proteins | sample 5_EtaG_FD_184077 | JGI IMG/M metagenome (GOLD analysis project Ga0208157, IMG submission 184077) | Marine viral communities from the Subarctic Pacific Ocean - 5_ETSP_OMZ_AT15132 metaG (SPAdes) (version 2) | ecosystem: Environmental > Aquatic > Marine > Oceanic | place: Pacific Ocean | collected...
CTAGGTAAAGTGTATGTTAAAGGTTTTTTGTTACCTACAAGATAGTAATTTCTATCTTTATATTCCCAGTTATCTACTGGCTTTTTTTCTACAGGCGCAGCCTTTTTGACTTGAGCCTTTTTTGATTTTGTTTCTTCCATGATATAATATAATATAATAATTAAAAAAGACCCCGCCGAAGCGGGATCTTATTATTGTTTTATTTAGCTAAAAGCAATACTTGCAACTAACTGTGATAAATCAACATCAATCATTCCTGATCCTCCGCCAATATTACCGATAGCTCCATTTAGAGCCGTTACATCTGCTTGCACAAAATTAGCAGCAGGTGTAATAACAACTTCATGAACAGCAGCACCAAAGTAAGAAACTTTAATGGTGTCAGGAGTTGTACCTGTATCTAGTGCAACTTTAGCTACACTTTCAGCTGATAGTATATCAAAATCACCACCAGCTTTTTTTAATTTTACATATGCCATTTTCTTATTTTTTAAATGTTAATAAATAATTAAGCTCCTTTGAATAACACGAAGTTATTAGCAGCTTGAGTTACTAGACATCTTTCAGATAAGAAATTAACTCTCAATGTATCTAAATCAGTAGTATAAGCACCACCAACTGAACCAGTGATCCAAGCTTTGAATCTTCTGTCTTCAGTCTCAGAAGCTCTAAATCTTACGTGTAAGAAAGGACGTCTGATATTTGATCCTAACATTTGATCGTATACTGTAGATGTACCAGCTGGTATCATAACACCATCAATAGCGCTAGACATACCTCTTGTAGTAGCATCGTTTAAGTATTTCCAATCAGTTTTGTAGAAGTCATAAGAACCTCTTCTAAAACCTGAAAAACCAAAGTTAAGCGCCATTTCAGCTTCATTATCAAATAAACCGTAAGATGCAGCAGCAGTAGAAGCAAATCCACCATTTGTAGCAGCTAACATATCATCAAAATCAAGAGCAGTTTGTCTTGATAAGAATAACATATTTTCTTCAATCGCACCTTGCTTGTCTAATTGCTTTAAGATCTCATCGAAATCTCCTAATGCACCTGAACCAGGAGCAGCAGCACCAGCAAAACCAGAGTATACATTACCTCTTGATTCAATAGCAGCAAATAAACCTTCAGTTCCTTTGATGTTTTGAGCAGCACCACCTGGTCCAAAGTTTCCACCAAAAGCTACAGTGTTAGCTTGAAGTTCACCTTCAACCATTGCCATTTCTAAATAGTCTTCAAATCTTAGTCTAGTTTCAGACTCAGCTTTTAGATACCATAAGTATCCAGAAGTACCATCTTCAGTAGCAACTTCGATCCAACCAATTTGAGCAGCATCAGAACCACTTAATTCATAATTATCTTTAAGGATAATTGGTGAATTAGTGTAAGTAGTAACACCTGGCTCAATTGCACCTTGCATTCCGTTACTTCCTTTTGGAAATTCAGAACCATATACAAATAAGCTCATTCCTGCACCTACTAAACCAGCTGGTAAAGCAGCAGCAGTTGACTCATACAATATACAATCAATTGTATATCCGTCTGTAGTACCACCAGAAGTTCTGTCAGTTACTAAAGCTTTTGCAGATAATAAACCTGTTGCGTTGTCAGTTATTAATATAGTGTTACCATCTCTAATAGCAGAAGTAGCTGGGTTACCAGCACCTTTTGTAATAGTAATTGTAATACTTGATCCAGCGTTAGCTGCAACAGAGCAAGTATCATAAGCGATGTGTAATCTATTTTGTTCAGACCAAACTACTTGATCCGATGTCATTGGCATTTCAGCACCAACCATTCTTAAGAAACCAGATAATGTTCTGTTTCCGTATCTTTCTACCTCTTGCTCATAAAGCTCAGGTAAATATTGTTGCGCCCACTGATTGAATGCACCGTCATTAAAATCGATGTAATTGTCTTGTACAGTTACTTGATTTGGCATTGGTACAATACTTGCAGGGAACGAACCTCCTGTTGTAAAACTCATGTTTTATTTTTTATATGTTATTTTTTCTTTTAATTTTCAACTTAGAACCATCAACTCCACTCATAGCCCTAACCTTCCAACCATTGGGCAATGTTTCACCAGTGTCCATAGGTTTTGGGTTTTGATTAATGTTTTTAGATTTAGATATAATCTCTTTAGTAGCATCGGCTTTACCTTGCTCATAAAAATGTTCAGCTAATTTATCAACATTTCTCGCGGCATACAATGCTTTATGATAGCCACTCATGTCAGTTATGTTACCTTTATCGTCAGCATATTTGCCTATTATCTTAGTAACATCAGACTGAGTTTCTATCATTGATGTTGGGTTGTTAATTTTATATTTAAACCTTTTATCTCCTACTTCGAAATTGAAACCTTCAAAATCATTAGTGAAAAAAGTTTTAGTTTTATTAACAAACTCATTTCTAGCTTGTGTATTTTGTTGTTGTTCATTGTTGTATCGTTGGAAAAATTCCATAGCTTTTTTCTGCTCATTGGTAACAGATGGCCTCAACTTGATTTCATCATAATATTTACTCTTCATTTGCTCCAAAAAGTTCTTGGCTTTCGCAACTTCTTCTTTGTACGCTAACTTTTGTTTACGTACAAATCTCTCTTCGTCCACTTCTTCATCAAATTCAAAATTATCTTTCATAACAAAAGATATTTCTTCATCATTTAGATGTGGTCTAGTTTTTTTATAAAATTCTTTAACAAGTAAACTGTCATCAAATTTATTGTAATCTTTATTTAAAGTTACATAATCTTCTACTGTTCCACCTGTTTCTTGCATAAAGCTAACTAGCTTTTCTATATTTTCAGGTAATTGAACTCCTGAAACTTTTTCATCTCTAATAGCTTCTTTAGCTTCTTTCTGTAGTTCTTCAACTTCTTCTTTTACAGTTTCTTCTATTACTACTTCTTCTTTAGCTTCTTCCTTAAGCTTTTCAAGTTTTGGTTCGGGTGTTCTCTCCTCCACTTTTTCCAAAGTTTTGGTTTGTTTAACCTCATCCACGACTCCTGTGCTTGACTCTTGAACGGCATCTTTTTTTTCTTTATTTAATTCAACTTTAGTTACCGCAGGTTTTTCAATCATCTTTCTAGGTCTACCTGGTTTTTTCTTTTCTATTTTTAAGGATCCTTTACTAGTCTCCTCGTTTTCTACTTTTGCCATAATATAATATAATATAATAATTAAATATTCAGAGCAGTTGTACCCTGCTCGTCTTCAAAGTCTATTGGTGTTAGATCATTTTTCTTTTGATCTATCATAGCACTTTGTTGTGTGCCAACTATCTTAGTTCGCTTGTCTTTCCTATCTTCTATCTCAGCTTCTCGCTTGGTTTCTTTTATAACTTTTTGTTCACCTAGTTGCATATTGTAATTAAACTCTAGCTCCATTAGCTCACGCTTTATTTGAGACTCAACTCTCATTCTTTCTATTTCATAACCTGACTTACCTTTTTCAAATTTAAGTTTAGTATCTAATATAGCTTGCTGCTTTTGAACCTCAGCCATAGCTGCTGCTTCACTAGCTTGTGCATTAGCCTGAGCTTGAGCTTGTATGTTTGCTTGTTGAGCTGCTTGTGCTGCTTCACCTGCTTTCTTACGTTTTAACTTAATCATTTGATTAGCTAGCTTAAGATTGTTAATCTGTCTAATGTCTATAGCATCTTCTAAGTTTATACTACCACTTGACAAAGCGGCTTGTATATTAGCTTCTAATTGTTCTTTTTCTCTCTCATCTGGTACCATATCAAAGAATATACCAAAATCAGCTAAGTGTATTTTAGATATATCTTGAAGTTGACCAACGTTCCATGTAGATATACTATTCTTTAGAGCTTCTTCAGTTAAAGCAAACTCTATACTATCAGAAGTTCTTAAAACTATATTCTCACATGTTTTAACAGTTAGATATAAATAAGAATTGAGTATATGTTTAGTAGCGGTGTTTGAAGCTGCTGCTGCAAGTTTTTGTAATCCAACTAAAGAATCTGAATTTGGAACGCTACCGTCTCTTGCTTCATTAAGACCAGTAACATCTCTAATCATTTGTAGGTAATATTGATAAGTTTGTATTAAAGAATTAATTTTATTACCACCATCACTCTTCACAAGTTCTTGTATAGGTATCCTGCCGTTATTAGGATCTCCTTCTGTGGTCATAGATCTACCTAATATACTACCAGTTTGAAAATACATATTTAAAGCCTCTTTAGCATTGTAGCTAGTTCCATTACCTAAGTCTACTTCTGCTAAACCATCAACATCCAAATAAACACCATCAGGTATTATTTTAGATATTACTTGTTGTATTTTTAAATGAGTCAACTGTATCATATCTGCAAAACCCATCATTCTACTAACTAAACTTTCAACTCTACCTTGGTAAAGCTTAGGTGCACATATGTTATAGTTCATATTTACTTTAACCAAATTAGACTTAGGTCTTGTCATATTTTCTGCTAGTTTCCACTCTAGCATCATATCGTAACCTAAAACTTTAGCACCACTATAAAGTGTTTCTATAGATCTACTAACTCTATCAAAGTTTTCATTATCTTCTGGATTAAAAGTATCTGGCTTTTCTAAAGATTTTTCTAAGCCTGTAGATGTCTTTTTAATTTTGTAAACTTGTTCACTATAAGTTTTATATTCAAAAAACAAAACATAAATAGCATTACCATCTCTTCTACCGTTCCAGTTATATAAAAAGCTACTATTGCCTTGATACTGTTCTAGTTTTTCTAACTCAGAATCTACAAGATTTGGAAACTGTTTCTTACATTCTGCTAATGACAATGGCTTTACTTCTCCACAATACCAAAGATCTTCAAAATTAGGATCTTCACTATAAGAGTGAACCATTCTAGTTGGATCTACATATTCAACCGTTACGCCTTCAGCTTTGTTCCAGTTAGTCTTAACAGCACTAATACCTAATACAACTAAGTCCTCTATCATTCTTTTCTTAGTAAGATTATACTTGTTGTAGTCTAATGTATTATTTATAGCTTCTTCACAAGCTATTTCGCTAGCTTGCTTATAGCTAAGCTGCATGTGTAAATCTAATTCCTCTTTGTTTTCTGGTAACTCTTCAGGGTTATCAGTATTGAACATGTTTATTTTTAACGTATCTTGTATCTTTGTTAAAAACGCTTTAGCTTGTATATCTCTTAATATGTCTGATGCATATTTAGATCTTACTTTTCTTGATTCAGGATCTTGAGCATAAGCTTTTACATCGTACAGTTTGTTGTCCATGCCATTAACAACTATATCTACAAATTTAGGTATAATAGGAACTGGCTTCCAGTCTAAATTTAAATAAGATAAATCACCATTAATAGCCATTTCATCTTTATATTTTTGAACAGGTTGTTCTGCTCTAGCATATAACCTACGCATTCTAAAGTTATTGTAATTGCTATTAAACCTGTTTTCAACTCCAGATCTAGTCCCACTAAACCAATCTCCTTCTATAGCTTGGCCAACTTGTCTACCGTAGTCTATGCTTTTTTTAACCTCGTCTGGTACAACCTGATCTGGGAAAGAGCTATAAGTATTTGTTATCTTCATGCATTATATTATTTGTGACATAGATCCGTCGTTATTGTATCTTCTTATTCCTAAGTTAATTTCTTTTCTATTTCTAATTGGTACAGGTCTATACTTGTTTTTATTACAAGCCATTATTGCTAAACCAGAACTAATAGAAGCATCGTATTTTGTTCTATTATTTATATTGAACCTACTCCAATCATCTAGTGTTCTTTGGAAATACATATTTCCATATCCTTGTTCTAAAGCACCTACGTGATTTTCAATATAATATTCAATCGCTGCTGCGTGTGCTTGTTTAATGTCTTCACTAGTGTTTGGTATTCCACCTATTTCTTTTTCTGCTGGAGATAACTTATTAAATAACTTATCAGGTCTATTCATTGAAAAACCTCTGTAGCCTCTACGTTTAAAATAATATAACAATCTAGGCTTGTTGTTTTCAGCAAGTATAGGCATACCATAAAATATACAAGCCATTAATACGTCTTCAAAAAATATTTCAGCTGTATCAGGTCTAGCTACATACTCTAAAAAAAACATATTAGATGGAGCTTCGTCCATTGTAAACTTTGTTAATCCATGAAGTGCTCCTTTAGAGCCCTTACCGTCAACAGTACCAGAAATATCATAACTATCACATCCGAAAGCTCCAATGTGTTCGTTAGCTGGATATTTGATTCCATTTTTTATTATTACGCTATTTTGTAAATTAACAGGTGGTATCCAAGAAATATTAAATCTACCTTTTTTATTTGGATAAAAAATAACTTGAGTATCTTTTATACCATTTGTCCATTGAAAATTACCAGTAGTAACACCTACCTTGTGGTTCATTTCTTCATTATAATCTATTTGCTGATATATTTTAGTCAGATTAAATAAACTATCTTTTGTTTCATCTCTGAAAGCGTGTTTTTCAGTTCTTGGAAATTGTCTGTAATATTCATTTAAAGCATCTTGATCATGCTTTAAACCTTCGACTTCGTTTTCCCAGTGTTCGATAACTCCTGTCGTAATTGTCGAACCATCGATACTTTTGATTGGACTTGATCCTCCAACGAAGATAGGTAGTCCATGAGTATCCATGAATCCTTCGTAGTTCCACTCCATAGGTATGAACAAGCTATAGAGTCCAGAAGCTGTTTGTCCGTTTTTATTTCTTTTAGTAACGTCTGAATTGCTGTATAGTTTTTTAAAATTTTCTCCACCTTTATCTAAAGCATTTGAAGTTGAGCCCATCATACACTTACCTACGACTCTAGATCCTAGTCTTAATGTAGTTTTTGTAACTCTCCAGTTGTTTAATATATTATCAGGTCTCTCCCATTTACCACTCTCATCATGAGCTAGTATTTTTAGCTTTTCACCATCATAAGAGTTATCACCTGTATTTTTCCAGTCAATAGTTGTATCAAGTCCGTCTAGCTCTCTTAGTTGTTCATTACTCTCAAGTTTTCTTCTAGTAAGTTTTGATGCCGGAACACGATACGCCAACTCCGTTTTTGGCCTGTCCATACCATCTTGAATTGGTTTAAAAAAGAAAGGGTAGTTAACTGATATAGGTACAACTTTATCGGTAAACATTTTTTTGGCATCTGCACCAGATTTTGAAAGTATACCGAATCTAGAGTCGGAAGATATTGTAGCTTGGTTAACAAGTTCTGCTGACGACATAAAAGAGAATCCAGATCGTCTGTTTTTAAGATAACAAATCCCGTATGATCTGTGATCTGCCTTGCATGCTTCCCAAAATATAAAGAATAATCTATTTGACTCTCTATATTCCGGTGATCCAATATCGATTTTTGACCATTGCAAGTACATGTAATGAGTACCAGTAACGTAAGTAACCAAGCCGTTATTGTAAAACCAATAACCATTTTCTCGCCTTTTGAATTCTTCGTCGATATAGTCATACCATTTTTCTTTAAAATCTAATGGGTATTCCTCCCAGTCAAACCTGCTTTTAATTCTGCTTAATTCTTTTGGGTAATCTTGTTTTTCCCAATATTGCTCTGCTTTTTTTTCGCTTCGTTTAAACGGTTCATCTGCTGCTGGTAAAGCAATCCTGAGATTTTGTATTTCAATGATTTGTCCAATTTTTCCAGTTTTGCTTATTACTATAAAATCGTATTCTACGTTGTAACCATATTCCCATTTTTTAAATCTATTGTTTTTAGATAATATTTTTGGGTTTACAATATCTTTTAATTCTTTCCAAAGAGTTTGTTCGTAACTCACTTGCTTCTCCCTTCCGCAAACTTAAGTACTCTTTTCTCTTTAACTTGTTTTGGCTTATCGTTAATTCTTTCTTCTTCTTCTTCTATACGTTGTAGTATTTCAAAAGCGTCCATTATACAAAGCTTTTTTGTAGCTGCCGCGTTCTTAAGCCTGTCAGTAGATACATCATCTTCAGTGTGCGTGATTATTTTTTCTTTAGCAACTTTAATTAGCTCATCAACTGCCTTTCGCCCAGCTTGGATTATATTCTTTCTCGTTTCCTTCGTACTCATGAGTTAATGCTATATCATTTGATTTCATACAATATAAACGTTCATCCTTAATAATAAACTCAAATTCAGAGTTTGGTGTAAACGTTATAAGTGTCCCAGGTGTTATTCCTAAGGCTTCTAAAGAACTATTACTATATTTTACTATACCAACGTTAGGTTGTTCTTTTTCGTTGTCTAATATGTTTTTATTTTTTACAGGCTTTATAAAACAATAATTTAAATGTGACTTTAAATTGTACATATAAATTTGATCAGGTGATACAAAGTATAAGTTGTCTTTAAAAAAAGTTGAACTATTACGCTCTTTACCTTTTTGATCGTACCATCTACGCATTATATTGTGATGTATATAAACTTCATCACCAACTTTTACTTTTGTATTGTAAGCAGCTGGAGTTGAAACTACAACTGCTTTTTTACTTACAAAGATATGACTTTCTATATTAGAATTAATAATTAACTCTTTATCACCAATTAACTTAGTGTTTTCATATCTTTTATCTAATGGTTTAACAATAAAGTGGTATAAACTATTCATTAGTACTTTAAATCATATTCAACAGAAATAGCCATATTACTATTGAATTTTTTCCAAGGCAAAATTTCTTTTGACTTACTTATAAATATGTTGTATGAATTATCTTTATCGTCAAATAATATATTAGATATTGTGTGACCACCATATACTTCTTGGTCTAAAGAATAATGCATTGCATCATTTTTATAATCAGAACCAATACTAATCTTTCTTATTACCGACATCTTTATTTCTTTTCCAATCACCAGTAGATAGATCTATATCTACATGGCCATATTTTTCTTGAAGTTCTTTTTTAGTTGCATCTATTGTAGCGTTAGCATCGCCTAAATGGTGTAACAAAGAATGCTTCTTTGACTCTTGGTAACCTATTTCTACTAAAATATTATTTACTTTTTGCTGTTGCTCTTGAATAGTTTTTAGTTCTTCTTTAGTAACCTTACCAAGAGGCCTATTTTTTATATTTGCCATTTTATTTAATTTAATTTAATTGTTGTTGGTTTTTTAATATATAGCTACGCAATCTGTACCAACTTTTAATTTAGTAGCTAACATAGGTGTTTTATCACCTACAACTGTTCCTGGTTGTACGTTTTTAAATATAACGTCATTACCAGCTTCTGTTGTAATAGTAATATCTTGAGCTGCAGATTTACCGTTATATATTACAACGCCTCTTTCTTCTGTGTTTGCTATTGCTCCTGTTCCAGCTGTCAAAGCTACAGCGTCATGACCAAACACTCTTGGTTGAGCCATCATATTTCCTTCTAAACCTCTCATGTTTATTTATTTATTTTTGTTATTTTTTCAGCACCACGACTTCCGAAGTATGCTACGTAAACTGTTACCAGCAATGTTTTTAATAAGTTTATCCAAGCTTCATCTACATCAAATTGTAAATGAAAAGAATCTACAGCCATCATAAAAACAGCTGACGCAGTTAAAAATATTAAAGCTAAAGGTCTAGTGTTTTTACTTAACCAAGAGTCTGACTTCATATCAGATCTCCATCTGCTAGATACTTCTTTCATTTCAGCTATATCTTGATCTATAAGCTTCATAGCTTGTTCTTTATCAACTGCCTTGATCTTATTATCACTTGTTATAAGATTTTTTACTATACCAAGGGTTCCTTTATCAGGCAGCACATCTCCAAGAGCATTTAAAACTTTAGGAGCTTTGCTAGCTAGAAAAGCCCCTATTTTAGTTTCTTTTAAAGATTTTTTCATGATTTTGCTTCAAAATTACCTGCCATTTTACCTTTAGTAACTTGATCAGTCATTGATTGATTAGCTGCTCCTGATGAATCTATTTCATCAAGTTCTTTTCTGTTTACAAAACCTTCACTCTTAGTGAATGCTTTTCTTCTAAACGTCTCTGCATCTATTACTCTATGAAGTTTACCGGCGGTATCCATGTCGTTGTTAAATTGATGGTATTGAGCATCACCTTTTTTATTAACATATTTAACAACTCTTATACCTTTTTTATTGTTAATATATTCGCCTCTTGGCTGGTAACCAGCTCTAATCATATAATTAACATTTCCGCCAATTTGCTCTGCAGGTCTATCTACATCAGCAGTTTTAGCTTCGTCAGCTGTATTTGCAGTAGCGTTACCACTTACATCTTTAGATTTTTTAGATTTAACAGGATCACCTTCACCAGTTATTAAATTAAAACCACCAAACTTTCTAACCATAGATGGCCCAAAGTTTTCATCCATAGAAACTGTTTCGCTGTCTTGTTTTCTCAGAGGTTTGTTTATCTCTCTAAATGCAAAAGCAAATTTACCAGCCTCAACTTCACCAGCTCTGTTTAGTTTTTCTTTTTTTGGTCTCATATCTCTTTCTTCTAAATTTTCTCCAGCTTTGTATGCTGGTTTTTCCCAAGCAAGATTTCTATCGCTTTCATCAAACTCAGATCTTGGTGTTCTTTTCATGCCTTTACCATCCATATTGTGATAAACAGCTTCTTCATCGTAAGCTAACTTGCCATCCATCATTGCTCTTAAATGGTGATCTTCATGTGATTTAGCTTCTTTATAAAGAGCAGAACCTTTTGGAATATTTTTATTTACAATCATATTACCATTATCGTTTGCTTTAGCAACTAAATGACTATCATCTTGTATATTGTCTGGAGTAAAAGGAACTTCGTACCTAGCCACCGGA
>Ga0208157_1001450_pt1 | contig 10746 bp, 9 predicted proteins | sample 5_EtaG_FD_184077 | JGI IMG/M metagenome (GOLD analysis project Ga0208157, IMG submission 184077) | Marine viral communities from the Subarctic Pacific Ocean - 5_ETSP_OMZ_AT15132 metaG (SPAdes) (version 2) | ecosystem: Environmental > Aquatic > Marine > Oceanic | place: Pacific Ocean | collected...
ATATATGGAGCAGAGTTTAAGGTAGATACTGGGGCAAGCTTAACTAAACCATTAGGGAAATCCGAAGCTGTTAGAATAGTAGGAAGGTGCTCTTGTCTTAAGGCTTTTTTCTCTAAGTCTGCCTGACCTAGATTATTTACGCCCTGTCCAGCTCCTCCTGTTGCGGTTAGCCTATCATTAAGACTATCAGCATCAAGCTTATCTCCTTCTTTTAGCGGATCGTAATTTATAGGCATTATCTATTCATCTCCCAAATAAGAATTTCAGCGCTTCCACAATACGCATCCATCTTATTTTGTACGGTAGGAGCGCCTATCTCTCTTCTAGGTTCTGCCTCCAAAAATAGGTTTTGAACTACTACATCTACCGTGTGCTGACCCGGATTTAGATGTAGCGTGAAGTCTAATAAAAATGCTCCAAGCTGTCCTGCAAGTCCCGTTTCCATCCTATCGTTAGACTGAAAGTAATCTTGATCTCCAATAACAGAATCGGGTATTACTGCGCCATCTATCCTAAAAGCAAATCTGAAATAGGAAGATACAGGTACTTGAGTCATTCTCTCCGATCCCCATTGACCGCTAGCTAAGAATCTAAACATACCCCCATCTCTAGATATAAAAGACCTGCTCAGTTTATCTGGCCATAAAGCGTGCCACTTATTATCTTGGGGTATTCTGAATAGTGATCCTGCTGCTAAAGCCACATCTATATTCGCTTCTGTACCCTTGTCTGATACATCTACAACGTGGCTCCCTGACCAAGAAATAGAAGGACAGGATATATTAAAAGCTACGTCATTAGACATATCTGTCAAAGTTAACTCTGTTTGCATAGTACTATTAAAGTTATGCTCATTAAGCCTACCCATTTCTTCAACTACGGGTAGTAGAGTATCATTCATATCCTGTACATTATGCGTCTCTTCGTTTCTAATTCTACGTCTCGGTAGTTTAATAGCCATTACTTGCTCCCCGAGGAAGCTTTGCTCCTCCTCCGTCACTATCTAGTTCCTCAAACACTAGTCCTATAAACTCCCAGTCTCCCGTATACTTAAGTCTAAATTTAAATACTTCTGCTGCGGGTACCATAACATCTGCTACTACCCAGTGAGGTCTACGCCTACTCCATGAGTTATCTATGCTAGTACCTTCTAAGTTAGGTCTTAGTAGATCCTCATGCTTGCCTCCTAATATGGTTTCTTTCCAGAAAGGAGGAGGGTCATCTGTAGGATATAAATCTGGAGATACTGCTGTCTCTACTATGGGGTGATCTCTCCAATCTCTAAATACCTCTACAGATAATTTACCCTTTATAGTTTCTTTGAGCCATATCTTAACTCTCAAAGGTGTAGACCTTCTAAAAGATACTGCAGGCTTTAACCAGTGCGTTTCTATTATACCTTCATGTTGGTCCGCTTCAAACACACCTCTGGCATCATGGTCTAATACCCAAACAGAAGCCATGTTAGGTACTGCAGTAGGCGGTATAGTACTAGTATCTGAAGCATCTGCATAACCCAAGGATAACATGTACGATCTATGGTCCTTAGTTACACACACAGCCTGCATGTGTACATCTTCTCTCTCCCTCCAATTCTTCCCATCAAAAATAAGTGTTAAGTTGTTTTTGACGGAACCATCCACGGGAACGCCACACCTGTACTCTCCCATTTTTGCATCAACTGCTGCACAAGCTTTTATGTGATAACCCGGATTGATGCGGTTCATAACATTATCTTTTATATCTCTAGATATAGGTATTATCTTTTCCCCGTCATAAGCATAAAATTCTCTATAACCTAACCATACAGTTAATCCATTCTGCATAGAAGCTATAGAGTTTGGAGATACGCAGCCTATCTCTCTACTTAAAGTAGCTGCCTTAAATCCCGTTCCTTCATTATTAGGTGTAATTAAGAAAGTAGACTTTTCAGTAAATACAAGTAAACCGAAAGAACTGGACCACATACCTGTTATTTCTGCCCCATTAGGGTCGGGTATTATCTCTTCATCTCTAGGAAAAGTACCCCAAAACAAGGGAGCGGAGGGACGCATAATCCCCTCTCCTCCAGGCCAGTTGGCTATCCATAATCTTCCAAAGGCTATCTTACATAGCTTAAATAGGGGTACGGGTACTGGGTCTATAGGTCTTCTTAATAGCCAGCTATCTGGTACATTGTCTGGGAAATTTTCTACTACATTATCCGGTATACTAGAAATGGCTGCTATCCCCGTACCTGAATAATTAGGGACCTCAAACACTCCGTCTATGCCGGAACTCTTAGTATCTCGTGTTCTGCAGAGTATTCGTCCTACTGTACCTTCTGGTCCTCTACTAACACCTGTCCAAGCTAATTGTACTCGTAGTCTTTCCACTTTTTCTGGAGCCTCTCTAGGAGATGCCCATCCCCCTATCTTATCCCTTAATAGATTATCTTTTTTATCTACCGTCACTGCCTCAGATAATCCAGATATAGGAGATACATTACCCCATCTATCTAGCCACTGTACTGCTGCTCTCCACTCTCCTTGCTCCAGAACACCACCTAGTGGGTTTCTTTTTTTAGCAGTACCGCCAGAGGCCGCTCCAGTGTAGTCTACGTACCCTGTAGTAATATTAGACCCTACAGACCCTATTCTGCATACCCCCATAAGCTCGTTCATGTTCTGTCCGGTATGAGAATACCCTGAAGAGTTTGCGTTGTCGGCCTTATCTCCATCGGCATTAGCCTCAGTCTCACTTCTAGGACCTTTACCACTAGGTGCTCCCGGTGCCCTATCATAACCTAGGGGGAGTACAGCGTAACCGTCATAAAAGTAAGCTCTACCTCCTTGAGGAACTATTACCACACCATTTGGTGTAGACTCAAACTGAGTAAGGAACCCAGGTCTACCTCCATCCTTAGGTAGTGTAGCTATGTATTTAGGTACCGGAGATATGCTGGCTGGGCCTACTATAGTCTGCCAAGATGTGCTCCACCCCTGATACTCACTTATTATAGAGTTACCTGAAGGTGTAGAGAAGTGAGCTAGTAGTATATCTCTTGACCCGCCCTCTACTTTGCAGTGAAATATGCCTAATAGGGGATCTTCGTACCTAGTAAGAGTCTGGCCGTTTACATACTTAGAGGGCTTATACTCCACAGGACCATTAACTGAACGAAGAGATCCATCGTCAGTTAAGTTCATGTTTTGTATCTTGCCCGCCATGTCGTCGGGAGATATTAAGTTGCCTGATTCTCCCCGTACTACGGTTAGGGCACTTTTTATCTTGTCTTTTTCCCAAGCCATGTTTTATCCTACTGAGCTGTAGCCTGTTCTCTCTCCCACTCCAATAGTTGTTTCTTAGCTGTCTGCCAAGGAACACCTAGTGTATCTCCTATTTCTGACCACTTAAGTCCTCCATCCCTTAATTCTTTAATCTTGTCAGGAGTAAAGCCCTGTGCCTCTATCTCTTCCTCGTTTAATAGTTGTTTTTTGAGTAGCGCATTTTCTCTTTTTAGAGATGTAATTTCGTCCTCAAACCTTTCACTTATAATAGGTTCAGTTAAAGTATTAGGAGTTGCTATCAGATCCCAGCCAGCCATAGACTCGCTGCCCTCTAGGACCCTCTCCTGGGGATATCCATATACCTGAAGCCATCCCTCAAGCCTTCCATCATTACGTTCACTGCAGCACAAGATAGTAGCGTATTGCTTGTTGCCTTCTTGTGTTGCCTTACAATATACTCCACCTGCTACAATAGGTGCCGTTTTTAGATTTGTTGTATATAAACTACGATTTGCCAAAATATCCTCCCAGGATAGTGTCTGCGGAATAGTATATTCTATCCCTCCGAAATTGTCAAAAGCCTTCTAAGGTTAATATTACGTCTTACTCTTGCTGGTCTTTTTCTTCTTGGTCTAGATTTAGATCTAAGGTCTCCATACCGCTTACCTAAAGCAAATAGATTCTCCTGATAGGCGGTTAAAGAATACTGAGCCATTGCTGCGTTTCCTTGAGACTCATACAGATATGCCAAAGCCCTTGTGATCAGGCAATCCATTGCATCTTCATGTATAAGGGGATAATCTTGCGCGTCTGTGAGCGCCTTAGGTCTTCGCACACATCTAACTTCTACGGTGTAATTAGTGTCTGGTGTAGGCCACATACGTACCGTCTGGTATCCGTGTACGGGCTGTAAAGGTACTCCATAGTCCGGCGTAACAGATCCGTTATCTACATAGCTTGTGACATGACCATCTACTTCATCTAATAGAAAGAAATCATCTGGTGTTTCTAGATTGGACGTTGTAAAAGGCCCTGGAGTTGCTCCTTCCGTTATACGACGCCTGTATATTCTCTTCTTGATACCAGACCTGTGGTATCTTGGAGTGGCTGCGTCACCAAAACCTAAAGTAAAATCTATATCGGGTAGTGTTATAGTTATCTCTGGATACGCTCCTCCACCATCTGGTATAGTGCTGTCTATTTGGTCAGTCTTATGAGATGGTGGGCTCTCTAAGTACGGCTGATATCTAGACTCTTGGGCAGATAGAGTTGCCTGTGTTTGAGGTCCTGGGTTATGAAACCATACCTCTTGCTTACCCCAAATATAAGTAAATCTATACTCGAACTTACCCGTAGGCTCAGGCCCTACCCAGTTAGGAGCGGAGTATTCTATACTAGCTTCCGGCTCAAAAGTAGGCGCTCTCAAAGACTTGTGCTCTCTTCGGAATGCCCATCTAGGCAGACCTTTAGATACTATCCTGCCGCTGTTAGCTAGACTTGACCACTCTGCAGAATCCTGCCCTAGTATAGATAAAGGGTACATAGATGTGCTACGTCTTAAGGTCATAGACCTTACTTCTATGGCATCCTGGGGCAAGTTGAACTCGTGAGTCTCTACAAACCAATCAATGCCTGTATCTGTAGTATTCTTCCAGGGTCTGTCTAGGAATATTTTGTACCTTGCGCCGAAACCTGAGGCATCTACTTCTCTTATTGTATATTTTAACCATCTTTCCTGGTCTGCATCATAGAGCTGAATGGTACGACCATCCCACAACCTATCTGAGTTCCACTGTGTGACATTTGGATCAGCTATAGTAAGCTCTGTTTCTAGAGACCAAGCATCCCCTCCAGATATCCTAAGAAGGTCTGTGCTAGATGCTTTGTTAACATCGGGGTCGATAGCCATACGAATTTCTGACTCAAAGAACAGAAATGGGGCCTCTTCTGCCATACGAAAATAAGCCCTGTTAATAAACTCATCTACCCTATCTTTTGCTACAGGTGAGTTACTGGGTGCCCAATCTGCTTGAGAGAAGATAGCTGAACGTAAACCTGCTAAATTATATGTTTTTAAACCAGCCATCTAATCTCCAAAAAAAGACCCCCAGCCCCCTCAATTATGGGGCCAGGGGCCAAAACACAACACAACAGAAAGAAAGTGTATTAGATATCTAGAAGAACAGCAGTTGCGTCTGAGGTAACTGCAGCCCATGTAGTTCCCGCATCAAGGCTCAAACCGATACCTTTTGAACCTGAAACGTCTGCGATCAATTCTCCACCAGCACCACCGGTTACAGTTAGTTCTATCCCTGCGCTACCTACAGTCACAGACACGTTAGCAACGCCTTTGCCTTTAACAAGTAACCAACCATAGTTATTGGCTGGAATCTTGTGCTGAGCAACTCCTGCAATAGAGCTAGCAGATTGTGATCCCGCAGCTACCGCTTCGACACCATCGTATGTGCCTGCTGCGGTCTTAGCAATAACTTGGCCTCGCTCAAGCTGAGCGCCACCGGCTTTTACATAAACCCAAGTCTGGTCTCCGCTGGATGCTGGTACAGTAACTGCAACGTCGGATTCTCCAGCAACAAGACTTTTTGTAGCTTGGTACATAGGTCCACTTTCGGGGATAGCCTCTCCACGCTTTGCTACGTTAGGTGCTGCAGCATTATAACCAAATACATGGTATAGTACTCGGTCAGAGAGAGTTTGAGCATTAGCCGTAACTTTAGCTCCAAGCTCTGCTTGGGGTCCGCCTTTGGTTACGCCTAGGCCGCTTTTGGTAGATTCTGCCCGTACTTCACTGAGTGCGGTAGCTGATGATAATTTAGTTGACATTATAATATCTCCTCAAACTTTATGGGTTACCGCCGCCTGTTACAGCGAAGTTACAACGAAGTTGGTCACAGTACATACCCAAGGATAAGACGTACTCATAACGCCACATGTCTTGAGTAGGAAGACGGACAGGGCCACGGCTATCGAAGAAGCCTTTGGTAGCGTCTGCTCCACCCATAGATCCGCCCATTGTGAATAATTTCCAAGTGCTAGAGTGGATACCGTAGGCAACTCCCTCTTTAGCATTAGCTGTAATGAAGTTGTCCGGTACGATGTACTGCTCTGGGTACATGACAGCGTTAAGGAATTTAATACCTTCTCGCATCTTACCAGGAGCGCGGTCACCGTCTCGTGTGCTTCGGGCTACAATTTGAACTTGGTCATCAAGGTCATCGATGTAGTTGTCGAATGTGCCACGGTCAGCAAAAATTAAGTCAACGTCACCTTCGGTGTTAGCCATTTCCTGACTAGCATCGTAGTAAGCTGCTCGCATCTTTCGTCGGCCTTCGGCTGTGAAAGAAGCAATGTGCTGGTACTGGTTATGCCATCCAGCGATAGAGTTCTTAGCAACACCAAATGCGTCAGTTGTCTGAGATGCTGCATCTTGGAATGAGAAAATACCTTGCTGTGCGCCAAGACCCTTAGGATCATATTGGGCATCGCCGTTCCACGTAAGGAAGTTATTAGCGTCGGTAACGTCGCCCATAACAAGCTGACGAGCAATAAGCTCGTGGAACTCTGCAAGAGAGCGCTCTGGGTATCGACGAATAAGCTCAACAAGGTCCATCTTGTTGTTAGCTTCTCGCAAGTCCTGTCCAGGAACGTCGTAAGCGTAAATCATAGTAGCTGCAAATTCTGTAGCTCGGATCGCGTTTTGCTTACGTCCGCCAGCAATTACCTCATTACCTGATACGATCTGAGTAAGGAATCCTGGTCCGTCAGGAACAAGAGCAAACTGGATGTAAGGTCCTTGAGCTTGACGCTTGTTGCCCTTCTGGATAATGGCGTCAAATGCTGGGTGAAATTTAGTGAAAGTCTCCGAGAAACCGGGCATGAGTTCCTGGAGAGCGGTAGTTAATACATCTGGGCTAAATGCCATTTTATTTCTCCACATTGGTGGGTTAAAGCCGCCCACCGGGGAGACTTGAGGTTAAAACCTTAGACCACGAAGGCCTTATAACATACACTTAATTAAGTTGCAAATTTATCGTCTTTTAGATTTATTTATGGCTTTTTCGGCTGCTGACATAAGAGATGCCATTCTTTGGTTATCTGTTCCATACGTAGGTGTTTTCTCTCTAGCTAATTCCGTAGGCCTAGAAACAGGTGCGCTACCTGCTACAACTTGAGCTGCGGGATTAGCTTCTCTTTTTACTTCTTCTTGTTTAGCTGCTTGTAATTTAGAAAACCTACTATTAAGTAGTTCTAATAATAGGTTAGAATCTTTTACGCTTTTAGCTAACTCTTTAGCTGTACTAACAGCCTTGTCACCCATTAAAGCTATGTCTACAGATACATGGACTTCCATACCTAAATCCATTAGGTCTAGTACCATTTTCTCTGCGGTCTCTGTTCCGTTGGTTTTAGCTAGCTCTTCTAGTTTGTTTTGGTAGTTTTTTTCAAACCAGCTAAAATACCTGGAGTTTTCTGCTTCTCTTTCGGCGTTTATCTCTTCCGTAAGAGCAGCTAATTGTTCTTGCGTTTGTTGTTCTCTAGCTGTAATCTCTTCTATCTTTGTACTATACTCTGCTATTCTTGGATCTTCATCTCCATAGTTCAGAGCTTCGTACATTCTTTTCCAGTAATCTACTTCTGTTTTATTAGCAGAACTTAAGCTGTCTAGACTTTGATTATGGTACTCTTTTAACTTGTTAGCCCAAGGAGATATCTCTTCTGGAAAATCTTCGTAGTTAGAGCCATCCCAAGAATCCCAAGAAAAATCATCTACTGAGGGAAAGGCCTTAATAACCTCTTCCACAGTTTCCGTACTAACCTCTTGAGTAGGTTCAGAAGCTTGAACTTCTTGGGTGCTTTCTGTAGATTCTGACGCTGCTGCTGTAGGTTCTGCTGCTGCTGTAGGTTCTGCGGAAACAGAAGAACCTTGCGATTGCTGCGGTGCAGGGCTTCCTGAAGTGCTTTCTCCCAGCGTTTGCGTCTGAACATTATCTAAACCTTCCATACTTCCCTCCTGATAGGCTAAATATTATACCATTCCTTTTTTAAATTTGTCCATAAGGTTTCCAGCTACCTTATCTCTTTTCTTAGCCATAGGTTCTGGCATGTCCATCACACCCATAGCCAAGTCTAAACCTGCTTCTTTCTCTTTAGGTGCAGCTTCCTCTTCTTCAGATGCTTCTGTTTCCTCAGGAGCTTCTTCAGTTTCCATCTCTATAGATACACCCACAGCTTCAGCGGCTGGTTTTAAGTCATATCCCATATCTTTAAGCTTAGTCATAACCTCTGAGGCATCTGCTCCTTCTGGTAGGGCATCTGCTAAAGCTTCTTCTGGGCTATTATATTTATCGCCGGATTCTTTATAAGGCATTATTTCTCCAAAAATTCAAAAAGGTACTAACACATTATGTTACTTTACGCTACCGTAAGCTTTCTCTACTGTTTGCTTATCAGAACTACCATGCTTATCATGGTAAGAATCTATAGCCTTCTGCTGTGATGCTCTTACTCTATCTACTTTTTGTTTCTTATAGTTGTTACGTTTGTCATCTATATCCCTATAGCCTTCTGCTTTTACTTGTGCTTGATGTCCCTCTCTCGCGCTATCTTTAAAATCTCGCCATCTTTTGCTGTTAGGTGTAACTGCTTCGCAGTCATTTTGCTCACAGTATCTATCCAGCTCTGCTGAGTTAGCGAACTTCTTTCCTATTTGTTTTATCTCTATCTCTGTACAGCCGGTCACTGCTCGGATAGCAGGCATAGGATTATTAAGAACATTACAAGCAGCGCAAGGAACCAGTCCTCCATACTCTTCCTCTCTCTTACTAAAAGTCATTCTCTTGGATGTGTCACACCCACACTCGCATTCTATTCTCCATATAGGCATTATCCTACCTCAGTAGGAGGTACATCTCCAGCTAGTACTTTTCCTCCAACCTGCATGCCTCCCTCCATGTTTCCTGTTATAGCTTGCGCTCCGTCTCCTGACTGTACTTGTCCTCCCTGCATAAGAGCAGCTAATTCTGGAGGCATTCCTTGAGGTGGTAGCTGTGCTCCTGGAGGTGCTGCTCCGGGCATACCTGGCATACCACCTGCTCCTCCTGGTGGCATTTCTCCTGGCTGAGGTCCTGCAGGTTTATCTGTTAGTAGGTTAGGCATTTGTAGTAGGTCTAATAATTTCTCTACTAGCTTACGTTGATCTATATTACCTGCCGTAGCTGGGTTTTGTGTGAACACAGGTATAAACTCTGTTAGTGTTTTCAGTTGAACTACAGAGTTACCTTCTTGTGCGTTGAAAGGCCTAGCTTCATAATCGTAATCGAAGGGGTCTTCTTTCCTATCGAACATTAGATCTTTTCGTGTTAATGGTTTTACTGTGCTATCTGTTGATAGCTTAACTGGTATCTCTGAATCAGATGGCATGAACTCTGAGTATAGTCCTACTATAGCTTTAGCTAGCCATGCTATACAGTCATATACTACTTTCTGTCTACGAGAGTTTCTTGTTCTTATTGCCGTGTCTGCCAGGGCAAGTTCTGTAGCTACATCTGATTGGCCCAATCCTCCTCTCTGGTAACTAGCAATACCTAAAACAAATTCTACCTGTTCTCTTAGTGCTGATTTAGTATTTTGCCATTCTACTGGTAAGGTAGGAACTGGTGTCTGTCCCATTACGTCATTTACACTAACTTTAGGTTTTGCTGCTATTGATATAATTTGTCCTGGTCCGTCTACACTTTCTAGCGCATCTTCAAACTCTGCTGGGTCATCTACTAGTCCAGAATGTATTACTGTAACAGGTATGCTTGTTTTATTGTGCCAAAGCTCTAAAGACGACATTTCGTTCAGTCTTTCTAGAGTTGGGAACACAAGCTCTGCATCCGATAATCCACCGAGGTCTTTTAGATTATCATTAAAAGATAGCATACAATATGGGTTTGGTAGCATTTTATAAGGCAGAGGCGCAGCCAGTATAGGTCTCTGAGAGTCTTCCATGTAGTGAAAAAATTCTTTGGATACTAAATCATAATACTCATATATTGTAATCCAGTCGAATCCCTCTCTAACTATATTGTGGTCATCTTCTTCGTTCTCTTCTTCATCAAGTAACCAATCAGGGTATGGTCCAAACGTAGCATCCTCTAAAGCATCGCTCCTATAGACACCATCTTTTTTCCCTCTCTTCTTTATACGTTTCTCAAACTCTCCTCTAGTGAGTACAGACACCTCGCAAATATATCGAATGTCTTCCCAATCTTCTGCCATAGCATCAAAAAAGATAAACTCTGGACTTAGTACTCTAATAATAGGCCTGCCTTTCTTCTCACTCCATACACATTTAAGAAAAGACCTAGGAAAAACAGTAGCCCTGGTACCTAATTTCCATAATTTGGCGTGTGTCTTTTCTTTATATAGCAAATCATTAACTAGCAGCTCTCTAAATTTTGCTGAAGCTGATAGC
>Ga0208157_1001454_pt1 | contig 10696 bp, 7 predicted proteins | sample 5_EtaG_FD_184077 | JGI IMG/M metagenome (GOLD analysis project Ga0208157, IMG submission 184077) | Marine viral communities from the Subarctic Pacific Ocean - 5_ETSP_OMZ_AT15132 metaG (SPAdes) (version 2) | ecosystem: Environmental > Aquatic > Marine > Oceanic | place: Pacific Ocean | collected...
GCGTATAGAAATACAACGAGTGGCACATATTATGACAGTGGCGATTTAGTGTTTGATGCAACCACAGTAAATGTTGGTAGTTGCTACGATACATCTAATGGAAGGTTTACTGCTCCTATTACTGGTGCATATAACATATCTTGTGTCGTAGGTGTAATCTATGATGACAACTCAGGCAGTAAGTTTGCTTCTAACGACTGGGTTACACTTCAACTTCGTAAAAATGGTGCTTCAGGGCTTCTTTCCCCATCATTAGGAATGAGTTTGAGTGCTGCCTTTGAAGCAGGGATGGCGTTAAGTCATGTTTTTCAATTAGATGCAGGGGATTATGTTCTCGTACACATTAGGGCTAATGATACAGATAGTGGTGATGGGGGCTTTGCTTATAATAGTTCCAGTGGATTTATGCACTTTTCGGGATCATTAATAGGATAATGCTTGGCTTTGGTGCAATATCAGAAGTCTCTATTGCCGAACTTCCCGGTGCTTTTGTACCTGTAGCCGGAATAAATATTGGAAGTGCATTAGGTAGTGTTGGCATCACAGCTATAGGTGCTGCTGATGCTATCGGCGTTTCTGGGACCACGAGCCTCGGAACAATATCGGTTACAGGTGATGCAAATATAACGGTGGCAGGATTTTCTGCTACACTTTCATTAACATCTGTTATAGTATGGGGTAAGATTATTCCTGCTCCGGGAACGTCTTACACGGCTATAACGCCATCGAGCAGCCCAACGTGGACGGAAAAAACCACGGGCGTCTCGCAGACTTGGACAGAAGTAGCATAAGAGGTAAGATATGGGATCAGAATATACAGATAATGGCGGCATAGAAAAGATCGGTCTTGGTGAACAAGCCGGGGCTTGGGGAACCACAACAAATAATAACTTTGATATTATAGACAGACTGATAAACGGGGTTGTTTCTGTTACTTTAAGCTCTGGAGGAACGAGTAAGCTTATTACAAGTGATGGCAGTTTATCAGATGGTATGCACAAAGTAATAGTATTAGGGGGTTCGCCAGATGCAAACCATATTATTACTATTGAACCACCAAGTGCTGATAAACTTTACTTTGTAAAAAATGGAACGTCACAAGACATAGCTTTTTCACAAGGTTCGGGCGCTAATGCTACCGTATTATCAGGTAAAGGCGCTATTATATTTGCTGATGGAGGAGGTGACGGAGCAGTTGTAACTGACTTAACTGCTTTATTTGTGAATAGTCAAGCTATCGACGGTGCAGTAATAGGTGGTACAACAGCGGCGGCGATTACAGGAACAACAATTACAGGAACAACAATTACAGCCACAACATCTATACTACCCGACGCTTCTGGTGGTGCGGACATAGGCTCTACCTCGGCTGAGTTTGGTGACATTTATGTAGCTGACGACAAAAAAATAAAGTTCGGATCTGACCAAGATGTAAGCATTGAATATGATGAAGATGGTACAGATAGTCTTCTAATATCTGGTGGTGATGTAACACTATCTGACGACAAGAAATTGTTTTTCGGCACAGACAAAGACGTAAGTATTGAGTACGATGAGGATGGTACAGATACTTTATTAATATCGGGTGGTGATATAACTATTGCCGATGACAAAAAACTTAACTTTGGTACCGACAAAGACGTAAGTATTGAGTACGACGAAGATGGCAACAATACCATGTTAGTCACTGGAGATGTTGTTTTTGCTGATGGCACGACAGATGTAGATATAGCTTCGCACGATGGAACAAACGGGTTAAAACTAGGCGGCACTGTAGTAACACGAACAGCAGCACAAATAAACGCAGCTAGAGATGGAACTGTTACAAGTGTAGCAGTAAGTAATACGCTATCTGGATCAACGATAACAAGCACTGGAACTATAGGCTTAAACACAGGTTTAGGAGAAATAGGAACTTATGCTATGTTAGGAAGACAATCGGGCGGAGGTATTACAGCAGGGACAATTTACGCAGGAAGTTCGTTAGTTTTTTCAGGCTTTGGTAGTGACAACACTTTTTCTGACAACACTGCTGCTGATATTCGTGGTTCAGCCCCGGGTGGGAATTGGAGGGCGATGGGTCACGTTGCCTCAACATCTCGTTTCGCAAGCACTCTCTTTTTAAGAGTATCGTAATGCCCTTAACTTCTTTAAGGTTCAAACCCGGAATAAATAGAGAAGCAACCTCATACTCTAATGAAGGAGGTTGGTTTAATGGCGATAAAATACGTTTCCGGTTTGGAAATGCTGAAAAAATAGGCGGGTGGTCCACGTACAGCGACAACACTTTTTTAGGTACCTGTCGCGCTCTTTTTAGTTGGGTCGCGCTTGACGGCACTAAATACTTAGGCGTTGGTACAAATTTAAAATATTACATAGCCGATGGGGGTCAGTACAATGATATTACGCCGGAGAGAGCTCCCCCCGCAAGTCTTACAAACCCCTTTACTGCAACAAATGCTTCAAACATAATTACTGTCTCCGATGCAGCACATGGGGCTACTTTAAATGACTTCGTTACCTTTTCGGGAGCATCAAGTTTAGGAGGGACAATAACTGCCGCACTTTTAAACACAGAGCATCAAATAACACGAATAGTTAATAATGATACCTATGAAATAACGTTGAGTGTTAATGCTAACTCAACAGATGCAAATAGTCCTCCTAAAGGTGGCTCTGTCACAGCCGCCTATCAAGTAAACACGGGACTTGATACAAACTTTTTTGGCACGGGTTGGGGTGCGGGTGTATGGAACGGCGTAGACACTGATGAGTTGACTACTACTATAGCTGAGGACCTTACTAATTCTGAAACCGATGTGACGGTAGCTAATGCTACAGGTATTTCTACGTCTGATGTGATAGATGTAGCAGGTGAACTTATGCTAGTTACTGGGATATCAAGTAATGATTTGACAGTCACAAGGGGTCATGGCGGTACCACAGCCACGACGCATGATAGTGGAGAGCTAGTGCGTTTAGTTAAGGGGAACGCCACATCAGCAGATGACACGGTAACTTTGATAAACGATGGTAGTGGCTTATCAGCAACAGCTACCACTGTGACGGTAGATTCCGCAGCAAACTTTACGGAGACCGGTTATATTAAGATAAATGACGAGATTATTGAGTACACAGGCAAAACATCTACTACATTTACTGGTTTGATACGGGGCTCTCTTAGTACGACAGCGGCCGCACACGCGGACAACGACGCTGTAATAGAAGCAGCTTTTGGTTGGGGTATGCCGGCGGAGGGTACAGTATCCGGTGCGGTGTTAACAAACTGGACGCACGATAACTTCGGGGAAGATCTGTTATTAAATGTTAAAAATGGGGGTATCTTTTATTGGGATAGAACCTCGGGTACCTCATCACGGGCCGTGGAACTTTCTTCGTTAACTGGATCTATTCTGGCACCCACCATTGCTAAACAAATTATGGTATCTGACCAGAGCCGGCATATAATTGCTTTTGGCTGTGATGGTGAGGGTTCTATTGGCACACAAGATCCTTTGTTAATTAGGTTTGGATCACAAGAAAGTCTTCTTGATTTTCAAACAAGATCCGAGAACACTGCGGGGGAACTGCGTATATCTACGGGTTCTGAGATAGTTGTGGCCATACAAACCAAACAACAGATATTAGTGTATACGGATGTATCTCTACACGGTATGCAGTTCTTAGGTGATCCCTTTACATTTGGTCTGACAGAGATATCCCGTAACATTACGATTGCAGGGCCTAATGCTGCGATTGCCGTTAATGACTTTGTATTTTGGATGGGCTCAAAGGAGTTCTATGTATACGGCGGTACTGTGCAGAGATTACCTTGCACCGTATTGGACTATGTGTTTAGTGATTTTAACCGGGACCAGATAGGTAAAGTGTTTGCGGGGCATAACAGTTCTTATGGTGAGGTATGGTGGTTTTACCCATCAAAAAGCAGTGCGGTCAATGATAGATATGTTATATACAACTATCAGGAAAAGATTTGGTATTTTGGAAATCTTGGGCGCACAGCGTGGGTAGATCGTGGTATTAATCAGTATCCGATAGCTGCAAGCACCGATAGTAAGTTATATTATCAAGAGTTCGGGCAGGACGATGGTAGCACAAACCCTCCCTCTGCTATCTCCGCCAACATTGAGTCAAGCCAGATGGACATAGGCGATGGCGAAAAATTCACCTTAGTACGGCGTGTTCTGCCCGACATTACGTTTAGAGACAGCACAAACGAGACACCACGGGTTAACATGGTGGTGAAAGCCCGTAATTTTCCGGGAGTCACGTTCAACGAAACAACAACCAAAGAAGTATCGCGTTCTGTTTCAGCCCCTATTGAGTTGTTTACAGAGCAGCTTCATGTGCGACTAAGGGGGCGTGCGTTTGCATTTCGTATTGAAAGTGATACAACGGGTGTTATGTGGAGATTAGGAACACCGAGAGTAGATATAAGACCAGATGGACAACGCTAATGAGCACACGTAATTTACCCGCCCCGTTTTTTCCTTATCCTCCGGATAGTTATGACCAAAATTATTTTTCAGATATAGTAAGATCCTTCGCTTTGTATGTTGAACAACAGCGCAACCCCGGCGAATCACGGGCCACGAAAATGACTTTTACGAACTTACCCGCAGGAAATGATACAAGTATAGAAACCGGGGCCTTGTTTGAAGTTGACGGATTTGTTAAGATTAGTAAAGTGGATCGACCACATTGCGCTAGTAATTTAGCGACAAGTACGGTAGGATCAGTAACAGTAACAATAGGGTAGCTATGGCTGAAGCACTTAAAACCTTTTCATTTCCAGTCGGCGGCATCGCTGACTTCTATCTGGAAGACCACGAAAAAGAAGCTTTATATAAAGAAAAGGCGCAAGAAAACTTTGGCTCTGACGGTTTAGGCGCGATTCAAGATGTTGCAGTGCGCATGGCCTCCTACGGCCGTTATGGTGACGACAAGCTCGTTCATGCTGAAACAGGCGAGCTTGTTGTTCCGAAGGCGCTTATAGATAAAAACCCAAAACTAAAAGACTCTATCTTCAATCACCTTAAAGATATGGGTATAGAAGACCCAGAAAGATATGTGGTTGGTACAGAGTCAAACTCTATTAACCCTGAGACGGGACTACCTGAGTTTTTTCTCAAAGATATATTTGACAAAGTTGGCGATGTTATACGTAAAGTAGCCAAGCCTGTATTGACGATAGCCGGAAGTATTTTTCTTGGTCCCGTGTATGGTGCGGCTCTTGGTGCGGGTATAGGTGGTTTAATACAAGGAGAAAGTTTAGAACAGGCTTTTGGTAGTGCTCTTACTGCCGGTGCAGGTGGTGCTCTCACTGCGGGTATAGGTGGCGCAATGGGCGCAGGAGGTACAGCGGGAGGTTTCACTGGTTTTGGACAGGGCGTGAAACAAGCATTAACAACTAATCCACTAGATGCTATTGGAAGAATGGCAACTGGTGATTTTTCTAATTATTATAAAAATGTTAAACCGCCTCAAGCCACGGGCGCTGCTGCTCAAGGCGCAGGAGAACAGTCAGCCTTCAATAAACTAATGTTTGGGGAAAAACCCACAGCAGATATGCTAAGTGAAGCGGGAACTAAGGCGTATGAGGCCACAGTTAAAGACCTTGCGGCTAATGCTCCTAAAAATCTTGATAAAAGCGTGTTAGCTCAAGCGCAGTTTGAACAGGGCACTGCCGCTGCTAATCTTGCTAAGGCTAATCTTCAACCTAGTTTGTTAAGACAATATGGTCCCTCTGCTGCATTAGCCACTGGAGCTGCTGCCGCGGGTGGTTTCTTTGATGCGCCTGAGCAAGATGACTTAGAAACACCGCCAACGGGGCAAGAGTTAATTGATAAAGATCCTACTAAATACCTAGTTCAAAACATCGGTCCTCGAACCGCGAATCCCCCTTTCTTAATACCAACACGGTTTCCTTTAAGACAGGCGCCTATGCAGTTTGCAGCGGAGGGTGGTGAAATTGTTCAAGATAATAGGTCTGCACCTTTTAGCTACCCCAGAGAGTTTCAAAATATAATCCCTCCACGTGAAGATCTTGACCAAAGAAAGCCAATTTTGTTTGATGAAAAAGACGCGCCAAAACGAGAAATTCCTTTACGCGGTATGCCTATTGAACAAATACTTGACCCTAATACTTTTATTTTTGGAACAAATGATAGAGACGAAAAAATAGAAATTTTAAAAAAGATGGGTAGAATACAAACCGCAGCAAATGGTGGCGAAGCCGGAGGCACAAAAGAGTTTCCACGACGCAACGGTGGTATAGGTATGGACGAAGGAACGCAGGGTAAAGACAGTGTAAGAGCCATGCTGATGCCCGGTGAGTTTGTAATGACAACGGATGCTGTAAACGGTGCCGGTGGTGGTAATAATGAAAAAGGTATACAAAATATGTACGCGATGATGCGTAACTTTGAAGCAAAGGCGAGGGCGTAATGGCAACAGAAACACAACAGGTCATACAACGTGAAGCACCCGAGGTAGAAGCCTATAAACTAGGGCTCATGGGGTCCGCTAAAGATCTTGTAGATAGTCCCATAGACCTTCCTACTTTTCAAGTAGCGGATATGTCGGGCCTTCAAACGAGCGCTATAGATGCGGCATCGCCTGCTGATGGAGGTATTGGTGGGTATCAGGCATATCTTGACCAAGCCGGTGAAACATTAAGTGGTGCGCCAACCGTGGTCACTGATGCTATATCTGAGGCCGGTGATTTATACAAAGCAGGTTCCGGTGCCGTGACTGCGGATCAAATTCAGGGCTATATGAACCCTTATCAACAGGCTGTATTTGATGAAATCAACAGAAATTTTGCTATGCAACAGGCCAAGTTTGGACAAGGGGCCGCCGGATCAGGAGCTTTTGGTGGTAGCAGAGCGGCGGTAGGACAGACAGAGATAGGTCGTAATCAAGCACAAGCTATAGCACAGGCGCAAGCTGCAAACTTTTTACAGGCGCAGGCTGCGGCAGAGCGCGAGATGGGTAGAAAGCTACAGGCAGGACAGGGGATTGGGACTTTGGGTATTCAGGGTGGATCGACACTTGGTACGTTAGGCACACAACAAGCCGGTATTGGTGAACTTGCGCAAACGCAGGCCTTGAGGGATATTGAAACACAATTCCAGTTGGGTAAACAACAACAAATGCAACAACAGGCAGAGCTCGATGCACAAAGACAAAGTGATCTTGCACAACTTTACGAGCCCTATCAACGTCTGGGCTTCTTGTCTGATATATATAGAGGAGCGCCGACCTCGCAAATGACCCTCTCGCAGGTATCTCGACCTGATGTTTCTCCGGCACAACAGTTGTTTGGGTTAGGCGTTGCCGGTCTATCGGCCTACGGTGGGGCTAAACAAGCGGGGTTATTCTAATGTCATCACCTTTTAGAGCAGGTTTTAATCCTTTTGGTGTTCCTAGCAGAAATCCTTTTGGTGGATATGGGGGCATGGGACAACAGTTTGGTGGGGGCATAGGTCCTCTGGCGCCTCTCGGTTCAGCAATCAGCCGACAATTAAGCGTTAAACAACAGCCAGAAATTCAAGAATTTATGGGAGAGGTAAAGGATATGACAAATCAAAGATTTGAAATAGATCTCGGCGCGGTAGGTCAACGTCCCATGTTTAATCAAATAGCTAGACCTGCGGTTATGAATATGATGGAGCAGCAGAAGTTAACGTTAGACACCGCACAAGAACCTGCAACATCTAATGAAGTGCAAGCATATGCAGACGGAGGCGCAGCATTTCCTGATCTTAGCGGTGATGGCAAGATAACACAGAAAGATATACTAATGGGGCGTGGTGTAATAGGTATGCAGATGGGCGGTGATCCGATGATGGCGGCAAATATGCCCCCTCCACAAGCGCCCCCTATGCCAATGCCTGCCCCAGAACAAGCCCCCATGCCTATGGAAGCACCACAAAATCAGCTTGATCCAAACGTTGTCCAAAGCGCTCTAGCACAGGCCGCCGGTGGTATCGGTGACTTAGATCAGGCACAGAACTACGAACAGGTAATGAACACTATGCGTGGCGATCAGGCAACAGTAGAAGAAAGACGCGAAGAACTAGCAGGAGTTGTCGGGCCGGGTGACGCGAACCAGACACCAGAGTCCGTGTTGACCTTAGTACAACCTGTTATGATGTTAGCGAATGTTGATCAAGGTATTGGTCAGCTTGCACAGCAAGAGATGACGCAGCCCATGGAGGGGCCGATGGCCGGTGGCATAATGTCCACGGTTCCCGAACCTCCACCAATGGAGGCCGGCGGGACCGCTCCTGTAAATTTTAATAAAGGCGGTGAAGTCCGCCCGATTCAAAACTTCGCTAATGGCGGTAATGTTGGTTTTGGGGATATGCGGTTGAGTCAGTTAGGTGTCAATCTTACAGACCCTAGCCAAACTGAACCCTTAATAACAAATATTGTTACTCAAGCTAAAAACCAAGAAGAAGCGCAACCCGGCACGGGTAAGAATTTAATTAACAGTTTTTTTCAAAAGCGTCGTGACTTATACAGACAAGTGGGTTTAGGCGATCCGAAAGTCAGAGCAGCTCTGGCCGAAGACCAGAAGCGCATGACACGGGCGCAGATGCTGTTTGATATTGCTACCACTGCACTAGCGTTTGCTGCTCCCATGGAAGGGGAGCGACCCGGATTAAGTCCTGCGGAGAGATTGGCTATGGCGGCACGGTCCACGCAACTACCTGAAAAAATAGGTGCAAGGGCACAAGCTCAATTACAGTCTCAAAAAGAAGCGGCAAAAGAAGAAAGAGCTATTGATCTTGCCGCGTTACAATCTGCTGAGGCTGAGGCAACAGCGGCTAAAGCATCGGCCGAGGCACGTGCATTAGCACAATTAAAAAATAAAACAAAAACAAATAAGCCAATGTATTACGAAGATAAAACGGGCAAGAAAACGTTTTTTGATGGTAATACGCAGTACGGAACCTTTTCTAAACTCCAAAGTGAGCAGGGGGGAGCCATTTTTGATGTTGGCACAAAACCAACCACCAAATTAACTAAAGATTTTGTTACGCTACAAGCCCCTACAGGTGAGAGATCGCGTCTTTTTGATTTAAACAAAGAAACCGATTTATTAGAATTTAGGGAGTTTGAGAAAAACAATCCCGGATCTAAACCATTGAAGATCGCAACAGATACGGCTCCCGTGGACTTGGAAGTAAAAGCAGCGCAAAAGTTTGGGTTTACTTCAGTAAAAGAGTTACAGGAATATAAACAACAAAACCCTGATGGTTATCAAGCTCTTATGGGAGATCCAAACGTCATTACAAATAAAGATTACTTTACTAAATTTGGACTTACTATTGAGCAATTTAAGCTTCTTGATGACAAAGTTAAGAGAAGACTTACAGAAGTTGACCCAAAAACAGAGGTTCGTGTCGTGGATAATCAGATTTTTGATATAACCGATCCTAAAAACGTACAATTATTGTATGGAAAACCAAAAACAGATATTAGAACCATAGGCAGTGAGGTTGTTGACTTTACAGATCCTGCTAATCCAAAAGTTATTTATGGAGAAAAAGAGAGAAAGACAATTACTCTAGACGGCCGAGTTCTTGATATTACAGATCCAGACAATGTTAGTGTTATATTCGGAGAAAAAGATAAAAATTATAAAGTTATTAGAAATGAACTTGTAGAGATACAAGAAAACGGTCAAGTCAAGAAAATTTTTGGAGAAAGAACGCCAGACACGGGAACTTTTGAAAATATGCTGTTAAACACTGGTGAAATGATACTTGTTAAGAAGGTTGGAGAAGATCTTTATGACACAGATGGCACTAAAGTTGATAGAGGCGCTGATAGATACAAGGATGCATTGTTGATAAGTAAAGACACAGCGTTTGATGTGTCTTCTACGGCAAAAAGTCAAGCTCAATTTAAAGAAAAGTTGCTTGAAGCAAAAGGTCTTCAAAACGAAAATCAACTTCGCAATCAAATATTAAACCCAGAGGGCAACTTAGCTAATGTGCTACCGCAAGAACAAGGCGACCGCGCAAGGACTATGAACATAACTTTCGATGCTCTGAAGGCGGCTCGACAAGGTGTAGGCTTCTGGAATAAACTTAAACAAGCCTTTAGTGAGGTCGTCGGTGGTGTAATCCCTCCGTTAGAAGATGTATTTAAAAATCAGGTAGAGGCGGGTAATTTTATTAATGCCGTAAATGTCTTAACGCGTGTCGCACTTGCAAATAGCCCACGGTTTGCAGAGGGTGAGCAAGAACGCCTTGGAACGTTATTACCTAGCACGGATAAATTGTTTGCTAACCGTGAAAACGCAGTGCGTAAATTAATAGGAATTAAAAAATTACTTAAACAAGAAGAAATAAATGTTTTAGAGATTTTATCAGGAGAAACTGATACGAATATTAAAAGAGAGAACAAAAGACAGTTGTATGCAATAAATTCTGCCTTAAAATTATTAGAGAGTGTGCCCGATGTTGGTTTTACTAACAGTGAGGAATTTGAAAACACCATGGAAATCTTAATGCAAAGAAGGCGGGAGCGTGGGGATGGATGAAGATAACACAGAGATAGGTGGTGAAGCTACAGAAGCACCAAGTCCTTTTAAATTAGTTGAACACGATAAGGAAGATGTAGCGTTAGCTTTCCAAAATCACGGGGCAGACACAGAAGA
>Ga0208157_1001459_pt1 | contig 10673 bp, 13 predicted proteins | sample 5_EtaG_FD_184077 | JGI IMG/M metagenome (GOLD analysis project Ga0208157, IMG submission 184077) | Marine viral communities from the Subarctic Pacific Ocean - 5_ETSP_OMZ_AT15132 metaG (SPAdes) (version 2) | ecosystem: Environmental > Aquatic > Marine > Oceanic | place: Pacific Ocean | collected...
GCTGGGAAACCGAGCATGGCTCTTGCTTAATAACAGATAAATCAATAGTCTGGATAATGAACAACGTAGTAACGTCTAAATACAATACAGAAAGATGTTATGTGTATAATAAGGCTTTTGCTAGATGGTTTGATAATAATAGCGCTCATGAAACTTTAACCGGCGGATTATTTCCCACTGGAATGAAAGAGCAAAATGGTAAAGCTAACCAATTTGATTTAATTAGAGCCTGGGCAAACGAAAGAGGTTTGTATGACAAGGGTGATCCTAAAACACAAACATTAAAACTAATGGAGGAAGCTGGTGAAATATGTAGGGCTGTGCTTAAAAATGATAGACACGAGATTATAGATGGTATCGGTGATTGTGTGGTTGTACTTACAAACTTAGCTGAATTAATTGATATGCCAATCGAAGATTGTATTGAAGTGGCTTATGCTGAAATATCAAATAGAACTGGAAAGATGGTTAACGGAACATTTAAAAAAGATTAATTATGAGTAGCAGAGAAATATCAGATGCCAAAAATGGTATCATGGCTAGAAAGTCATATGGGTTTAGAGATCCAGTAGTTAAAAACGTAGTAGATAAATTTGTATCACGATCAGATGTAGGCTTTGAAAAATATGGTTCAACGTTAGATGATGAGCGTAGATTAAAAATGAAAGGTCTTCAAAAATATCTTAATGATGTTCAAGAAGAACTAATGGATGCCGTGCTATACATACAAGCAGCACGTGATGAATTACAAGACTTATCTGAAGAGTCTTTAATTAGAAGATTTATAGAAAATGAATACGCAGAAAACGATAGTCAGCCAATGCAAGTAAATGGGCTTGATGTTGATTATCCTAAATACGAAGACGGTTACGACGATGAAGAGGAGGATTAAAAGAAAGAAAGGTCCTGTCAGAAGTAAAAAAGTTACTTTTGACGGGATCACGTTTGCTTCTGGTTTAGAAAAGTATATGTATATAGCTTTAAAAAAAGCTAAAATACATGCGGATTATGAAGGGGCAACATTTGTTTTACAAGAAGATTTTAAATTTAAAATAGACTCTTACGAGCGACAAGCTAACGGTAAAGGTGATATGGTTAATCGTGGTCAAAAAAAGATTCAAAGTATTAAATATACACCTGATTTTGTAAGTAGTTCATTTATAATAGAATGCAAAGGTAGAGCAAATGAAAGCTTTCCGATGAGATGGAAAATGTTTAAAAAATACGTTAATTGGAAGATGAAACATGTAACTTTATATAAACCTCAGAACCAAAAGGAATGTGACAAGGTAATAGAATTAATAATTAAAAAAAATAAAAATAAATGACTAGCGACTTAAATAAAAAAATATTATCTGATTTAACTGTTCACATGAAGTACGCTAAGTTTATTCCTGAATTAAATAGAAGAGAAACGTGGGAAGAGTTAGTCACAAGAAACAAAGAGATGCATCAAAAGAGGTATCCTGAATTAACAGATCAAATACAATTAAATTACAAATACGTTTATGATAAAAAAGTTTTACCATCTATGCGAAGCCTTCAGTTCAGCGGTAAGCCGATTGAAATCTCGCCAAATAGACTATACAATTGTTCTTACTTACCTATCGATCATGTTGATAGCTTTAGTGAGTGCATGTTCCTTTTGTTATCTGGCTGCGGTGTTGGTTATAGCGTTCAAAAACATCATATAGATAAGCTTCCACATGTAACAAAACCATTTCAAGGCAGAACCCGTAGATTTGTTATAGGTGATAGCATTGAAGGCTGGTCAGATTCAATTAAAGTTTTAATCAAGTCTTATTTAGGCTCTAAGAGATCATCTAAGATAAAATTTGATTATTCTGATATTAGACCAAAGGGAGCTAGGCTTGTGACCTCAGGAGGAAAAGCCCCAGGGCCGCAACCATTAAAAGAGTGTTTAGTAAAAATTAAAGGAATATTAGACGCAAAAGAAGACGGATCAAAATTGTCAACGTTAGAGGTTCATGATATTGTCTGTCATATTGCAGATGCTGTTCTTGCTGGAGGAATACGAAGAGCTGCGCTTATATCGTTATTTAGCGCGTATGATGAAGAAATGATTTCTTGTAAATCAGGTAATTGGTGGGAAACAAACCCACAAAGAGGTAGAGCTAACAACTCTGCTGTATTAATGAGACATAAAATAACAAAGGAATTTTTCTTAGATTTGTGGAAACGTATTGAATTATCCGGAGCTGGTGAGCCTGGCATATATTTTAATCACGATAAAGACTGGGGTACTAATCCTTGTTGTGAAATAGCATTACGCCCATATCAGTTCTGTAACCTGTGTGAAGTTAATGTAAGTGATATCACAGACCAAGAAGACCTTAACGCTCGCGTTAAAGCTGCCGCCTTCATTGGTACGCTTCAAGCGGGTTATACGGAGTTCCACTATCTAAGAGAAATATGGCAAGAAACAACAGAGAAAGACGCGCTTATAGGTGTGTCCATGACAGGAATCGGGAGTGCCGCTGTGCTCCAAATGGATATGAAGGCCGCTGCAAGTATCGTAAAACGAGAAAACACGAGGGTTTCAAAATTAATAGGTATAAACAAAGCAGCGAGAACAACTTGTGTGAAACCAGCGGGGACAACGTCTCTAGTGCTAGGTACTTCATCGGGTATTCACGCTTGGCATAACGATTTTTATATTAGAAGATTACGTGTAGGTAAAAATGAACCTATATATAATTATTTAAAAACAAATAATCCTGACTTAGTACAGGACGAATATTTTAGACCACACGATACCGCTGTTATTGAAATACCACAATCAGCACCAGAAGGTTCTATATTAAGAACTGAGTCTGCTTTTGACTTACTTAAAAGAGTTAAAAAAGTTGCTACCGAATGGGTTAAGCCTGGTCACCGAAAAGGTTCCAACACCCACAATGTGTCTGCAACAATTAGTTTAAAATCAGATGAATGGGATAAAGCTGGTAAATGGATGTGGGATAACAGAGAGTGTTACAACGGTCTTTCAGTACTACCTTATGATGGTGGTAGTTATACTCAAGCTCCGTTTGAAGATATAACGGAAAAAGAGTTTAACAAAAGAGTCAAGAGTTTAAACGATGTAAATTTATCTAACATTGTTGAGACAACTGACGAAACAGATTTATCTGGCGAATTAGCCTGTGCCGGTGGATCTTGCGAAGTAACAGGCTTATAACAAAAACAATTATTATGAACAAATTATTTTTAACAACGATCTTAGCTTTATGTACAATGATTGCTTCTGCTCAATATCAAGTTATGACTACAATTACATCTGTTGAAGATGAAGCTGGAGAAACAACTTATAATGTTACAGATAAAATCGGAGTTGGTTATCAAGTAAACGAAAAACTATTAGTTGGTCTTACTTTAGATGGTGAAGATAACTACGAAGTTGTAGGTCGTTATGCGTTAGTAGATGGAGTTTGGGGAACTTGCGTGTATAATTACGCTAAAGATTCTGAGACTGAATTAATGGATAACATGGAGGTAGGTTTAGGTTATTCTTTACACGTATGGAAAAACTTATGCTTTTGCCCTAACTATACTATGCCTTTAAAAGAAGATGAGGCTGGTGAAAGAGAAGGAAGTTTTAACTTAAGCATAACTTACAAACTTTAATTATTAACTAAAACAAATAACTATGGAAAAAGTAATTAAATATATGGCTGGATTTTTAGGTGGATTAATAACAGTAATGATCCACATTATTCCAGTGACAATCTTATGGACTTTATTAACGGGCACTGTAATATTCAATATGGATGTTATAGCTAACTTTATGGAGATGGTAACAATGGTAGGAGATAACGGCTTTGTAGGTTTAATAGCGTTACTATTTGTTATGTATTTCTTTATAGACTGTAACAAAGACTGTAAAAAGTAAATTAGTATTAATTAAATTAAATTAAATTATGAGTTTTAACAAGTTAGATTCTTTATTCGATAAATTACAAGATGTTATTAATGATTGTCAAACTGACGTTAGTAAATTTGTTGATGGGAATAATTCCGCGGGAACGCGAGTTAGAAAAGCTATGCAGGCTGTGAAGTCTCTAGCACAAGAAGTTAGGATTGAAGTGCAAGATCAAAAAAACGCTCAGTTCTAGAACATTCTTAAAATGAGAAAGGGGATAACGAAAGTTGTCCCCTTTTTTTATATTGCTACCATAAAGATAGTGATCATTAGTACCACGTATATAACTGGACTAAGATCTATTTGTTGTGTCTCCATAAATATAATATCACGCTAATAAACAACATGTTAACATTTATAGTATTAAGTAATTGTTAAATTACCAGCTACGCTTTGGTTTTGGCGATACTTGTATTGTTGCTGTTTGCTTAAATTTAGCGTCAAAGTTTTTATTTTTAAAATACCAATTAACCCAACACTTATAATAATACAAGCCCATTACGCATATTAAAAACGTAACCAGATGTAACCAACCGAGGCTATTCCAGACAAAATATATATCGTTCATTTTATTTAATTTTATTTATTTCTATAATGAAGATCTTCTACTAAATCTTCTTCTTTTATGATGAATTTAAAACTTAAATAACCTTGTATTTTGTTTTTCCACCATCTTTGTAAGCTTTTAAACATCTATTTCTATTTTTTTCTTTAGACACATAACTAACGTGAACCCAATCAGGATTATCATCATTTCCAAACTCCCATATCATTTGATCAAATTCTAAATTTTCTTTTATAAAATTGTACATCTCAGCGTTTGTAGCTTTACCAAAAGTGTCATCTATATCCATAGCTTGACCCTTACAGTGTTGTGAGGTTTTACTACCACCTATAGCTGTGTTTAATTCTGGTGATCTATAAAAACTATTTATTTTAATAGGTCCACCAACCCAAGCTCTTAATGGTTCAAAAACCTCTTTTGCTATTATCTCCATGAAATGAAGATGATCGTCTGTAGGGGTATTATCTATTCCTTTTCTTGTTGCGGTGTTGCTATACACACCTTCTTTATAACTTACGTGTTTACTTATCATTTATTTAATTTTTAAACTCCTATTACTTTTTCTATATTAGCTGTTGCTACTCCATCAACTTTTCCTATATTAGCGGACGCCACACCGTTTACGTCGTTTCCATAACCACCAGCCGCAGCCGTATAATATACTTTTACCTCTAGATAATCAAAAAAACAAAGTCTACCAGTATTCATTGTGCTAAAATCTAATTTCAACATAACGTCCGCTGCAGTTAATGCGCTCCATGATAAACCCCACAAATCAGTGCTTCCACCCCAGCAGTTATTTATTAAATTAAGACCCTTACCAGTTGGCCAAGTGTTTGCTGCTTTAGCAGAACTAAATGACCCGTGTCCTGCGTCACTTTTAATACTTGCCTCAGGCGAGACTCCAAATGAATTTGTATTAACTTCACAGTTAATTTCAAATCCATTTATAGTTGCTCCACTTGGTATAGACAAAGTAGTTCCAATAGTACCAAATTTCCATTCTATGGGAGAAGTGACTCCTTGTCTAAGCCCACTAGTATTTACCCCGTCGTTAGCTGTAGCGTTGTTTCCAGCGGGAGTATCTGATAATGTTGCTAGTGAAGTTGTAGATGCCATTACGCTACCTCAACAAATGTATTATCTGGATTAAACCAAATATTACCGTTAGATGCATGTGATACTTGATAACCTATAATACGAACACAATCACCACTTGCAGATGGTGCTGTAGCCGTAGCGTTTCCAGGTGTTCCAGCGTTATCAGACTGAACATATAAAACATCACCAATAGCGCCTGGATCGTGATCTAAAGTAACCATACCTCTTAGTAGCATTCCATTGGTGTCTGACGCGGCGCCTAATGCTACTGCTAGTAAACCATCTGCTGTTGCCACTGCGTCTGCATTTGCTATTTCCCAAGTACCATCAGATTTATAATGATATATCTTACCTATAGTCATAGATGTTGTGCCTCCAAAATAAACTACATCACCCACAGCGTTACCATCCGTACTAGTTGAAACTGAAAATTTACGATGGTCTATGGAAACAAAGTTTGTACTATCAGCTCCTGATTCTAAAGCAATATCACCAGCGGCATCTAAAGTTATATTTCCGTCTGCTTCAATTTCAAAATGCGCCGCTGTAGCCGCAACGTCTAAGGTTTTAAATTTCGAATCACCATCTGCTCCAACTGTTAGCTCAAGATAATCATCTGTGTTACCGTTGTCATACCAATAATACCTTCCTGCAGCGCTGTCACTTATTACAAAACCGTCTACATCAAAAGTTAAGTGCGCGCCAGTAGTATCATCATCAACTGTCGTAAGTGTTGTGGCTCCATTTGTTGTTGTGGCTATACTAAAGTAATCTCCAGTATCAGCTGAACTTACTGCTTTAAAATCTATACCGCCGTCTTCTACGTTGGAATAATAACCAGTTGTATTAGCTACATCGCCGTCTGTTAAAGTGGCTGAATAACCTATTTGTGATATAGTACCTTGATTTGAAGCTGCATCTATAGCTACTTTTACACCCGTGTGAGTTACAGTAGTGGTATCGTTGTTCGTAGCTGCGTCTACTAAACTTATATCCAAGCCAGTTACTGTACTAGATTGGCCCTCTACCAAAGCACCGCTCTTATCATAATCAATTATCGCTAAACTTTTTGTGTTATTTGTGGTTAACGCATCATCTATATCAATATTAATAGCAGAGCCAGTAGTTAAAGCGTTACAATCAATATATATAGCATCACCAGTAGTTAAAGCTGTAGCGTCTAAGTTTATTACGTCAGCTGTAGTATTTTCCGCATCTATAGTTAAAGCTGGTTGATCAACATCATTATTATCAATAAGAATCGCTGGTTCATTATTTGCATTACTAACAACATGTAATCTACCAGTTGGACTAGAAGTTCCTATTCCAAAATTATATATAGTTGACACGGGATTATAATAACTATGCGCATTATAAGAAATAAATGTAGCTAAACTACCATTATTATAAAGAGATAGTTTACCACCAACGGAGTGGTTAGATAGCATGAAAGCTTTATTAGTTTCACTATCTGTTTCATAACCAACTATATCACCATCAGAAACACCAAGTGTAACTTTTCCGTTACCAGTTCCATATTGTATGCTTTCGTTTACTAATAAAGTACCATTAACAGTTGTTGTTGATGTAGCGCCATAACCAATTGATACATCTACAATGTCATTAGTACCGTGGCCTGTACCAATTATAAAATTTCTTAAATTACTAGTAGTACCATTACTAGCTGCAACTGTTAAGTTTAAACTTCCAGCTTCATCGGTATCAGCAGCAGTAGCAACGCCTCCAATTATACTAGCAAAATCAGTTAATTCTTGAGCCGCATTATCTGCGTTAAAACGTATATAACCAATGCTATCACCGTCTGCCCCAGCAGCACCTTTATCTTTAATAAACTCTACGCGAGTAGGCTTGTTGTTATTACCAGTGTTTTTAAGTTTCAATGTAGAAGCCTCCCCAGAAGCCGAGGCGGTATCACCAGTAATTGTTACTACAGAATTCTCGGTGCTACCACTTATTGTCATGCGCTCTGTAACCGAGTTTAAAGAACTTCCAGAACTACCAGGTGGGGCGGTTCTAAATGTAATATCTCCTCCATCCCCAGTACCTTTACCTTTTCCTCCGTCAAATCTTAACAAGCCACCCGTTATATTATTTGTTGTTCCTGCTGTGGTATTACCAGCCCTAATACTTATAGATGTACCCTGTACGTTATGAGCGGTATCCAAAGGAGCAACAGTTGACCCATCAACGGTAAGCACTCCGTCTAATAATATATTGTTACCGGCCTCTGGTTCTAATTTTATTTGACCAGTAGCGCCAAGAATTAAATCACCATCTGGCTGTATAGTTAAATGACCTTCATGATCACCTGCCCCCGCGTCAGTAGTAGTTAATGAGGTTACACCATTACTAGCAACACTAATCATAAACTTATTACCAGTATCAGTAAGACTTGGGTAAAAATTATAACTACCAGCAATACTTGAAAAACTAAGTATACCATCCACTAACACGTTTAAATGTCCACCAGCGGCTGCGGTATCTGTAGTTGTAATATCTGTTGCGCCTCCAGCTCCAGTAACTATAGTAAAAGTATCGTTAGTATCTCCTGTTATAGTTATTGTTTTATCATCTAAATTTATGCTATCAACGTCTAGCGACGTAAGAGTTCCTAACGAAGTAATATTTGTTTGCGCCGCTGTGGCTAAAGTAGCGTTTATATTATGTGAAAAAGTAAAAGTATCAGAAGCCGCTGTCCATAGAATAGTAGCGTTGTTTGAAGCGTCTACAGCGTCTTGAATAGTAATACCAGCACCGTCTGCTGTTCCAGACGTATCGCTTGAATCATTATAGTTTAATGTTATGTTCTTGTCCTCAACGTTTAAGTTGGTAGTGTTTATAGTTGTTGTGGTTCCTGATACAGTAAGATTTGGTGTTATAAGCGTACCAGTGTTAGGATTATAAGTAAAAGCTTCAGTATCATCTAGCAATGCGTTTGATTCATCATGAAATACAACTGGAAAAGCAGTGGCAGTATTGCTGTCAGTGACAGTTACTGTAGAAGCTAGCGTAGCAGAACTAACAGTAAGACCACTGGCAGCTCTTTTACTAAGTTTACCTTCTGAATTTACAACAATAACATCTGTTTCTGTAGAGGTAGATATATTGTCTAAATATAAATCACTACGAAACCTAGCGACTAAGTCGTATATGTGTTGTCCGATCCATTTCATGTTAAGATATTATTATATCTACTAAAGCTGTTGGGTTACATTCTACAGCTGTATCATTTGCTAAATCACTACCAAAAGCAGCAGTTACAGTTGCTGTTGTGTCATTTGTAATAGTAGCTATAGTTCTTGTTTCTCCCGTTACAGTTACCTCATCGCCTACTGAAAGCTCAGACGTATACAAAGTATTAGTACCAGGTAAGTTAACGTTGGTACCCGTAACATCTATAGAGCCAGTTAAAGTAAATTGAGCGCCGTCTGTAAGTTTAATATATAAGCCAAACTCATTTTCAGCATTACTAAAATTAATATCATCATATATTAAAGTAGCACCTATAGGAAGTTCTACCCCTTTTAAGAGATAGAACTTTCCTGTAAGTTTCTTTTCAATATATAAATCAACTTTACATTTACTAACTTTCTGCAAGTTAGTTAACGCTATATTTTTTACGCTAACATTATCGCCAGGTGCTAGTAACTCTTTAGTAAGTTCGCCTGATACATTAAAATAACTAGCCATTTACTATTCGTAAAATACACCAAATTCTACAGTAGTTTCTGTAGCATCAGCTCCAGACGCGTTGTAAGTTTGTATATCAACATCTTTACCAGCGCCACCTGACCAAGGGAAAAACGCCCAGTCTCCACCGTATAATCTACCGATTTCAATACTGTTAATTCTAACAGCTGCGTATTTAGTACCATCACCTCTGTCGTTCATGTTTTTTATATATACTTTAGCAGATTTATCTGCTGTTACATCAGCCGCTATACCTGCTGCTAATCCAGAATCTAATAATATAAACTCAGATGCTGTTGAGAATTTTTTTCTAGCTATACCAGTAAACTCAGTTAAACCTGTATCAGTTCCAGCTGTTGTAAGCGTAGCCGTGTTAGATATAGATAAAACATTGTCAGCGATATCGCTACTATCTAATGTAATTGTTGCTTGTGTTGTTGCCATATTTATTTATTTATATTGTTAATTACTATGAGTCAGACGCTGTTAATAATGTTTCACCATCATGGAAAAGAGCATACTCAATTGTGTTTGAAGCTGTAAAAGCTTGTATTTCTATATCAGAGTCATCACCTGAAGGATCGTCAACACCTGCTGTTGCTGTAGTAGCATCACTGTAAGGAATAAACATCCAGTCACCCGCGTATAATCTACCTATAACTTCACTTCTAATTGAAACTATTACGTAATGCGTTGCGTCTGTGTTTTTATTTATAATGTAAACATAGTTAGATCCAGTTGCGTTTAAAGCTGCACTTTCTTGAATAAGAGTAAAATTAGTACCTGTTGGTATAATTGCTCTATGATAATTTAACTCGTCCAATCCAGTTGCTGTTGTACCACCTTTATATAAATTCATAGTAGCCGACAACGATAAGTTGTCAGTGAGCAAATCTGAACTAGAAAGCGTTATTGTTGCCGTTGTTGTTGCCATAATTTTTTATTTTTATTTATTATTGTTTGATTAGTTTTCTTTCAACTGTTCCATCATCATAGATGTAAAACAGTAATTCGTTTTTAATTTCTTTAGTTGGTCTACCTAATAAATCTGTAATAGCTATTAGTTTCTTTTCTACTTGTGTTCTACTTAACAATGGTCCTGACCAAGTACCATCACAGTAATCATAAGTTGCTTGACATATTGTATCCCACTCATTTTCACAACAGTAATCATCCACTGATAACACCCAAGCGTAACAAGGATCGTTTAACCAGTAAGGATTACCTGGACCAGTAATACAACCAGCGTTATATAAACAAGATACAGAATCGTTAACATTAGCAATTGATTCGTAGTTATACGCGTTTGGATCCATGCAACCATTAATGATTTCGATACACGAACCGTTATCCGTG
>Ga0208157_1001461_pt1 | contig 10665 bp, 13 predicted proteins | sample 5_EtaG_FD_184077 | JGI IMG/M metagenome (GOLD analysis project Ga0208157, IMG submission 184077) | Marine viral communities from the Subarctic Pacific Ocean - 5_ETSP_OMZ_AT15132 metaG (SPAdes) (version 2) | ecosystem: Environmental > Aquatic > Marine > Oceanic | place: Pacific Ocean | collected...
AAAGTTAATTTTATGATTCGTTGTTCGGTGAAAATAAAGTGTTTTGAAAGCCCCACTTGTTTCATTTAGGCTTAGGAATACTATTTAATTAATAACTATTTTGATTTTGATTGCAAGTAAAAAAAAGGTGGCGTAAGTCTCCCTCGCCACCTCCAACTGATCAGTTTATTTACCGTTGACTAGCTTTCGCCCCTCACCGAGTAAAATTTGTTTCATGTTCTCGTAAGTTTTACCTTCTTTTTTAGCAATCTTACGAATCTCATCATCGACTAATTTAGCAATCATTGAGCCAGGTCTTCTAAAACCTTGTTTGCCCATGGCCCTAATAATTGTGTATGACTCGATGTCTACTGCACATGACTTCCATCTTTCTATGTCCATTGTCCTGTCTCCTATTTCTCTTGATATTCTTTAGTTTTATAAAACTCAACTAAATTTATTTTATTTTTTTGAGTCAGTCCTGAATTATAGATACGTTCTATAATTGCTATGTAATCAGCAGTGGATGTACCTGTTAAGAACCATGAAGACTTGCTCTTACAAGCAGTTTTAAATCTTCGATGATCAAACTTAGGATGTTTATCCGCTACAATGTATGACACCACCATGGAACGTTTAAACCGTTTGTTTTTAGTGGACTCCATACCATAGAAGTATTTTTTTAGCTGCATCAATTGAGATCCAATACGATCAGCATGTTCAATACCTCCTGCAGGAATTACAAACCGTCCTGTTTTAAAATCATTACTGATTCTTGACCACAGTGAAGTTTGTTTTAATAAAAGAACTACCATCTCTGCAACATTTATTCCGTACTGCTGCATTTTGTTTCTACAAATTCTGTAGTCCATTTTATTTCTGGCACAGTGTTGATCTAAATAATTTTCCAAGGACCAATTCTTACGACCAGTGTTTAGTCTTGCTACATCTAATGGATCATCAGAATCCATAATGATATAGGGAACCTTAAGATCTAATTGTTTTCTGGCCTCAAGTGTATGTTGGCCATCAACAACTTCCATGTTTTTATTAACACGGATTGGATCATAAAGATCTTTTTCTGCAATCAACTTTTTAAGTTGCTGCACGTGTGCTTCATCTACAGGTCTATTACCTCTAGTCTTTTTGAATTTACTGTAATCAGTAGTTTCAAAAAATTTATTATTTATAGCTTTGTTCATATCTTCTCCTCTTGGTTAGAACATTAAGTAAATTAACCCACCAAATAAAAATAATAATATTTTGGCAGGTATGATAGTTAAGAGTGCAATAAAAATCATGCTAAATATCAGATCTTTCATTTTCCTCATAACCTTTCAGTTGATCGTAGCAAAGTTCTGCAGCTACTTTTTCGTTAATAATATAGATAGGCATATCTTCAAATTTCAAAGAACACTGTTGTAACTTACGCATGGTGTTTTGAAATTCATCATCAGAATATTCTAATGGTTGACCATCTATTGTTGTTCTAGGTAATTGATTTAAAAGTTCATTTACCTGCGCATACCAATTGGTAAAAACTTCTGAAGAACTAGTTTTTGGCACGTATCCCCCAAAGTTCAAATTTATTTATGATATGACTTAAAGCTTCATGGAATTTTACTTTACCTTCCGTTGCATCGTCCAAAGGAATTTTTTTGTAATAATCTCCATTAACTGTAAGTAACAACACTCGTGTCTTTTCGCTGAATGAAACTGTAAAACTATTTTCAGCTTCAATTGATTTAGGTTTTATTTCCCAATCAGGTCTTAAAACCAAAGCATCCTGCAGCTTTTCGTCAGCGCCTACAGAAGCTTTTACTTTATCGTCTTTCATGATAACCTCTTTGTTAATATTCATAAAAAGATATATAGTTATTTTGATGGGATATGCAAGTAAATAATAAAATAGGATAATATAGGATTATGAAGTACATTTTAATACTACACCTCTGCAGTATGATCACAGGTAAGTGTGTAGATCCATTTATACCTGGATATCAATTTACGTCACATTATGATTGTTCAATTGCAGGATATAAATTATCTCAAGATGCTTTAAAAACATTAGTAAATGATGAATATTATGGTTTAGACCGAATAAATAAAGAAAAATTAGCTATAAGATTTGAGTGTCGACCCCTTGACAACGCTTAGTATTGCAAACAACCCCATTTTTGATATATAATACCACATGAAGCTATATCGCGTCCAAGCAAACTATAAAAATATATATATTGATGAGATGCTTGAGGCTGAGAACGATAAGGCCGTCCTTGAGGATTTTGTAAAGAAGGTTGACTCAGGAGATGTAACAGAAAAAGAAGGGCCAGGATTTTATAACCCTGACATTCTTTTTTTAACCTTTGAGGAGATAAACCGAGATGCTGCAAAAGTTAATATCGGAGAAACTTCAGTTGGAGTCCAAATGGGCAACACAAGCGTTAGCACAGGGTAGAGTGACTACCGACATGAAGTGGATAGACATAAAGATCAAAGAACTTAGAACTAAGATCAATGATCAAAGTGTTGAAGACGCTAAAAAGGGTCTTTTAGACATAGCTAGTTAAATTTTAATCTAGCTTAAAAAAAAATTAAACTTTTACCTGAGATTTCTGCGCTCTAAATTATTCTTTAGCTTCGCCCCAAGATTTACCAAGTGCAATATCTACTTTTGATGGCACTTTTAATGTATCGATTGCATTTTCCATAAGTTCTTTTACTGCAGCAATATCTGATTCTTCATCTATAGAAAAACAAAGTTCATCGTGAATTTGTAGTAATGGTTTAAATCCTGCCTTATAACAATTGATCATCGCCTGTTTTGTTTGATCCGCAGCAGATCCTTGAATTAATCTATTTAAAGCTTTGTACGTGAAAGCCCTCCTGATGTTGTTTCCATAAACTGCTTTAGCCTCCTCGTATTGCATGGCCTTGTTCATTCCGAAGGTAGCAGGCTCCCACATGTCAAATCGGCATTTACGACCCCCTACTGTTCGAATAAAACCAAATTTTGAAGCACTGTTAGTTACCTCAGTGGCTAATCTTTTTACAAATGGAACTCTCTCACCATATTGTCTTAACAAAGCTTCAGCTCTATCTTTATTGATACCTAATTCTTTACCTAGTTTGGCTTTGCCCATACCATAAAACAAACCAAGGTTGATTGTCTTAGCTTGAGTTCTAGTGATACCTGCCATCTCAGCTACGATTTGGTGAAAGTCTGCTGCTTCGTTTTTGTAAGCTTCTATGAACTCCGCTGCACCTTCAAAATGGTCATTGACAGATGCAGCGTAGTGAGCAACAAGCCTAGGCTCTTGTTGTGAGTAGTCGAAACTACCCCATTGTTTACCTTCTTCAGGTAAGAACAAGCTTCTAATTTTATCTCCATACTCTTTATTTCTTGCAGGGATCTGTTGCAGGTTAGGGTTTGAGTATGATAAACGTCCTGATACAGTTCCGCCTTGGTCAGATCTTAGTTGATTTATTTCAGAATGTATTCTACCTTTGTGGACATAACGTTGAATGGAGTCAATGAATGTTGAATGGAATTTATTTATTTCTCTTGCTTGTCTTATTAGTTGCGCTATCGGGTTATCACAGTTCACTAACCAGTTTTGGGTAAAGCTTGGTTCTCCGGTTTTCGGTGTCCGTGGGTACTCCACACCTATTCGATCAAACACCTGCGCTACCGATCTACCAGCCCAGATATCTACACCTAATGTAGTTTGTTTTTTTATGTCATGTAAAATTGTTTTTTCTTTAGCTACAAATTCTTTTTTTAGACTTCTAGCCTTCTCTTCATCAACTCTTATACCTCTTCGTCTCGTATCGATTAAAATAGGCAATAATTCCATCTCCATTTCCCACACATCGTGTAGGGACTGCTTAGATAGCTCTGTTTTTAGCACTTGCCATAAACGTAAGGTTAGCCCTGCATCTTGCTCAGCATAGAAGCCTACGTAGCCCGCAGGCAGCCTCCACATGTCAGCTTTTGGGTCAATTCCCCATTCTTTAGCTTTTTCATTCAAAAACGTTTCATTTTTAATTTCACCTAAATAATCTTTAGCACATGCATTTAAACTAAAACTAAATCTGTTTTCATTGATCAATGCTGCAGCAATCATGGTATCAACTATCTTACCTTTAATCTCAAAACCATTTACAAGCAGCCAACCTACATCATAACTTGCATTATGAAATATTTTAGTAGCATCTGTTTTTAATATATCTTGCATCCAAGCAGTGGTGATGGCTAAATCCATATTACCACCAGCATCATGTTGAATTGGAAAGTACCATTGTTGGCCAAGTGCAGCCACAGCAAAACCAACTATTGCACCATCGAAAGTTGCCCATCCTGGTCCTTTTGTTTTTATATTTGGATCTTTAGTCTCCAGGTCAATTGCTATTTCGGTTGCTTGTGATAAGTCTGGATACTCTGATGGAGCTACCCAATCACTGTCATTGTATATAAAGTTTAATTGATGAGTCATTAATTTTTCATCTTTGCAGTTTGTCCTTCAGCATATAAATTTTGTATTGCTTCACTCATAGGAATTTTACATTCGAATATATAACAATCCGCACAGTAATAAACTTGTTTATGAATTATTACAGATGGAATTGTATTACACACTTCACATTTTATTAATCTACTTTTTTGTTTTTTTGTCATAGCTTACGACTGTTAAGTGTTCAATTTCTAAATCACAATAATGTTTTATTTTTTGTAAATCTTCAATTGTTTTACCTTTTGTTAAATATCTACAAGCATATTTTATTACGTTTGCTTGAAATGGATTTAGACCATTTTTTCTTATAAATGTCCAAGGTTGGATTAAAAATTGTTTATAGTGATTCCCGCCTACCTGCGTACTATCAGGAAATGCTTCATCAAACATATTTTTATCTGACATAGTTAGCCTCATATTGTTTGTAATATTTTCCTAATGGAAAATTATATTGGTGATAGGTACCCAACAGATGGAGTGTGCTTTTAGATCTAGTGGCACCAGTATACCAAACCCTAAGTTCTTTTACTTTATCTGCTAAATTCTTTTTATCAAAGTGTGATGGAAAATTACATTTGCTCGCCAGGACAACATTATCTGCTTCACCACCTTTCACCTGGTGTATGGTATCTATAATTATTTTAGGAGGTTGTGATAAATCTACACCTTCTTTCATAAGTTTTTGAAAATACTTTTTATCTTTATCTTTAAATTTTCTTTTAAACACCTCAGTCCAAGGACCCTTTTCGTCTCGCATACCACACCTTAAATGTAATTCATCAAAAGTAAATACTTGATTTGGGTGTGCAAAACTCCATTTTTTACTGTCCGTTGACCGGTATCCGTGGTCAATGTTTAACAAAAATTCATACATTGTTGTAGCTTCTTCTCTAGTAATACTACCGCCCTCACAAATCTTCTCCCAATAATTAATCGCTGAGAATTGATTAGGATCAAATGACTTATTATTCTTTTGATCTTGGTAATATAAACCTAGGTTCTTTGCCTCCTGCTGCAGTTCTTTCTTTACATCATTAATTCTGGCCAACACCATCCAACTACCATCCATATTCCAAGGCACTTTCTTTAAACCACCCCACCTATAAATAGCTCCCTCTTTACCGTTTGAATGAAATTCTTTTGGAACTCTGTTATCTCCCATACTATTTAGTAAACAATTAGAAAAGAAATGTATGTTTTTGTTTAATCTTACTGATTTTTTTAACACTAAAGTTTTACCTGGAAAGTTTTGAAATAGGTCCACATCGGCACCATTCCACTCGTAGATTGCTTGATCATCATCCCCTGCAATATAAACTCGCTCTACTGCACTTGCTATTTTGACAACCATATCCCATTGTAGCGGTGTTAGATCCTGAGCTTCATCTACCATCAAAACCTTAAAAGGAATAATTAATCCATCATTAATAAATTTTTCTACCATGTCAGTAAAATCTAACCTGTCCGGTGTCCGTTGGCCGTTTTCCATCTCCATTGTTTTAAATTCTTGGTATCCTGCAATAATAGATTTGAATTGTTGCAGCCTAACAGATTTTCTAGTTTGTTGTTTGTATAACCACACAGGATCAACTTTCATGTTTCTTGCCCTGTCATATATTTGAAGTGACCAATTGTTATAAACTTTTGCATCATCATAATTATCTTTGTAACCAACCTTTACAGTCCCATACTGAGTATGAAACATCAGCAGGTCTGCCTTGGGATCTAATACGGGAATCTCAGCAAACTGTTGTCTGGCCAGAGAATGTAGTGTTCTAAAATATGTAAAAGCATCTTCATCATAACCTTTAAATTTTTGTCTAACTCTTGCAACACATTCGTTAACAGCTTTGTTGGTGAACGATACGTAACAAATTTCATCTGGTGAATAACCTTTTTCCAAATATCTTTTAACTCTCTTAAGTAAGTTTTCAGTTTTACCTGTACCTGGAGGTCCAAATATTTTAATTGTCTTCCCACGCAGCTTTTGCTTTAACAAATTTGACATCTTTATTTCTGTGCTCACTCTGTTTTGGCAGCGCTACTACCCAATGTCTAGACTGTATACCTTTAAACTTAGACTTGGGTTGTGCACCACCTGTTTCTAAAAATTTTGTACATTCTTTTTCATTCCAATTATACCCCATTTTTTTCATAAAGTTTTTGAAGGTTTCTAATTTAAATCTCATTTCAATATCATCCTTCCAAATGTTTCCAGAATCTATCTGGTCGAACTCAGTAGTATCTTCTACATCTTCAAGAAATCTAGACATTCTAGAATTAAACACATCAGTTAATTCCTCAACACCATCAAAGCCTTCCATGTCTTGTTTGTTAGACATTAACTCTTCTAGCCAATCTCGATAAGGATCTGGATCTCTTTTAGTTGGTTTTAAGGATCTCCAAACAATATCGTAGTTAAGCAGCGCTTCACCAAGTAATTGTTGTTGGTATAATTGTTTTGTCGATAGTCGAATTGATTTACCTTGAATGGGTAATATCCAATAAGGTTCCGGATATGAATTTACTTTTGTAAGTTTTCCAACTTCAGGCAAAGCTTCATTCTTACCAATACCGTGTGCACGTCTTAAACAAGTTGCAGAAGAACAATGCATTCGTGCAATAGATGTTTTACATTTGTAAGTATATTCTTTATTCTCCACACCTTTAAAAATATTGTTTAACTCCTGCGGATGGAGTGGTTCAGAGCATACCTTAGACATCATGTTACGTGTCCAATCTTCATACATGACAGGATCTGGATTAATTTTTTTACCAAGTACAGCTACATTAAACATAGCATCATTACGACCTTCACCTTTGTTAACTTTATTTTTCATAAAATTAACTACGCACGGTGGGTAGTCTTTTGTTTCATCATCTTGAAATACTTTTAATTTTTTAAATTGTGCAGGGGTAAGTCTGTATTCTGATACAAACTTAAATAAATCTACTAACTTAATAGAGTTGCCATCATTATCCATGCAAACTCTCGTTGTCATGTGTGCTTTTTGGTAAGGTAGGTTTACAAAATTACCTTTTCTTTTTTGATCCCAACTTTCAGGAGTCAGATCAACTTCGTCTTGCGCAGGGTAAATGTCAGTTGTTGTATCGTTAACACCTAAGTCAGATGCGATCTCCAATAATTTTTTTCTCATTGATGATGCTGCAACAACACCATCAATAAATAAAATTAAATGGAGTCCGTTGGATTTTGATCTGAATGGGACGAGCGGGTACTTCCTTTTCCGTATAACTGATATAACTTCCTTATGTTGTATATTGTAGCGATCAACATCGATGACCCCCCAACTGCATGAATTATCATCTCTGATAGGGACACTTCCATAATATTTTTCTCCTTTTAAATGTTGTAACCAATCATCCTTGGTCATGGGTTTAGGTTCAACCCAATGTCTGAATTCTTGCTTACCATCACGATCACGTTTGTGACCTAAAGGTACGGAAGCGCCAAAATATGTAGTAGAGCCTTGGAAGAGTTCTACAAACTCTCCCAAGGTCTTGTCAAGTATCTCCATTGTTAGAATGGAGTTTTTTCTGTTTTCTCTTCGTTGGAGTGATTCGCTCTCACTGCACCTTTTTTACATGACTCATAAAAGTCATAAGCTGCTTTGATTGTTTCTTCGCTCTCAACTTGTCCTGTATGCTCAATCTCCCAACCATACCAAGAACCTAAGTTGTTCTTTTCTAGAACTGTCTTAAGTTTGTACTGTTGAGTAAATGGTGCAGGTCTAAAGAAACCTTTACCATCTGCTTTTTTTGATCTTAAGGACATCATCATTGAATTCCACTTTTTAGATTTTTTTCTTTGAGTAGATTTCATAGTTATTAAGGCTGTAGATGATTTACCTTCTTCTACTACCATTACATAGTGAGAAGCAGTTTCTTCTACATAGTTACCATTCTCAAGCCTATCCTTGCCTTTTTCATCCCGTGTCGTTTTAGACATGATATCTGAATCAGCTGGATAAACATTAACAGGAGCGACAGCACCTTTATCTCTGTCCTTCCATTCAATGTACTCTAGTTTATAAAAACAAGGTATAACATCCATACCTTCAGCGCCATTATATAACTCGTTAGTAACAGTGTTGTAGATCATTCCAGGTCTTGCATCAGCATTAAATTGGCTATCACCTTGTGTTACTTGAGGCGATAGTTGACCTAGAACTTTAAGAAATGGTAACGCTAAACTATTTGAGTCTACGTTATCAAATCCTTCATCGGCAAATTGCTCTAAGTTAATAGTAGCAACTGCACCGGCTTCTTTTTTAATCGATACTTCGTTCGATTGTCCGTCTTTTATTTTCATAGTATTACCTATTATTTGTTAGTTATTTTCGTTTTATTTGCGATGTATACACCGAACAAATCAAATGGTAATTTCTTACCACCTTCAACTTGTTCTTTAACAAACGCCTTTAAAGTCATGGGCTCAACTTTTTCTTTTTTATTATAGTTGAATCCAAACTTATCACACACGCTTATTAATTCAGAGACTTGATTGTCTTGTCCTCTACCAAATGATGCCGTAACAGTATTTTTAATTAGATCTTCAAATCCGTTACTTCTCAAATAACCAAAGGCTTCGTCAATACGTGACTCAGGAATTTTTGCTGCATAGAATGGTTTTACTTCTACAGTAGATCCATCACTTAACTTCAGCAAAGATACACCAGCTTCCTGCATCATCTCTGGAATTGTTCTCTCCTCTAAATCACGAGCTTTGTTTTTTAGAGTAGATAATTTTTCTTCTTCATCTTCGATATCTTTTCGGAGACTTTTTAGTTCGTTACATTTATCTGAAATAGACTTAACACTATCTTGGCTAAGATCTATATTAGACATTTTTTCAATATCTATTTTTTCCATATTTCCTCCGTCAACGTCATTATTTTATTTTCTTGACCTTTGCAAGTAAAAAAATATATATAATTCAGGATGTGGAAATACCCTTATAAGACTACCCCATATGAGCATCAAAGAAATGCTTTAAATCAATCTGCAGAACAAACGCAGTGGGCTTACTTCATGGAGATGGGAACGGGAAAAACTAAAGTTACTATAGATAATATGGCTTATCTATTCTTTCAAAGAAAGATAAATTCTGTTTTAATTATTGCACCAAAATCTGTTTATCTCAATTGGGAGAATGAAATTGAAACTCATATGCCTGATGTTTTAAAATATAAAATATTTAGATGGAACGTTGATAAACCAAAAGATTATCACGCATTAGAATCGTTTAAAGATCTAAAAATATTTTTAATAAATGTTGAAGCATTATCAACTAAAAGAGGATTTAATGCTTGTATAGATTACCTCAAAGAAAATAAATTAAATTTTGTAACGGTAGATGAATCAACCACAATAAAAAACAGATCAGCAAAAAGAACAAAAAATATTTTAGCACTACAAAAATTAGCTCTGATAAGGCGTATACTAACAGGATCGCCAGTAACAAAATCTCCATTAGATTTATATACACAATGTCAATTTTTAAGTCCAGAACTATTAGGTTTTTCTAGTTATTTGGCCTTTAGAAACAGGTATGCTGAAATGACTGATATACCAGTCGGCTCTGGAAGATACATAAGTGTTCCTAAATATTATAAAAGATTAGAAGAATTGGAAATGAAACTTAAACAATTTGCTACTCGTATTCGTAAAGATGAATGTCTTGATTTAAAACCTAAGGTTAGGCAAAAAAGATATATAGAATTAGAAGGTGAAGGCAAACAAATCTATGAGAAATTGAGAACTTCAGCTCTAGCAATTGTAGAGGATAGTACAATCTCTTTTTCTAATAAACTAACTGAAATAATTAAACTTCATCAAGTTTGTAACGGTTTCACAAAAAATGATGATGGTGAAATCATGACTTTGCACAAATCAAAGTTGAATGCTCTTGATGAAATACTTGAAGAAACAGATGGTAAAATAATTATTTGGGCTAATTACATTTATAATATTACTGAAATCATAGAATTTTTAGAAAAAAAATATGGTAAAAAATCTGTGGTCAGTATATATGGTGCTGTAGATGTTCAAACACGTAAAGAAGCTGTTAGAAGAATACAAGAAGATCCTGAAACACGTTTTTTGGTGGGCAACCCAACTACAGGAGGGTTTGGTCTTACTCTTACTGCTG
>Ga0208157_1001463_pt1 | contig 10638 bp, 20 predicted proteins | sample 5_EtaG_FD_184077 | JGI IMG/M metagenome (GOLD analysis project Ga0208157, IMG submission 184077) | Marine viral communities from the Subarctic Pacific Ocean - 5_ETSP_OMZ_AT15132 metaG (SPAdes) (version 2) | ecosystem: Environmental > Aquatic > Marine > Oceanic | place: Pacific Ocean | collected...
CAAAGGCTCAACAGCAGGTAGTGGTGTATAGTAGGCATCCCTTTCTCGCCTTACGTAGTCCGACCTTTTTCCCAAAGTGTTCCCCCTTTCGTTTCACCACGTAGTGCAGCTTCAACCTCATTTCCCATATGTCCGTCGTAGTGTCTCAAGACTAACAAACTGAGGTTCGTAGAGTCCATCACAAATATTTCTTTTGATGAGAACGCCTTTGAACCATTCCTTGTTTGATTGACCAGCCCAACCTTCTTCAGCACCCTTGTAACAACCGATAACGGCCCCAATAGCACCGTTGCTGCCAACATCGTCCTTAAAATAAAGGTCACGTTTATGACTGTGACCAACAGTGCAAGAGCGATAGCGCTTTTGTAGTAACCCATAAGCATGATGAACACCACTAATGGCACGACCAAAATTGCCAGCCCCCACATAATGAGCGTAGTCAACACCATCGTAATTATGAATGGTGGGGGCGCTATTAGTGTATTCGTGGTACTCGTCGAACCAATGGTCTGTTTGTAGGTGCTTGAACGAAACCCCATACCTCTCCCCTTCTACCCTTGGGTCGTGCTTAACAGCAGTCTTAATTCTATTCTCATGGTTCCCCTCAAAGCCAACCCAAAACGGTCGTTTATATTTTCGTACACTAGGCTTTTCCCTCAGACGACTCATTGCCTCGTTGTAGTGTTCGATGTCATCCTGGTAGGACTGACTTACTATAGCTTCTGGGTAACGAGTGTCGTAAGAGTTTAACGACCGCATATCCGCACCATCACCTAAGTCTATAACATAGTCAGGTCTAACGTCGTATATCAACTCTCCTAACCAATCGAACCTTTCGTTGCTTACGTCTGGGTCTGTGTGACCACAACTAAAGACTACCGCTGTACTACCTAACGTCATTCTAACCACTCCTTCGGGATGAGTTTGTCTGCGTACTGGAATCCATTTTTCTCACACCACATGGCATAAGTTGTCTTGGAACCTTTGCTTATCTTTGCCCTACTATTACTAAAGACAAAGCGTATGTCTAAGCTAGGGTATTGCTTCTGTACTAATAAGTGTTTCTTTCTATCTGCTGCAACAAACCTTCCTTTGCTTTCTATGATAATCCCGTTGGGAAGTTCAAAGTCAGGTGTGTAAGTTCTAATCTCGTTTACCTCATACTTGATCTTAAACTGCTCATACTTAAACGGCACTGACAAGTCTGTAAGTTGTTCAGATATTCGATCCTCTAGTCCTGATCTATATCCGTACTTGCGACCTCTTTCGGCGGTTCCCATAACTCGTCTTCCAACCGTCTTAACCAAAGCAATCTCCCATTCTCAATTATGCGGTCAATGTTTCCATCGTAAGCCTTAAGAACGGCTTGCCACAAGTCTTCCTCAGTCTTACAGTCACTCAAGATTTTCTCCGCTTTCTTAGGGCCAATACCACGTAGACCAACAATGTTATCTGCACGGTCTCCTGTTAGTATTTGAGTGTAAAAGAACCGTGTTCCCTCGTAAGGACTTACCTTCTCCCACGTACCTCTACCAAAGTTAAAGTGCCAACAAGGTAGCTGAAGCATATCTTTGTCTATAGAGGCCACTACACAGTTGTAGTCTAGTGCAGCAGCCCCCTTAGCAATAAGATCATCAGCTTCTTCGTTGTCGCTAACAATAGCCCCGTACTTAACCTCTAGGTGGTCACGAGTATCACCAAGGTGGACAGGCTTTTCTGCTGAAGACCTGTTTCCCTTGTAGGGATAAGACTTAGCAATATCGAACCTAAAGTTGGTCTTGCCTGTTAGGTATACTTGGTACTCACTCTCTGTTGGAAAGGGAAGGTCTAGGGTCTCATCTAAGATGTAGTCTACAAGCTCCTCTACCTTATACCTAGCGTCACTTGAAAGCAGGTCTTGAGTGGCAAAGGCTGCACGATATGCTATGATGTCTCCATCAATTAAAACTTTGCCTCTGTCCATTAGAACGTGCCAAACGTGACTGAACCATCGTCTAATTCAAAACCTACGTTAACGACATAGCTGTATCCGATACTACGGGCAAAGTCTGTGAGTTGTTGAGCGAAAGTTTGAAGGTCGTCTACATCCTCTCGTTGGGACGTAAACATACCCTCAAAACCATCTTCGTCTTTGTTAGCATAAGCTGTGATCTCAATACGCATTGTATTATCCTACCATAAAGATTTCATCGTCTGCTGACGAAATTTCTTCCCACGCTACATGGTCTGTAACCGCAATAGCAATTAATCGAACACCAGCACCCTTAGAGTAGGTCTCAAACTGCACCTTAGCTTTAGTACCGTTACCTAGTGTTCCATCTCCATCAAAAGACCAGAGAGACTTATTCTCAAGTCCGTTTGTTATGTTGACAACTACTGGTGCGCCACCGAAGTCTACCTCAGTCGGGTTACCCCTCTTGTCCGTAAATGTCATAACGTGATCATGCATACGTGTCAGTTTGACATACTTACCGATACCAAAGCTACTACCTTCTTTGATACGATCATTACCCATAGGCTTTGGGTCTAGCCCACCTTCAAGTAATTCTGTGATCTGGCCTTCGTCAGTAAAGTATGCGTTTGTCACATACTGACCGTTATGTTTGGCTGCTTTCTTGGCTGCATTATTTTGGTCGCCACCCATATCACGGTTCTCTTCAAACACTTTTGCGTACTCAAGAACCATATCCATTGTGTGTTTAGCCATAGTCGGGTTTCCTCTTGTTTAAGCTGTAGGGTTTACAGCACTATGTTGGTAATATACTATAGGGACATTTTTTGAGATTTGTAACACTAATTCGTACATTTATTTTACTTTTTTTAATGTATGTCTGCATACGTGTTACCAAATTGAACATCTGTCCCTAATGGTACGTTCAAGTTTATCTCATGGTTCACGTTGTTAATGCTCATCTGCATTATATTCTCTGCCTTATCTTCATCTCCTTCTTTTGTTAAAACTATGATCTCATCGTGGAACTGACCTATGGTCTCCAGACCCATACCACGACACTCCTTAACCCAACTGTCAAAGCAGTATACACCTGTGCCTTGGTTGAGTGTACTGAACCGATCCTTATCACTACGTAGGCTATACCAGAATCCAGACACAGGGTTCTTGAGCCACATAGAACCAAATAGCTCCCGTGTACGTAGTGTGCTTGCCACCTTCTCAATAGCCCAGTTACGTGACCAGAACGCTTCTAGTAGGGTCTTAGCCTCACGTTGGGTCATACCTGTCTCACGGGCCAGCTTAGGCGCTCCTACACCATACGTAGCACTGTAGTTCACCACCTTGTAATTCTTACGTAGTGCTTTCAGTGACCTTTCTCCTGAGTTGTGCTTGTCGATGTCATCTTGTGAGATAACACCAGCGTGTAGAGCTAAGTCTAAGTGTGGGTCAAAACCTTCTTTACTCATCTGTTCTACGTACTCAGGGTCTAGTGGCTTCATGTAGTGTCGCTTAGTTGTATCCTCTAGGCTGGTCATGTCAGCACCAGCTAACACATAGCCATCAGGACACGTTAGGCAACCACGGATAACATCACCGTATGGCTTGTCTACGCTAGGTAGGTTTACCAGTGGGCGAAAGTGTTTGAAGCGAAAGGTATTAGTGAGACCAGCTACACTAGCTTCTAGCCATCCGTCCTTGTGACACTCTAGGAAACTTTTAAGAATACCAGCACGGTGAGTAAGAACTGTGAGACCATCCAGAAGATCAACAGACGGGTCAACCTCTGCAAGCTCTCTGACACTTTGACATAACTCTCCATTTTTTCGTACCTGTTCAATCTGTCGTTCATCACCTGTCACCTTATCTCTTAGGAATTTATATGTACGAGGCTTCCACCCCAGTGAATATAACCAGTCTTTTACTTGGTCGTTGCTGTTAGGGTTTCCCCTCTCTTCTCCTGTCTTAACGACAAAAGATTGAGTTGTAACGGGCTGCATATACTCTTTACAGAGTGCTACCCATTTCTCCCCATGTGACGATAGATCACCGTCCTTCTTGTGCATAACCTTTGGCTGGTTAGCTACACGGGTGAGTGTCTTCTTTGGCATGGCCTCTGCTAGTTGGTCTACCTTCTCTATCTTTAGTGCCATGATTTCGTCGTAGGCTACCTGTGCCTTGTCTACGTCTAATTTCCATCGTAGGGTCTCTTGTTCTTTTGCACAGTCTAGCTTGAATGTAAGATAGTCGATCAGACGATCCTTCTCAGTTGAGTCTTGGTACAGCTTGTTGAGCTTAAGGTCTAAGTCACGCCATAGACGCACGTTGATCTTAACGTCCTCATCACACCTGTGAGCGTACTCTTCTGGTGTCAGGCTGTCCCAGTCCTTAATGACAGGCTTAGGCACTCCATAGTCCTCTCCGTAGCCCTCAAGCCCATGCTTCATACGGTCATGGTGTAGATACCAAGATAACGCTAGAGTGTCGATCAGACGAGCCTTTACCTCAATGCCTAGCACCTTTTCCACCGCTGGTATATCAAAGCGAACATGATTGTGACCTACAAGTGCCTTGCGTGTAGTAAAGAACTCACGCATTTCATCGTAGTCATGCGTATGATGTACCGTCTTACCATCATCTGAATAAGACAAGACATGAATCTTGGTCAACTCATCTAATAGACCGTCTGTTTCAATGTCATATACTGTTGTCATTCATACCTCCAAGTAAACTTCCGCATTTTCCTCTACATACCACAAAGGTAGTATTGTTGTTAAGTCACCACGACCCTCTCGACCATAAAGACCGAACTCGCCACGATAATACTTAGTACACCGCTCTCTCAAATCATCTATGATACTTTCTGGTCTAATTAAGTAAAAGGCATTTTCACCCCTAACTGCAATAAGTCGATCAATACCGTTTGGTACGCCCCAACCTTTCTTTGGTTTCCATTCGGGGGGGCGATTGACAGTCTTTAGTTCCCACCAGATTGTATGGTCTATGTCTCCACCTCTGAACATCCTCTTAGCTGCCTTAACGTCAATTCGACCAAACTCTTTATCCAACACATCCCAGTGTTCGTGGATGTCCTCATCTCGTGTTGATTTGCGTATGAAGTTTGAACCTCTGAGAGAAATAAAGTGTCTCTCTGCGTCAGTACCTTCCGTAACGGACTTTTGATTTCTTTGTGTCATATCACCTCGCTTAGTATGAATGTGTCTGTGTTAAATCGCATCATCCCTGCATTACCTTCTTCTGAACAGGGACGGTTCTTTTCTATGGACAGGTACGTTGTGTTACGCTCCTGTAGGTCTGTAGTTTCTTTATCACGTTTAAGGTCAATGATAACCGAAGCACGTTGTCCGATCATACGACAGTATTTCATCTGACCATCATCATTAGTATGAGCAATGGTCACGATACCTACGTTCAACTCAGCAGACAGTTTGGATAGACGTACTGACAGGTCAGCTAACATCTGTTCCTTACTCTCATCAGATGATCCTACAAGCACATCTTGGATAGGCTCAAAGAATACAAACTTAACACCACAGGCTACAGCAAAGTAACGTATCTGGTCGATCAGATCGTCAGCACCCTGACCATCACTTAAGTAAAACTGGTAGAAGTTTTCGTCGGCGGTTAGCCTACCGATAGCTTGTACTACCTGATCTTCTGCACCCTTCTCTTCGATCAAGTCCCTACGTGTTAGGTTATCCCCACATTCGTATGACACAAGACCAAGCAGGGATCGTAGCTTAGTCTCTTCCAAGTGCCATGCTGCGATAGGAACCTTACGCTGTAGCATATTGTACTCAAGGTAACGCATGATCTCGGTCTTGCCGATACCTGTAGGTGCTTTAATCACTGTGAAGTGACCCTGCATGAGACCAAGTATTTTATCGTCTAATGCCTGTATACCCGTTGGTATATACTGGTGCTCAGGTGTATCCTTGTACAACGACAAGAAGTCCTGTGTGCTGTTCATCACGTTCTCAGGTGTGAACTTACGTGCGTTCCACCATGCACCTTTGAAGTCAGCAGCCTTACCAGCCTGTAGGAACTCATTGGCATCCTTGTAGGGTCTGTGGTCAACACGGTAGACCTTGTTAGGGAACAGCTTGGACACACGATCAGCAAGAGCATTACCAGCTTCATCATTGTCAACTGACAGGATAATCTTCTCAAAACTGTTGAGCCAGTCAGCACAGTTCTCCCATAGCTTCTTAGACGGTGTAGCAGACGGTAGAGATACCACAGGGTTAGTGTAGCCACTCTTGAGCATCTGAGCCACAGATAGGGCGTCTAGTTCACCTTCTGTGATCGTTACCATCTTAGAGCTACCAGCAGTAAACAGATTCATACCGAAGAGTTCATCACCTTTGAAACCTGCCTTAGCGTAGAAACCTTTCTCCGACAGTTTACGAACCTTAATTCCACCGCTGGGGTATACGTACTCTTGACGGTCATCCCAAGTCAGTACGCCGAAGTCTTCCATCGTTTTAGTGTTGATGCCACGCATATTGACATACTCACCGTTTGATACATCTTCGATCAGTTTTGGTGTAAACGACATATAATCGTCCCTTTCTTTTGTTGGGTATTTATCCTTCGCCCACTCATACATATTTCCATTGGACGGGTAGCTTCTGTTACAGGCGTGACACTTGCCGTAGCCCTCAGTGTTGTAACTGAAGGCATCGGAAGAGCCACACGATTGATATGGGCATGGTTGGTGTCCGTGTTCAGCCATATTATAACGACCTTCCTTGTACTTAAGTTATACATAAGTATTTAACTGATCTAGTTTAAATACTAAAGTTAATACTTATGTAATCCCTACACTTGCTTATAGGGACATTTCTAATATTTAGTAACATCACGAATTGTTACAATAACTCCTTTCCTAACTTCTTTAACGCAGCTTTTTCGTGCCTAGATACCCACATCTTGTTAGTACCAAGCATTATACCTACCTCATATTGTGTTAGGTCTTGATAGTACCTAAGCTGGATTATGTACAATTCAGTTGCAGATAGTGTCTCAGATGCAACACTTCTTATGTGGTCTGCTTGTTCCTTTCTCTCGTATTCCACAACATGATCCTTATCTGACATGCCGTAGTCTTCGTCGTAGGATACATCATAGGTTGTCAGGACAGCCCTCAGCCACCCATAGCCATCCTCAGACATATCCCCTGAGTTATTATCCTCTGGGTTATACACAAGCCTACGTGATCTACTGTGCTTAGGGATGGACACAGGCTTTATATCGAGGTTTATATAGTCGTGCATACGCCTTTTAGCCTCACGGTAGAGCTTCGCTGGATGGACATTAGGTTCTTCCCCAAGTATCTCGTAGCACTTTAGGATACCTTCCATCTTCATATCCTCTCTGTGTCCTTTGTTGTTGTACTTGTAGGCCAACCTATCACACATCTTTACAATCTCTTTTTCATTCATGCTCAGGTTCCTGTGATAGTTCTTCCTGTCGCAACCTAATAATGTGGATCACATCCTCTGTTGTTACCCGTGGGCATTTCAACATCTCTCGTATGATATCCTGGATTGTAGCCTTATTATTCTCCATTGAAACGACCCCCTGTCAGTCTGTGAAATATTACCAGTACAGCTTCCCAAGGCCAAAAGAACACAAACAATGTTGCACCATTTCGTTCGTCGTCGTCTATTCCCTCGGCGGTATCCACAGCGTCCATCATCAAGATCAACGCCAATAGATAAGTCACTGATGCACCCCATATGAATCCCATCATCCTTCCCCCTGTACCATCAGTGCTTCCCACGACACAGGGAATAAAGGCTCTATAATCTCGTATACTTGCATAGCTACCTCTCTTGTTTCTTGTTGTGCGTCAGACTTTAGACGTAGCCTACACATATCAGCAAATGCATCCAGTGAGCCTGACCAGTACCACTCAGTCATCATTGATTGTGGAAGTACCATACGTGCTTGCTCTGGTGCTACGCCAATCTCAAGTAGATCATTGTAGGCTTTTAGACATGCCCAGTTTGCATCTCCCCAATCACCTACATCTACTATACCCTCGGAACCCTGCTTCTTATCAGCACTACGCCCACGCCACCCATCAGGTATATAAAACTCTGGTTCATTATCTACATACCTACGACTTATCTCATTCCAACGTAGGAACTTGTGCTTAACTAGCTGCCTAGCTACGAACCCTGGACTCTTGACATGAACAGAAATAAAACAATGTCCGAATGGACTGATATGACTGTGATCTGCCAGATAGCGTATTAGTTTAGCATCCTTCTCTTTCAACTGAGGTGGCCCAAAAGGATCAGACATATCCATCTCAGATTTCTTGCCGAATGATACCCTAGCTGCATTAACTACTGAGAGATCATTACCCATGTGACCAATGTATGTCGTCTTAATTTGCATCTATCTTTACTCCAATACACTCTATCGTTTCAGTTTTATCGTTTACCATCACACTAGCATCCCTCAATGCTGTTTGACAAAAAGTCTTATTTTCATGTGTACTCAGATGGTGATACCTAACACCTTGCTCTGGTACTACTTGGAACCATATCAGTAGAAATATCATCATTAGAAGGGAACCTCTCCATTTTCATTTCGGGGGTCATCGTAAAAACCTTTGGTCATACGACGACAGTGATCTGTTAGTGCTTGTGACATACTCTCTAGTACCTGTAATTCCGTTGGTGGTAACAAACCCAGTTCAATCAGGTGTCTTTCCATTGATGGGGTCATGTGCCTCTCCTTACTTGTATGGTGTTTGATTAGTATAAAAGTAATGATTACCAACCCTACCGTCAAGAAGAAACTGCTTGGTCCAATAGGGTTTTACTCCTGTGCTATGGTAATGCGTACTGGTAATGTTTAACCCATTCCCTTGTAGGGCTTCCTCAGCTACCTGCATGGCTGTCTCACGAGCTTCTACCTCGTACATCTTCTCAGGTTTTCCATCGTGGGTGAACGAGAACTGCTTAGGTTCCCACACGACCCCACAGATGGTATCAGGGTATCGTGGGTCTTCCACTCGGTTGAGTACTACAGAGGCTACTGCCCTCTGACCCGTGAGATTCTCCCCACGGGCTTCAAAGTAAATGGCAGTAGCCAGACATAAGAGTGCAGTAGACATTACTTAATTTCCACTACACGGTCAGCGTAAAATGATTTCCAACGCTGGCTCGACAGTTCGTACACAGGAACCTGTCCACGCGCCTTCATAGCCTCACCTTGTGCTACACCACGATCAGACCCTACGATCTTAGACGATGGTTTGAACAGGCCATTGATAGTACGGATGCTACCGTCTGCCTTGATGAACGACACTGTACTGATCTTGGTAGACTTAGCTGCGATTGCTTCGTACACAGCTTCTTTGGTCATTGTGTTAGTCATTTTATGTTCCTTTTGTTTCAAGTGTTTATCTATGATTCGTAGACTAAACTACATTCTACAGTTCTTCAACTACTAATTTAGTTCGCTCAGGTTTAAATTTGCTCATGTATGTCTTTGCCTCATCCTCAAATCTGAACGTCAGATAGGCAAACAGGAACCCTGTGTCATCTATCATATTTACTCGGTACATTCGTCTGTATCCTTTTTCAATGGTGATCCAGTCCATCAATGCTCAGTGCATTTTTATTTTGACGTTTGTATATAGGGTTTGGTGATCCAGTCCAGGACTTGATTGAGAACCAATCGTAGTTGTGCCATGTGTTTCCTATGTAATCAAACGCAGCCCAATACTCACAGGCTGTTCTCGACATCTCATCCCACTCCCATACGCACGGTATGTCTGAGATGCGGAATGAGTGAACCACTCCTGATGCAAACATCATCTCAACGTCAGCCGATACTAATAAATATGTTTTTCTTATTTCCATTGTAGGGGTCTCCTCTTATCTATGCAGACATATCTCTAGCAAACGAACGGCCTTCTTCCACCCATTTATCAAACGACATATGATTAAGTTGATGGACGTTAACGCTATGCTGCGCCCAGTCTGCCCACTCTGGTCTATCCTCACCGTCAAAATCTGGATGCGTGTCATACGTGAACAAAAAGTAATTACCACCACTGGTGAGAATCTTTTCAAGTGCCATGTGTTCGCAATCAATCTTTTTCAGTATCTGCGAAATGGTAATGCGCTTTTTCTTAGCTTTTACCTTTGTGCTAAATACATCAGGGTCAAAATCGTAAACTATATTTTCCATTGTAGGCGTCTCCTTCTATTAGTGGATTTGATTGTGTATGCATTCGTAAAGAAATGAGCTATCTTCAGTCAAGTCTTCAAGCTCCGCTTCAGTGGCTTCCACACCATCTATCAAAGCAGACTCGATGTAAGCATCACAAAACTTAGGATAGTCACTCATATCGATACCACCCACTTTGACCTCAGTTATACTATTTTTAAACAGTTTCAGTCTCATTTTCTTATCCTTTCGGTTACTAGAATCACCCTAGCATTTTCCACTGGTGGGGTCAAGCTCTATCTTAATTTCCACTGTAGGGGGGTCTTAATTTCCACTGTAGGGGGGTCTTAATTTCCACTGTAGGGGGGTCTTAATTTCCACTGTGGGGGGTAGGGGAACAGAAGGGGAACAAAGAACAGAAGGGGAACAAAGAACAGAAGGGGAACAAAGAACAGAAGGGGAACAAAGAACAG
>Ga0208157_1001472_pt1 | contig 10598 bp, 12 predicted proteins | sample 5_EtaG_FD_184077 | JGI IMG/M metagenome (GOLD analysis project Ga0208157, IMG submission 184077) | Marine viral communities from the Subarctic Pacific Ocean - 5_ETSP_OMZ_AT15132 metaG (SPAdes) (version 2) | ecosystem: Environmental > Aquatic > Marine > Oceanic | place: Pacific Ocean | collected...
AAAAAACTGTCGCATAAACAGCGGTTGCTGTGTAATATGCTCCTACTGCAACTGATGTATTATCCGCACCTGCTGTGACTGAATAAAAATACCTCTGACACCTAGCCAACTCATCCCCATAGCTTCGGTGCTCGAAGTCCGTGGCGGTGTCGCCTACTTCTAGCTGGACGCCTGTTAGATATATGTTATTGCTTGCATTATCTACGGCGTTAACTTGATTTGATGTTGCTAAATCAAAAGGGTCACCTCTCCAATTGTTAGCCGTACCTTGTCTGTCACTTCCCGCCATTAAGACCCACTGAAGCCAAAGACCTCTGCCATTGTCATTATTTATTGTTCCAGAAGCATCGCCGGGAATAGTAATTATTTTCTTTTCCCATGTATCACTGGCGTCTACTGTATATTCTTTAACATAAACACGGTTTGCATCAGGTTGATTCAAGCTAAAACAATATGTTCCAGTTTTTGTTGATTTAATCCAAAAAGAAACTGTTACATCTTTAGCACTGCTTGTTCCATATTCTAACTGTTGAACATTTTGTGCTTCTATATACTGATTAATTAACAAAGCCTCACCCGCTGCAACTGCACTTTCTGCTGTTGTAACGTCAACCTTATAAGAATATCCAAAACCCTGACCACTTGGAACATCTGTTGCTTGCGAAATATCAGCAACTACTTGTTCTGTGCTAGTGTAAGTCCACATAAAAAATCTGTCTGGGCCTCCGTATTCGGCTGAACCAGATGTTGTAATAGTGAAATTTCCCCTCTGAGCAACCTGCATACCACCGTTAATTACAAGGTTCCTGTTCCCATACTGGTTAACGTTGAGGCCAGCTTCGTTGATTCTTGATACTGCCATTATTCTGCCTCCAATGCCGTTACTCTCGTTATGAGGTCAGCTATCTGTGTTGCTTGGGTTGTGTTCTGTGCCTCCAATGTTGCTATCCTTGCCTCAAGTTCTTGAATCGTCTTAACAAGAAGAGGGACGAGTTTGCTTTGATCTATGCTTTGATAACTTGGAACATTTTTACTAGCAACCCAAGTTGTGTCTTTTGCATATGTTTCTTCTTCTTTGCCTTTTTTCCATTGGTCTTCACTTACATTGTCTGCCAACAGAGTTCCATCTGCGTTAAGAATAACATTTTTAAGCTCTTCTGTCGCATCTTTTTCACCAGTTACTGCTTCTGGGACAATGCTTGAGACTTCATGTGCGAGGAATCCATCTACTGTTTTATCTTTGTCTGTTGTAAAATTAAAACGTGATGGCTTCAGTTGTTTTAGTCTTGTTGTTGCATCCCATGATGTTGTTACATTTTCTTTAAGACGATAATCAGAAGAGGTATAGTAAGAGGTTGCAGTTGTACTAAAACCTATAGAACCAACTATGTTGCCATAACCATTATTATGAAATCTCACAGCTTGGCTTGCTCCTGAACTCCCTGCCTGAACAATATCAAGAATGTTTTGAGTTGAGCCACCATTTGTTTCAAAATAACCAGTAGCTCCTGCATCAGTTCTTTTTGCTTGAAAAGTACCACCATTGCCTGTGCTAGTTTGTGTGCCAATAAGAGTCCTTGCACTTGAATCAATTGTAATAACATCGATGCCAGCATTAGCAAAAACCAACTTATTGCTAGCATGATAATAAAATACTGATCCTTGATACTCTGCAGCACCACTTGTAGCATCTGAAAAAAGAATGGTGCCATAATGACTATCACCACTTCTTATTGTAAGCCCACTGTGGCCAGCATCAGCAATAGTCAATCTGTCAGCACCTTCCTCATGCCTGCCTTCAGTATCAGTCCCGATCATTACATTTCCATCTGCTCCATTAACAAATAAAGCATGAGTAAGATTATCCGACTCAACACGAAAGTCTATGTCTTTACTGTCTTCATTAATTACAGTTTCAGTACCAGTCATTTCTAATCTACTAGTTTCTTGCGTTCCACCAACTGCTGTTTGAATAATAAACCTAGCGTCTTCTGTGCCATCAGAAGCATCCTTTATTGATGCTCTTATTTGACCATAAAGAGTTTTTTCATCTGCATCATTTTCCCCATAAAAATTTATAAAACCCAAAGCATCATTGTCAGCAGGAGAGGCTGAATTTCTGTACAAATCTAAAACAGGGCCGACACTAGCATCCGTATCGGTAGACTCTAGTGTAAGCTGAGTAGAATTGTCCGCCGTCCTAATAGTAATGCCGTCTTCAAAAGTCCCACCATCAGCCTTTGAAACTGTGTCCGCCATTGACGCTATGTCATACGCAACCACTTCTAAAGTATCGCTAAGTGAAGCAGCTTGTGTTAAAACCACTGAGGTTTTTGTACTGGCGGTGTAATCGGTTCCCGGAACTAAACACACGCCATTTAAATATACGTCTATGTAATCAGAATCTGCGTACTTCAGCGTTTTACTGTTGTCATCGGCCCCTGAGAACGTGGTCTGAGAGGCAGTCGCTGTATAGATAAAACGGCTTCTTACACCCGTTCCCGGTTGATTACCTATATATGGCATTAATCAGCCTCCTGTATTGTGTTTCCGTCTTCCTTTGCCCATTCAAGAATAGCGGCGTAGTGACGGTTGCCCTCTGACATTGGTACAAACATTTCTTCACCGTCTATTGTAGCTTTTATATCTGTAAGTTGCTTACCTTCTCCTACTATAGTATTGCGATACTGAGCTTGAGTAATTTCCATTTCCATTTCTATCTCCTATAACTCTGCATCAAGTTGCGCACTAGCAGCGCCAGAATCACCATCTATATCGTATGCTCGATATATAGTTAGACCACTAGCAGCACAGCCCATACTCAATGTTGTTGAATTATCCTCTATTAAATCCATACTAAGACTTGAAATGGTATAACCTGCTTGCCCATTTTGGATTCTTGCTGTTCCAGTGAGAATTAATGTTGGAGCGCCCCTCATCGGCACAGGTATCTGTCCTTTTCCAACCCAAGTTGTAGTTTGATTAGCCCAACCTACACCGCCAAAAAAGCTGGCATAAGCTTGGCTTTTGCTTCGCAAATAATACCTTTGGCATTTGCGAAGAGTAGCTTCGAACGATTCATGCTCAAAGGGCGTGGCTTCTGTGCCTGCTTCTAGTTGTACTTCTGCAAGGTAGAAATTATTAGAAGTGCTATCCATCCAATTAACTTGATTAGAAGTTCCATACCCAGACCCTGTTTGCCAAGTGTTATCAGTTCCATGATAGTTTGAACCCCAAGCCAAGCCAAAAACTAATGAAAGACCCATAGCGTTACTATTTGGGACTGCTCCAGCAGAGGCAGTAATTAAAGCTGTACTACCTGCGGTCGGACTTATTGTAACTACTTTCTTTTCCCAAGTATTTGCTGCACTAATTGTATATTCTTTCCTATACATATATGCAGTACCTGCACCTGCGTGCTTGTAAAGAGCTACACAATAAATTCCAGTCTTGTTTGATTTTACCCAAAAAGAAACTGTCACGTTTTTTGCGGTAGATGTTCCATATTGTAGTTGTTGTAAGTTTTGCCCCTCAAGGTTTGTTTCAGTAAAAGCATATTCACCTGCTGCTATACTTGTATCAGCCGTAGTCACTTGGAATTTTAAAGAGTACCCAGTACCAGTAGGATGGTCTGTAGATTGCTCTGTTGTATATGCTCCTGCACCACTTTCAAAATGTTTCCATCTATCTACAGTACTATATCCGTTTGCAGTAGTAGTGGCTGCGGTGGCTCTTTGCCAACATTGCATTGCACCATTAATTATGACGTTTCGGTTCGACAAGGCACCGCTATCGTAAGCCGCACCTAGTTCAGCTAGTTCTCGTGCCTTGCTCATTATCCTGCCTCCAGTGCCGTTAGCCTAGACTCAATGCTAGTCAGTCTTTGTTCTGTTGCTGCACCAATGAATGCTAGTAACTCAGCGTAACGAATACCCATGCGTGTGCGTTTTGTTGCACCCTCTGGTGCTTCATCTTCTGTTTTGTATGTGCGAGTATCTGTATAAGCATCTTGAGCTTTTATGTCATTTTCTTCGTCTGCCTCAACAGCATCAACTTCTTTTTTAGTTTCCCACCAAGTATCGCTACACCAAAAGCCGTACTTAGATGCGTCTAAACCTGCATCTGACATTGCAGTTTGAACCTGTTGAGCAATAACCCCTACATGAGTTCTAGCAGCGTCACCCTTGGAAGATACTACATCCTTCCATTTGTATGTTTTGAATAACTTACTTATTGCTTTTGCTGCTACAATTTCTGCGTCAGTTAATTCTGCTATATCCTGTTTTTCATTTTCATCTGAAGTGTTAATTGAACCAGTACCTGCAAAAACAACTTTAAAACGTCCTCCTGCAAAACCTAGATCAATTCCATTATCACTTGCGCCACCACCATAAAAGGGAGTATAACTTCCTGAATCAAATCTTAAACCTGCAGCACTACCACTGCTTCGCAATAAAAGTCTATCCGAGTTTATATCAATTTGACCTCTAGCAGTTCCTGCCTCATAAAGCTCTATCATACCCCCTTCTTGTAATCTATTTAGAAATAGTGGAGAGCCTCCGTCTGTTACCAAACTTGCATTTCCTGCTGCTGCATATGTTCCTCCTGCAGTACCAAAAGCAGTAGATGTTTTTCCTACAATTAAGTTTCCACTGCTGTCGATACGCATACTTTCTGACAAAGTAGCAGTGCTTCCTGCACTTGTACTTCCACTATTTCTCCAAACATGTGTACCACCTGCTTGATAGTATTGGCTTGTAGATCCTGCAAACAATGCCTTATTAGCAGTTCCATTGTAATAAAGATTGTTACCTAGAGTTGTTGTTCCTGCACCATCCTCATCAAAGTGAATTAAGAAAGTCCCACCTAATTGTAAAGTAGGTGCACCTGTACTGTCAGAAACAGCCGCAGGAGTAATACCGATTCCCACCCGACCTGCACTATCAATTCTCATAGCCTCAGTTGGACTAGCACCATCAGAACCGTCATTAGTTTTAAAGATCAGGTCAGCTTTCTCGTCATCCGATGTGCCATCATGTGACGCTTGGATCTGAGCTAATGTGGATATCTCACTACCGGACTGCGTACCTTGAAAGGTGACTATCGACTCTCGCCCACCGTCCGTGTCTTCTGGGGTTTCGTTCTTTAAAGTAACGCCACCAGTAAAAGTAGTCGGATTGTTAATAGTTGTAGGCGGTGCAACAGTCGCTGCTGGTGGGCCTAGATGTACAACGTAGATATTGTTTGTGCCTGTGGGAGGTGCCGAAGTAAACGTTAGAGTCGTTCCACTACAGGTATATGCGACTCCGGGATCTTGGACAACGTTCTCTACAACTACGCGAACCGCATTAACGTTTGCGGACTTTGACAGTGTGAAGTCGGTGGTAGAAGCGTCACCGCTAAAGCTATCCTTCGTGGTGCTTGTGTATGCTACGGCTGGTTCGTTACCTAAATATGGCATCTATAGCTCCTACGTTGATGAATCTATTTCAAGTATATCCAAAATTGCATCAATTGACGATGCTGTATCAGACGTAACTTTTATCTGATCATTATGCTCCATAACGACTTTCATATCCCCACCAATCGGGATCAACGCACCACCGCTTGGTATCGGTGCATCCTTAATAATATGAACTGTATCACCTGCCTGTGTGTTCAAAGTAACAGTGGCAGTCACCTGAGAAGCAGATACGTTAGCCAAAGAAAGACCTATCGCTGTGGTCTGTACATCTAGCAAAACCTGATAGCCACCAACCGCCGTAGCCGTGGTGCCTATGTTTGTTGAAAACTTTCGTTTGAAGTTGTTTGTTGCCATCTAACTATCCTAACGCAATCGCTAATGCGGCAGCAGTACCCGCCGCGTCTACATTTAAACCAGTCTGAGCTTTGCCCTGTGCCGTGGCATCTGCCATGCTCAAGTCAGTAAGCCCTGTCGCCACACCACCTGTAATCTCAGGGTTTGACATTGCCAGAGTATCGCTCAAGCTTACCATATTTGCTCCTGCTCCGCCACCATCGCCAAAAACAATGCTTACTTTACCTGTTCCCGGAATTGTAACGTTGGTTCCGCTGCCCTGTGTAACGACTATGTTTCTATCAGCAGTTAGTGAATTTTTAAAGATAAAAAACGCCTGAGTCGTATTTGGCGCTATTGTCAATGTTACATCCGCACCAAGATCAGAACCTGAATCTTTAAACTCAACAACACGGTACATACCGTCTGATGCGTTGCTCGATCCAGAAGATGGAGAGCTTGGTCTAACTGTTAAAGTATGTGTTGTACCTGATACGGTGACGCTTTTGTATCCAGCCAACCGATCAAATATATCGAAGTTATGGTTTGTGGTTGTACCCCATGTACCAGACTGCTCACCAGTACCCGGTTTTTCAATCGCAAAGTTTGTTGTAAAACTACTCGCCATGTATTTCTCCTACGCTACGTCTTTCCATGTTGGAGCTTGCAACCTATCCCCCGGAACAAATCCTCCGGGCGCTCCATCAGGTTCTCTATAAGATGGACTAGATAACGGATCACCCGGTTTAGTTCCCGGAACAGGAGGTTGAAAGTTTGGAACCTGATCTGGAATAACTTGATCAAATACTCTAACATTTCCTGCATCTCCTGCTGCTTCAACGCCCGTTACGATAGCATCTGCGTTCGCTTGTACGGTTACAGTACCAACATTTGTGCTACTAGACAATCCCGTTGTTAAAAACTCTACAGAAATACCCGCAATGACGGTGCCTACTTGACCTGTGGCAAAACCTGCGGAATCAACAGGATCAACCCTAACAGAAACATTCGCCGCCGCATCAACAGTAGCTGTGCCTACCGCGCCAGTGCCAGCAGATCCCGTGACCGCAATACCTGCTTGTGCGTCTATCGTTACAGATCCTACGCCGCCAGTAGCCGAAATACCTGTCTGTGGTACGTTTGCTGCACCCTGTACAGTAACCGAATTAAGAGCGCCAGTAGCAGCAGATCCCGTAACACCAACATCTGCATTCGCTGCAACGGTTACACTACCAACCGCACTTGTAGCCGAAATACCCGTTTCTGGAACAATCGCATCACCGCTAATCGTTGGTGACCCTACGGCCCCCGTTCCCGCAGATCCCGCAGGAACAACGTTTGCCGTACCTGTAACAGTGACTGAATTGACAGAACCTGTGGCCTCTGAGCCTGTAACGCCCACGTCAGCGTTAGCTGCAACAACAACCGTGCCTACGGCTCCCGTGCCAGATATTCCTGTTTGTGGAACATTAGCGTCACCTGTCATGGTGACTGTGCCCACGGCTCCCGTGCCAGCGGAACCTGTAGCACCTACATCAGCCGCAGCCGCAACAACAACTGAACCAACCGCACCTGTTCCAGTAGAACCTGTGAGGGCTGTATTTGCTTCCGCTACAACCGAAACAGAGCCGACACCACCTGTAGCTGCCAACCCTGTCTCTGGAACATTAGCTTCCGCAACGACAGAAACAGAGCCAACCGCACCTGTTCCCGCCACTCCTGTAACAACAACAGGAAGGGATTCGCCCCAAGTCCCTTGGGACCATGTGCCTCGCGCCCAACCCGAAATTGCTACCATAGTACTACGCCTTTTTAGGCGATACGGATAATAGCGTTACTCGCGTCCGCTGTTGGGAACTGAATAGTAAAGTCACCAGCAGTTGATGTCTTATCTCCACCAAACGCCAACACAATTACAGCTTTATCTGAAGCACTACTGTTATAGATCAATGCACCATTTGCTGTAATTGTTGCTGTTGAAAATGTTAAATCAGCAAAATCAGTAAGTGCAGTTGTGCCACTTGTGCTGGGGTCTACTCGTGTAAGAGCATTACCACCTGCGGTGTAATTTGTACCTGAACTACTAACTTCGTTAGTCGTAGCATAAGCTGTTGTCGCTGCACCTAATGTTGCAGACGAAGTGAATAGGGCAAGTTTAAAAGTACCTCCCCCTGAGTTTTTGAAATTGTGTGTTCCTTCAAGAAGCTCTTTCTTGAAAGACGTACACATTGCTTGGGTGATCGCCATGTTATAATCTCCTTATTGCATCAGCCAGTTCTGGGTGCCCCGCATCTTTAAGGGCATTATACACGGTTGTGCGGTCACTGCGAATAGCTTCGCGCATATAAAATGCAACCACTTTTTCCATGTGCTTTTGGAACGCCTTTGCCTGATCTCTGATAGCGGGATGCGCATCATCCGACACACTAATCAGTTTCTCAACACAGCGTTCTGCAACTTCATCGGGGCTAAACCCTCGATTATTTGTCGTATGTACATTAACAATTGGATTGTCTGGTACGTCAAAATTTAATTTAAACATTATTGTTTCGGCCTTATTACTTTACCCACACGGTATTCTTGGGTTGTTTCTTTTGCTTCGCCCAACATTTTAAGACCCATAAGGGCTTCTTGAAACCGCTGGTTGTATTGAGCCATGATGTCGGGCTCTCCTTTCATAAAGGTATACGCCTCAACTAATGATCCGTAAAGCATTCCAAGTTCTGCATTTTCACTTAACCAAGATGTAGCCGTCCCCGCCCCCGATGTTAAACTAGCGGGTCTGAATAAATATTGAACCTCAACGTCATAGTCTGCATCTGGCGTAGGCGCTAAGATAAAGTTGCCCACGTCAAATTGAGCATAATATTTGGGCTTTCCTGTTACAGTGGGGTTGGGGTTGTATTCTTCAATAAAAGATAAATCTTTAAACTGAAGAAATTCTTTACTGCCACCAGATGTCAAGGTTAAAGAAAAAGGAGCTAAAAAATCACTAGGGGCACCAAGGTATTGATTGCCCGTAGTCATAGCACCCTGTTGGTTGCGCATAAACAAGTTTAGCTGAACGTTTTTAAGTATGCGCTCTTCCGTGGCTCTAATAAAAATAGGAAGATTGCTAACGAAAGTCGTCTCCGAGTTTTCCGTATAATCTTGTATTGCCTGTTTCAAACCGTCGTATGTAAAACTCATGGTGTGTTCGCTTGGCCTCCCATACCTGAATGGTTGGTACAATAGTAATACAACGTTGGCGCACCAGACGCCACTGTTATCTTCGTATACGCTCCTGCGCTACCCGGAGTTCCTGTTGTGGTTACGCCCGTGGTATACGGTGAACCACTGTTATGCGTACCGTTTGGAGTGGCGCTAAAACGCAAAGGATGTGAACTATTACTGGAGTCGCTTTGATCAAACCAATAGGTACTACCCTCATTTAAGGTGAGAGTTGGTGATACAGATCCATCAATGTAAAATTTATTACCTGTTCCATAAGAGTTTGTTCCCGTGGCAACCGTAACAGCGTAATTAGTTACATTTGTTGAAGTAGTCACAGAACCAACAGAAGCAGCGCCAGCAGAACCTGTAACTACAGCAATTACATTTGCCGTTGAAACAGTTACAGTACCAACAGAAGAGGAGCTGCTAGATCCTGTAACTGAAACGACTATTCCTTCTTCAACAGAAACAGTTCCAACAGAACCTGTTGCAGAAGCAAAACCAGATACCGCAACTGTTACAGAAGCGGGTAAAATTACTGTTACATCTCCAACTTCACCAGTAGCCTCTGATCCTAAAGTTTTAGGAAAGAAAAGTGTGACCGTACCAACTTGACCTGTAGCAACTAAATCATTTTCTTCAACTATTCCGGGAACAGTTTTAAAACCAACAGGATTAAAACCATATTGAAACGTTCTTTGATTTACCAAATCTGTTTCTGGCCTAGCGTTTTTTATTGCTTCTGGGTCTGCGACTTTACCAAAAGGCTCTAATTGAGGGTGTTTTTCTTCGTATTCATCCTTACCAACTAACAGGCCATTCCACTCTTTGCGCATGTCTTTTAGACGGTATCTGAAGCCAGACCTGTCTGAAATGCCAAAAGCATGTTTACCTGTTGCAAACCTAGACAATACGATAATTCCTTAAACTTGGAGATATTTGAAAAGAAGCTCTGTCTCTGTCTTCATCTATTGCTCTACGAAACTCTTCTTCATAGACAGCCTTGAGCATTTGAACTCTTTCTGGCGCACGTTTTAACGATAAATAATAAGCCAAACCAGCAGCTAAACATGGATAAAACCTAAATGGAACTTCCATTGTGTTTTTAGCTGTATCAGCGTCATTTATTCTAGTTAATGAGTCATATACTATAACATCTGTGCTGTTCTCAGGCAAAGGCCATATCTTTAAATTCGGCGTTATTTGCCTGTCTAGAAAGAATTGAGTAGGTCTTCCCTCAGTTGTTTTAGTAGGAATTGCTAAAAACTCATCACGACTTACTCTACTAATATTAAAATCAGTGCCGTCCCTACGCACAACAACAGCTAAAATATCAATAACATCAGGATCTAAACTATATTCACCATCAGATTTTACTAAAGAAATCGTTCTTTGCTTTATAGTCCATTGATTTAAGCCACGATTTGCCCAGTCAGCTAACATCAGATTGAGAGATCTTGTTGCTGTTTTTAAATCATATCCTGTTCTAGCTTCTAAGCCACAACGCTCAAAAGCCTCTTCAACGTAATCTGCTACGTCTAATTCAAAGTCTGTTGAGCCTGATACCGCCATTATTCTTCCTCATTAT
>Ga0208157_1001473_pt1 | contig 10595 bp, 9 predicted proteins | sample 5_EtaG_FD_184077 | JGI IMG/M metagenome (GOLD analysis project Ga0208157, IMG submission 184077) | Marine viral communities from the Subarctic Pacific Ocean - 5_ETSP_OMZ_AT15132 metaG (SPAdes) (version 2) | ecosystem: Environmental > Aquatic > Marine > Oceanic | place: Pacific Ocean | collected...
CATTTTCACAAAAGGCACCCGCTCATGGTATTGGTTGATCAACGTCTTGGCATCGTCAAGCGGAATGTCCAATTGCTCAGATAACTTGTTGACCCCCATGCCGTACATCATGCCGAGGTTTATTGTCTTAGCCTGTTTGCGACTAATCTGGGCCATGTCCGCGACCATCGTGTGGAAGTCCATGTCGGGATTGTTGTTGTACCCGTCCACAAACTCCTCGACGCCCCGAAGCGGGACGTTTCTTGACCGCCCAAACACAGAAGCGTAGTGAACCAAGATCCGTGGTTCTTGTTGCGAGAAATCAATAGACGCCCACTCCTCCCCCTCTTCCGGTAAAAACAAAGACCGGATCATAGGGCCCAACTCAGGATCGCGGGCCGGGATTTGCTGTAGGTTAGGATTGCTCATAGAAATACGGCCCGACACGGTGCCCCCGTCATCAGAGCGTATTTGATTAATGTGCCCGTGGATGCGGCCATCGTCGCCCACATGCTTGAGTATGGTTGCGACAAACGTGCCCTGAATTTTATTCAAGGACCGCGCTTCGACCACAAGCTTGGCAAGTTCGTGTTCGTGGTCCGTCAAGAAGCTCTTAGTGAAGGACGGTGCGCCCTTCTCTGTCTTTGGGTAAGGAATAGATAAATCGTCAAAAGCAGCGGAGAGGCTTTGAGCCGCCCATATCTCTACGGGCCGTCCGACAAGCTTCTTTATCTTACGGTTAACGGAAGCCTCTCTCTTTATCAGCGCCTCCTTGGTGCGCTCTGCGGCATCTAAATCCACACGCACACCCCGCCATGTCATATCGATGAGGCACGGTAGCAGCTTGAGTTCAAGGTCCACGATGTCATGGAGACCCTCTTTACCTATCTCTACTTTAAAATAGTTCCAAAGTTCCAAGGTCAATTCGGCGTCAACCTCGGCGTATTTCCCCACGTGCATGGACGGCATCTTCCACATTTCCGCCTTCGGGTCCAAGCCAAACGCCCGTGCCGATTCGATCAACTCTTTCTCAGACTTGACCTTGTTTAGATAGTCATAGGCAACGCTGTTTAGAGAGAAGGACCGTCTATTTTCATCCAACAGACTGGCGACAACCATCGTGTCGATGATCCTGCCATTGACTTCAATGCCATGAGCTTTAAGCCAGCCCACGTCGTATTGAGCGTTGTGGAATATCTTTTCGGCAGGGCACTCACAGACCTTCTTCATCCACCGCTCTACAAGTCTGCGGTCAAGATTGCCGCCCCCTAGATGGTTGACGGGGAAGTAACCAGACCAGCCGTCTATGGCTACGGCATAGCCTACCACCTCCCCGTCTTTACGCGCCCAACCCGGTCCCAACGATTTAAGGTTAGGGTCACGTGTCTCAAGATCAATTGCGATTTGCTTTGCATCAAAAATATCCGGCAGGTCCACAGGAGGAACCCACTCTGTTTTTAAACTGCCCGTCAAATCTAAAGCCATTTGTAATGTCATGCTTACACCTACTCTACTAGATAAGACTCCTTAACCGACTGCGGAGACATTAAGAAAAGTTGTTGCTTGGTCCGTGTAACGCCCACGTAAAATGTGCGGTGGAGATCATTGTCCCCCTCCTGGCTAGCATTGGATTCCCGGACGCTGGCATAGCTTATATCGGTATAAAGAACGACATTATCTGCCTCGCCGCCTTTCGCACCGTGTATCGTAGATAATGTAATGCGGGGCCTCTCGCTAATGTTCTCGCCACGGTTTTCAACGGCGCGAAGATATACTCTGTGGGCTTCTGGCATTTTTGTCAGGACCGTGTGCCACGGTTCGGCATGGTCGGCTAGCAGACCTACATTCCTAACTAAATCTTCGTAGGTCACGAGGTCATCGTCCTCAACCTGAGCGGCGGCTTTAAAACCACGCGCTAATCCGTTGCCTACGTGCAGATAGCTATAGATTGCGCGAACCTCCTTGCCGTCTATGTCTTTGTCGGCTTGCAGCTTCTTCCAGGCTGCTATCGCCATTAGTACCTTTTCTGGTACTGATTTACGGTTTTTCATCTCGTAGAACAAGCCCGCTGTTCTTATTTCCTCCTCTGCGTCGTCTAACATATATGCGCATTGAGCTAGAATGAGCCACGTCCCTTCTTCAAGATCGTCAAGGATTGAACGTATGGAGTGTACATAATGCACCTTTCCGTACCCCTCTTGCGGTGTGTAGGTTTTTGGGTAGCGGTCAGATATGCGAGACGCGATAGTTTCCGCTAAAGCATGCACGGCAACAGGCACTCTCCAGCTTTTAGAAAGCGTCTCAGATGCCCCTGGAAGCTCCAGAAAAGAGTCCACGTCTGCCCCTGCCCACCTAAAAATAGCTTGGTCATCATCGCCTGCCACAATCACCCGGTCAGATTTATCGGCTATAGCTTGTACGACACGCCATTGCAGCCGCGATAAGTCCTGGGCCTCGTCCACAAACACAGTGTGAAAAGACGGGCATAGCTGGTCCGCTTGCTCTAAGAAGACGGTCAACATGTCTGTAAAATCAAAAGAACGTGTGCTTTTGCGGTAGTCCTCGTAACACTTCCAAAGGTAAAGTATCTGAGGCCACGGATACTTATAGGCTTCCTCCCAATTGTCGTAGGCTTGACGTATCGTGATCTGTTTCAGACGGGCCATGGTAATTAAGCCAAGCACTGTACGGACGTCCGGTAACGCAGTAGAAAGATTTTCTACAGCGTCGGGATCTCCGGGCTCCCACGTAAAGTTAAAGTCGGTCTGGTCAGACAACTCTCTCCAATTTTCCTTCGACATAAGCTGGTCAAAGTTGATGCCTGAGTGTCGAAAACAAAAACTGTGCAGTGTTCTAAAATGAACGAGGTCCTCATGGTCAAGCCCGAAGCGCGTAATAGCGCGGTCTTTAGCCTCATTCGCTGCCTTCCGAGTGAAGGCAAAGAAGCCAATCTTATTGGGCTGCACACCCTGCATGACTAAGTCATCAATCTCGTTTAGAAGGCGGGTGGTCTTACCTGTGCCGGGTGGTCCAAATATGCGGAAGTATTTCGACTCAGAAAGGGACATCATCAAACTCCTTTTGCTCAAAGGGTGTGCCCACGTCCACCTTTCCAGACACGAAGGCAGGTATTTTGTAGACGTTAACCGTTGAGTCCTGAATGCGGAGTTTTGAGTGAACCCCTCCTATCTCTCTCAATCTTTGTGCGACCTTCTGGCGCTTATATTCAAAGAATTTGTTACGTTGCAGGTAGGATTCCAAGTCTCTTAGTCGGAAGTAACTTGTAGCGGTCTCGTCTTCGGTCCAGGGCTTGCCCAGCAAAATTTCTTCTTTGCTGTTGGCTTGTTGGAAATGAACACAAAAGTCACGAAGATATTCATAAAAGATACCCTTGGTGCTTTCTTCTTCGGCTACAGGTATGACTGCGGCGGCATTATCTCGAAGTTCTGACAACAGCGCTGCAATTCTTGTCTCCCAAGTCTGCTTTGTAGAGGTGGGCGGCAAGAAATTTAACTGCTCCATGCAGGCTTTTTGGAAGGAGGGCTGCGACATAAGCCCCTCTGTATCGAGTTCGATGGGCGTGCCGTTTACGTCTAAGAACCAAATAGGCGGATGACTGTCGTACTTCCTCAAGTTTGCCATTGCAGCAGAGGCGGTGCCGCCAATCCCAAACTTTCGCATCAGGCAAGTGGGCCTGTCACAATACGAGTTAATAGGTGCGTCGTTGCATTTGTAAGCGTAGTCTTTCTTCTTTAGCTGGTTTACCACTACACCTATTTCGGTTAGTCCCAGTGGTGGGTTCACGTAGGCCATGTTCCACTGCATAAGTTCCGTTTCCCAGGAATCCGGGTAAGCTTTCTGTAAGTATACGCCTATGTTAAATAGACCGTTGTTGCGGCCACCCTCAGATATCTTCTTAGGTAATAAGACCTGTAGACAGGGAGGACCGTCCACCAAGAAGTCTTGCTTTTCGACAATGCTCAAAGCTTCAATCTGCTCGGGCGTCTTCACCCTCTTCTTATAAAGCGCCAAAAATTCTTCGAGCGTCGCGGCGCTGCCGTCGTCGTTAAAAGCGTGACGCAGACTGTCCTCATGGCTGAAGTAAGGCAGATTGATGGCAGACCCTACGTCTCCACGGTCTACGCTAATTTGCTCCTGTTTTGGGAAAATCTCAGCATCCCCAAGGCCCATGCCCGCCGCAATCTTGCGGAGGGCTTCCCTCATCTTAGCCGCTGGCATCCACTCTTTACTGAATAGATAACAGTGAGCGCCGCCGCTTTTCGAGCGGTCCACAATGAGGGGCAGCTTCTTTTCGAGCAAGAAGTCGATTATCTTTTTGTGATCTAAGGGGTATTGGTCTATGTCAATACACCCAAACTTAACCTGGGACTCTTCATTTAAAAGAAAAATACCTAACGACGACTTACCTGCTAGATGCGCCTCATAGTGATCTAAGGTCAGCGCTTCGCGTTTCGTCTGGTATGTTCCTTCATTCTTACCTGCGCCGTTCTTACCCGCTGCCGTCATCGTGATATACGCTGACGAAAGCCCTTGGAAAGCCGCCGCGAAATCTTTCACGTGGTCCATAATCTTTCCTTAAAGGGAAGGGGGCGACTTGCGCCGCCCCCAATGAGTTAAAACGGTACGTCTTCAGAGTTGCCGGTTGATCCGGCTTCGTTCTCGTGTTTAACGACAACCTCACCTGACATGATAGTATCGTGAAAATCTTTTGCACGAGAATACAATTGAGCGTTGTCAATCATGCCTTCCCGGGAGATTTCCCAACCATGCCACGAGCCTTTTGAGTTTTCTTCTGCGCTCGTCTTGAGGTGATAAAGGTGCGAGAACCGTGGTGGGGTAAACGTGTTCCCGTTTGCCCCGGTTACTTGCACGGAGGCCACCATGGAGTTCCACTTCCGGCTCTTCTTCAACTGCGTAGATTTCATCGCAATCAAAGCAGTTTCGGCGCTACCATCGTCGTTGACCACCACTACAAAATGCTGGTGTGTCTCTTCGATGTAATTACCGTCGCCACCTACAACGTAGTCCTTATTGTCTTCCTTAGACCGCTCCGTCTCAGGACGACTTTCTGTTGGAGCATAGACGTTGATAGGTGCACCGGAACCAGACCCCCTGGGGGCCCATTCGATAAAACGCTTCTGGTAAGCGCATGGCACAACTTGAATGCCGTCTTTGCCTTTGTACACCTGACCAGTGACGGTATTGTAAATGTCCCCCTTACGTGCGTCGATATCAGGGTCATCTAGTAGAGGATCAAGGCCGCTCAAGATTTTTAGAAAAGGAAGGGCGAGATCATCCTGCGTCAGGTTTTCAAGGCCCGCAGAGGAGTCACCCTCGAACATTGTCAGAAGGTCGTTTGCCTCACCGACCTCTTGTTTACGCTTTTTAGCTACTGCATTTGCCATGATTATTTACCTCCTTTAATCGTGGCTCGTTGTCCAACCCATGCACCGAAAAGGTCCATAGGAAAATCGTCACCCGCTTCAACACGTTCTTTCACAAAGGCCCGCATGGTTGAGGGGTGTACTTCTGTCTTCGCTTCCGCCGTGTAGCCTTGCTGCTCGGCCATTTCGTAAAACTCCTTCGCTTTGGAGTCCTCCTCCTGACCAAAAGAACAAAACACGGTGTTCTTGATTATGTCGCCATAACCTTCCTGACGCAGCCAGTCGTAAACCTTCTCACGGTTTTCTTTAAGCGGCGACGCCGAATAGGTTTGTTTGACAGTAATCTTGGAGCCGTCATCCAGAGTAAACTCGGACATACCCAATTCAGCGAAGAGAGCGGGCATGACTTCATCAGTCAAGCGACGGTGTTCCGCTTCCTTCTCTTTTAAATCCTTTTGGGCCGCCTCTATATCTTGAGCCGCCAATCGGATTTGCTTTGCTGTTTGGGAGATACTGGCAAGACCGTTTTGTCCTACCCGTTCGACTCCGCTTGTTACGGAGTCCTCAAACTCTTTTTCAAGAGCATCAAGAAGATCAAATTTTTCTTCCATAGTTCACCTTTCGTGGTTCGTGGTTAAAGTCCCTGTCGAGACTTGACTTTGCGCTTATACGCTTATATCGTCGCATAGTCAATAGGGAATTTTATTGTGGAATATACTTTTAAAACAGAGCCGTTTAACCACCAGCTTACCGCGCTCTCGGACTCGTGGTCCGAGGAGTATCACGCGCTTTTTATGGAGATGGGCACTGGTAAGTCAAAGGTGATTGTTGACACGATTGGCAAACTTTACGGTCAGGGGAAGATCAAGGCGGCGTTAATCGTAGCACCCAAAGGGGTCTACGACAACTGGGTCAAGAAAGAGATCCCCCAACATTTGCCAGATTACATTAACCGTAAGGTTGTGCGGTGGACGCCAGCTAAGACAAAGAAGTTTGAAGAAGAACTCCATGAATTAATTTTAAGCCCCTTCGATGGAATTAAGGTATTTGTAATGAACATCGAAGCGTTCTCTTCGGGGCGTGGGGCGCAAGCGGCATACGTCTTTTTGGAGCGCAACCCCGACAACATCATGGTTGTCGATGAGTCCACTACTATTAAGAACCGCAAAGCGCTCCGTACAAAAAATATCGTGCAGGCCCGTGACATTGCAAAGTATCGCCGCATCCTGACAGGGTCTCCTATCACAAAAAGCCCCATGGACCTTTTCTCGCAATGCAACTTTCTGAGCCCAAAGGCGTTGCATTCAAAGAGCTACTTTGCTTTCCAAAACCGCTACGCCCAAGTGCAGCGTCGCACAATGGGCCACAGGTCATTTCAAGAGATTGTCGGATACAAAAGGTTAGACGAGCTTGGAGAAAAGTTGGACCAGTTCTCTTCGCGGGTCTTGAAGTCTGAATGCTTGGACTTACCCAATAAACTCTACATTCGTCGGAACGTGGAGTTGACCAAAGAACAAAGACGACTGTATGACCAAATGCGGCAGCTTGCCCTGTCTGTATTGAGCGACGGGTCTATGAGTACAACGCAAAGCGTCCTGACCCAGCTTATGCGGTTGCAGCAAATATGCTGTGGGTTTGCCCAGCCTGACGACGCACCCTTACAGGAAGTTGAAAGTAACAGGGTCAAAGAACTATTGGAGGTTCTGGAAGAGGTGCAGGGCAAAGCCATCATCTGGGCGACGTTTACGCACAGCATTCGGGAGATCACGCAGGCCATAGCCGAGGTCCACGGTCCGAGTTCCGTGGCATCCTACTACGGAGAGACGCCGCAAGACGAACGGCAAGCAACCGTTGAGAGGTTCCAAGATCCTGATGACCCGCTTCGTTTCTTTGTGGGACAGCCCAGGACAGGCGGCTACGGCATCACGCTTACCGCCGCAACAACCGTCATATACTTCTCTAACAGCTATGACCTAGAGATACGGTTGCAGTCAGAGGACCGCGCTCATCGCATTGGACAAGACAAGCCTGTCACGTACATTGACTTGGTGTCACCTAAGACAATTGACGAGAAGATACTGGACGCTCTTTACGATAAGAACATACTGGCGGGAACGGTGCTAGGTGAAGAGGTCAAGGGCTGGCTATCGTAGTAAGCCCTTCTCGTACCCCGCCTCTTTTGTGTAAGTCAGAACGTCATACCGGGGGTGGTCCGATATGGAGCAATGCACCCACCCTGAGTTGGGGGCACCTTTGATGTAGCACTCTAAGATAAGTTGGTCGAAGTTGAGATTGGCCTCAATCCACGTGGCAAGGTCGTAATTGTCAATACCTGGGACCTCAAAGTCAGCGGCTTGACCCTTGGCATGTTGCGACTTTGCGCTGCTACCGATTAGCTCACATAGGGCCACGGACCGATAGCCGGATGACGGGGAGAACGGAACACCGTAGTGTTCGCGCACAGGCTCCAATATCTCTTCACACACCCTGGTTAAATATTCAATCGACTCCTCGTCAGCGGAGTTATCAAGATTGTTACGCGCTGCGATAGCGCTCTTTTCTAGCTCGGCAAGGGAGAAATGATCTGATAATTGCATGGTTTTACCTATCGTCCGTGCGGCCTAACGGGTCTACTATGGGCACTTCAAAATCCCTTGACCCCCTTATTCTTTCAAGTTCTTCGTAAGAGGGAAGGTTTAAGAGTGAGGGAGGAAACTCATACCCAAATCCTAACTTAGTATCGTCCAAAGCAGAAAGTCCATCCTCTTCGCTCATCAAAGATTCCGCCATTTTTTGATAGGTCGTTAAAACTGCGCGAATTTTTGGATGTTTTAATAATTCATAGGGGTCTCGTCCAAACTGTGACTGAAAATACTCAACAACATCGTTGTTCAACTCTGACCGTTTATGTGGAGCAAAGGGGTCTATATATTTAATCCGATCAAGATCAAGAAGTCTTACAAGAGATTCCTCGTCTAACTCTCGCGTTCCTTTTTCTGGTTTAAATTTACCCTCGGCTATCGCTCTAGCAGCATAACTGTTAGGGATTTTTTCACCTCCTTTAAGATTAAAACCACGCGCATACCTTATTGCGTCTGGCCCAACTTCAATGTTTATTTTAGGAATACTTTTAAGAAGTTTTTCCGCGCCGTGCATTCTAATAATTTCAAAACCCCTGTGAGCCGCTTCGTGCATTGCTATTTCTCGTTCAGCACGATTATTTTCGTCGGGGTTCCTACCTTTAACCATTTTGTACAAGTAGGACTCCGTAGGCATGTAAATAACATCTAAGTCATCTGCTAAATAAGGACGGTCAGACTCTGTAAAAACTTCTCTCCGATTTTTAACAAGATTGTAAAAAGCAAGGTCTTCTCGCGAACCGCCGGGTCCATACATGTCAACTTGTTCTTGTGTCGGCACGTGAGCCGCAAATATACCCGAAGCAAAACCAACCGGCTTTTTACCCGAAGCAAAAAACCTAGGGTCCAAACCCAATGTTTCTACCGGCGTCCGGCCTTGATACTCCATTGCAGCATCTCTGGCAATTCGACTTAGCTCAGTAACGCCACTGTCCCCTTTAAAACTTGCTGGTAAGTACGGTTCGGCCATGCCGTATCTTTCGAGAGTCGAGTCGGGTATTGCAGGGTCTACATAGTAAGCTTCTGGCAACGTGCCTATGGCTAGTTTAGGGACAAACTTGTCGCCAGCCCGTCGGGAGGACAGCCTGAGTTCCATGATCCCAGATTCTTCGTCGCGCGTATATGGGTTGTCATCGTCCATAAAAGTTACCTATACCGCCCTGCGGTACAACCGGACCGCCGTCCGCATAATCAATAGGCATAATTGTCGTTCCTTCTGGCAGGTTATACCCATCATCTTTGGTGAATTGGTCTTTTAGCGCCTGAACCATTGGAAGTTCTACACCACCTTTTGCACTTGCTTTAATTATATCGGGCACCCCTGCCTTTCTTGCAGCCATGCTTCCAGCGGCACCAGCTAAAAGCGTAACGGGGTTTGTCTTGAGAGGCAAGGTGAGAAGGCTAACAGGATTAATAGCTATTGAGGGGTTTTCGTTAAACTCTTTAATTTTGTCGCTCAAATAATCTCCAGGCGCATGAAAACCGTCGCTCAAGTTTTGAGTTTCTCCTCTTGAGTTTACAAAAGTAGATCTACCCGCCTCAAGAGCGGCTTGAGCCGCTCTCAGGTCGGCATACTCTTGGTCCGTGCCTCTTGCGCCCGTAAGACCTCCAAGAAAGCCCATTGCTTCTTCTGCTGTAGAGTAACCGCCTTTTTGGCCCCCCTCTTTAGTGTAGGCTTCTGGCGCTTGGGGCTCATCATACTCTCCGCTATCACCACCCCCGCCGCCGTCACCGCCTAAAACCCAACGGTATTTGTTTTCGTAATAATCTACACCAAGCTGGTCGTAGATGTTGACGAGGCCGTCAGACCACGGCTGTTTATGAAACAAGTCGGAGGTGTGCATTTTTCTTTTTCCGTTCTTCTATTTGAAACAAGACGCCCGAGGACCAGCGCTTATGGCCGCCCTTCGCGGGGCGTCTAAACCAAGCACCGTCTTTCGGGTAGGTGTCGATGTAATAGTCGGTTAATTCTTGTTGCACTTGACGCACAATTTCACGCGCATTGTCGTAAGGCGCAATAAAGTCTATGATCCACAACGTCCCGTCTTCAGGACCCTTCTCCCAATCCTCTGGTTGGATTTTACGACTGCCGTCCATATAACCGGCTTCTGCCTCCTCGTCTAAAAAGGCATAAGAGTAAAGTCCACGAGGCGAACCGGCGTTCATGCCAGTGTAATCTTTAGAATAAATAACGGACATCTTGCCGACTATAAGCGGAGGCAAAACCAACCGCTCAAGGTCTTTAACAAGAAAGTTGCGGTGAAAGTCGGACTGCAACATTAGAAGAATTATATCAAAAAATTCATCCCGCAGGTCAAAGTCATCTATTTCATCCACGGTTTGCTCCTAAGATTGGATCGTTCGGGAACAACGCCGCCAAGCCTTGGCGCTGTTGCGGATTAGGTTGGCCCGTGGGCCGAGAAGCGGGTGCCCCGGCCTGCGCGGCCTGCGTCAATTGCGGTAAGAAACCAGCTTGCTGCGAGGGGAGTTGGAATTGTGGCACTGGCGTCAATTGCTGCTCTTGCGTCAACTGGTCATCTCCCGCGCCGCCCGCGAGATCGTCGTCAGTTTC
>Ga0208157_1001477_pt1 | contig 10586 bp, 22 predicted proteins | sample 5_EtaG_FD_184077 | JGI IMG/M metagenome (GOLD analysis project Ga0208157, IMG submission 184077) | Marine viral communities from the Subarctic Pacific Ocean - 5_ETSP_OMZ_AT15132 metaG (SPAdes) (version 2) | ecosystem: Environmental > Aquatic > Marine > Oceanic | place: Pacific Ocean | collected...
TCAGGATCTTCTGCAGCTCTGATCTCTTGACTTACAAAATCATAGGCACGAAGATTAAGAGCAAGACCAACAATTCCAATGGAACTAGTCCACAAACCCATAACAGGGACAAACAACATAAAGAAATGAAGCCAACGCTTATTGGAGAAAGCGATCCCAAAAATCTGCGACCAATAACGATTCGCCGTGACCATAGAGTACGTCTCTTCTTCCTGAGTCGGTTCAAAAGCTTTGAAAGTGTTTGACTGTTCGCCATCTTCATACAGAGTGTTCTCAACTGTGGCACCATGGATAGCACAAAGAAGTGCCCCTCCTAGTATACCTGCTACACCCATCATATGAAAAGGATTCAACGTCCAATTATGGAACCCTTGTAGGAAAAGTAGGAAGCGGAAAATAGCGGCAACCCCAAACGATGGCGCGAAGAACCAGGACGACTGTCCCAAAGGATATAAGAGAAAGACGCTAGTAAAGACAGCGATAGGGCCAGAAAAAGCAATAGCATTGTAGGGACGTATACCAACGAGACGAGAGATTTCAAACTGTCGGAGCATGAAGCCTATGAGAGCGAATGCACCGTGTAGGGCGACGAAGGTCCAAAGTCCACCGAGTTGACACCAGCGGACGAAACTGCCCTGAGCCTCAGGACCCCAGAGAAGAAGAAGGCTATGACCCATAGCGTCAGCAGGAGTCGAAACTGCTGCTGTAAGGAAATTCGCACCCTCAAGATAAGAACTTGCCAGACCGTGGGTGTACCAACTGGTGACGAAAGTCGTCCCAGTAAGCCACCCACCAAGAGCAAGATAAGCTGTAGGGAAGAGCAGAATACCAGACCAACCCACAAAAACGAACCTATCGCGTTTAAGCCAGTCATCCAGGGTGTCAAACCATTGCCTCCTTTCTATTGGTGGTGATAGAGTAGATGAAGCCAATTTAATTAACCTCTTGAAATGTTTATATATTTATGTTACCTAACTTTACATAAACATTCAATGGGTCAATCTACTCAATACAGTTCTTCCTCTGCATGACTTTTGATCACCAGGTCGGATGTGGGATATGAAACACACAACATCGCAAACCCTGCTTCGATCTGATCGTCGTCTAGAAAAGATTGATCCTCTTGATTAACGGTACCGGATTCAATCAAACCTGCACATGAGGAACATGCTCCAGCTCTACAGGAGTATGGTAGATCAATACCTTGTTCCTCTGCCTCGTCTAGAATATATGTGTCAGCGTCACATTCAAAGGTCTGATCTCCTTCTGGTGACTTAAGTGTTACGGAATAACCCATTTGGATACTTGCCATTCATACTAATTATACACACAAAAAAAGGAGGGTGTTAAACCCTCCTCTCTTTTATTTTGTTTTTCTAACTTATCAACCGACTGAAGGAGCGACGAGTGCCACAGGAGTGGACTCAGATGCTGCCAGATCCAGAGGGAAGTTGTGAGCGTTACGCTCATGCATGACTTCCATACCAAGGTTAGCTCTGTTAAGAACGTCTGCCCAGGTATTCAGAACCTGACCCTGTTGGGTAAGGACTGACTGGTTGAAGTTGAAGCCGTTCAGGTTGAAGGCCATCGTGGAAACACCAAGAGCGGTGAACCAGATACCTACAACAGGCCAGGCTGCCAGGAAGAAGTGAAGACTTCTGCTGTTGTTGAATGAAGCGTATTGGAAGATGAGACGACCGAAGTAGCCATGGGCTGCGACGATGTTATAGGTCTCTTCCTCTTGACCGAACTTGTAGCCATAGTTCTGTGATTCAGACTCAGTGGTTTCTCTTACGAGTGAAGAGGTAACCAGTGAACCGTGCATCGCGGAGAACAGTGAACCACCGAAGACACCAGCGACTCCCAACATGTGGAAGGGGTGCATCAGGATGTTGTGCTCAGCCTGGAAAACCAACATGAAGTTGAATGTACCAGAAATTCCGAGAGGCATTCCATCTGAGAAGCTTCCTTGACCAAAAGGATAAACAAGAAACACTGCTGAGGCAGCAGCAACAGGAGCGGAATATGCCACACAGATCCAAGGACGCATTCCAAGACGATACGAAAGTTCCCACTCACGTCCCATGTAGCAGAAGATGCCGATGAGGAAGTGGAAGACCACGAGCTGGTAGGGACCACCATTGTAGAGCCACTCATCGAGTGAGGCGGCTTCCCAGATGGGATAGAAGTGGAGTCCGATTGCGTTGCTGCTAGGAACGACAGCACCGGAGATGATGTTGTTTCCATAAAGCAAAGAACCAGCAACAGGTTCGCGAATACCGTCGATGTCAACGGGAGGAGCTGCAATGAATGCAACGATGAAGCAAGTAGTAGCTGCGAGAAGGGTAGGAACCATCAGAGTACCGAACCAACCGACATAGAGACGGTTGTTGGTTGAGGTTACCCATTCACAGAACGAATCCCAGCCACTAGATTGGCGGGAGCGTGAAAGAGTTGTAGCCATTGTTTTGAAAAGGGTTATGTAATAGTGCGGGGAACACAGGTTATAGTATTCCTGACCTACCCTCCAGGCCAGGTATGAGAGACGTATTTTACTTGGATAGTCTCGGTAGGAGTATTAGTCCGGGTCTCCAAGATGACAAAAGGTGAGGAAACCCTCACCACGTCTATGTATTTATATTACCAGAAAAAAAGACCTCTGTCAAATCCTTGTGTCACTTGGACAACTGGAACTTAACAAGGTCTCTTGATTTAATTATGATAGGTTTGTCAAAAACAGATCATATTCTAAACTCCTCTATGGCTTCAAAGACTTTTCTGAGATACTTACGAGTTAGTTCTTTGTTTTCAATCAAAGCCCACTCACCATCTAATTCATTGTAAATCTTATTAACCTTAGCCAACATATCTACTTTAGTTAATCTGCCTCTAGGCATCATCAATCTCCTTTCTTTTTGAATCAATAAACTTGCTTCTCTTCTCCCAGGTGTCTTTCTCTCCGTAGATATGTCCACTCTTATGTTTGGGATTGATACACTTAGAACTGTCCTGTATACCACAGACGAGGTTACTTAAAGTTTCCTCATCTCCTTTCCGTCCACTATACCATGTGTGTTGTCCATTGAGCCATACAGCTCCACAAACTTCACACTCTACTCTGGACAGGGATAAGTCGGACAGTTCTTTATCAGACATTAGAAAGGAACAGCAGGGATACTTGCACCTGATGTATCACCAGATACGCCTGGTACTCCACTATTTAACCCATCACCGCCAGGAAGATTAGTAGGAACTGCTTCACCAAGCACAGCTTCAGTCAGAGCCTTTTCAATTTGACCTTTGATATTATCTGTGATTGAATCCCTATTAACATAGACATAGGTTCCACCTGCCACTACACCTGCACTTACGGCAAAGGATGCTAGTGCCAGAACATTAATAATTTTTTGCATAATCATAGTGAGACTAATGATATTATATATCACTCTCACCAAAATATCATATTTCTAAATACATTAGCATTCTATAAGGTCAGAAAATGAAGAGACTTTTTCTTCTAGCGTCTGCTTTATTCCTTGCGACTCCAGTGTCAGCAGCAGAGATTACTTCTCGCATTACAGACTCGGTTCAACTAACCGTTGACGGTCCAGCTGTTCAATCCACAAGGATTGGATCATCTTACTCTGTATCAGGTAGTAACATCAGCGTAGAAACATTGGGTGGATTGGCGGTAGGTTCTGCAACAGCACCAGCGTTGGCGACTGATGGTTCGTATGACATCAATACTGATGGACAAGCTTTCTCCTTCTCTGAGACCACTCAGATCGGAGATACACCTGTGACCTCACAGAGTTGTTGTTCAGGTGGTCAGATTGCCGCACCTAATCTTTATGGTGACTCAATCACAAGTAGTGGAGGAACAGCTGGTACTCTGGCTGGTACTCTGACTGCAGCAGGGGTACCTACGGTAACCGCAGGTGGTGCTGGCACAACCGCCATCGGTCAAAGAACCATCGAACTGAGTGTATTCCGATGATGAAACTTCTCCCAGTAGCTGGTCTTCTGGGAATTTCATTATTCTCCTCACCAGCTAGGGCAGCATCTGTTGTCCCAAACTTCACCAGAGGTACTGTTACATCTGAGACAACCACTTCACAAACCATCGTAGAACTCATACGACAGGTTAATTACACGACAGGTGAATCCTACACCGTGAGTGGTACCAATATCGCTATACCTGATAACCCAGGTCCAAATACACAGTACACACAAATTGATCCAGGTGCCCCGTTTCAGTTCTCTGAAACTTACCTTGGCCCTGGTATAGCCTCGGAGATTGAAATTGATAGGACAACGACTACTGAGAGCTTTACTACTAGTATCAGTGTGTTCACCCAGTAGTGCACTGGCTAACGCTCCTCAGAATACAAACATCGCTGGACCTTCAGCATCTGCAACTGGTAACGTAACAAACCAGGCTGTGCAGGTGTTGCAGGGTCCTTATCAAACTAATTCCTTTGGTAGTGGAGTGGTATGTCAAGGTGCCACTATGACAATAGCACCCTTCGTTGTAGGTAACAATAACATCAATGAGGACCCGGAAGCTTTCCTTACAGGTTCTCGTAACGCAGGTGTAACTCTAGGGTTCAATATACCATTAGATGGTAGTGCTATTGAACTGTGTAAGGAAAGAGCTCGAACAGAAATTGCCAGACAACAAGCGGAAGCAGACAAGGCCAGACTTGATTTTGAACTTGTGCGTCTACTAAAATGTGGTGAGGCAATGAAGGCTGGTGTTCGTTTTCATCCCAATAGTCCCTACGCTGCAATATGTGCAGATGTGATTGTAATTCAACCACCAGCTCCTCCAGCCCCAGAACCTAAACCGGTATTAAGAGATGAGACCAATTCAGTGGCACAAGAGACAGATCGTCAAGTGGCAGGACAAGCTCAACCTAACTGATTATCAGTTGTTGTGGTTGGCCTTTGGTAAAGGATTACTTATTGGAATTATTCTACTATGAATGATGTTATTTTCTCAGTGAATGCCATGGTAGGGATATGTTTCTTCATAGCTCTGTGGTACATTTACTACATATTACAGATGGCACACAAGGAGATGTTAGATGCCAGCCATGACACCACCCAGCAGGAAGAGCTGCTACAACTTTCGTTGTTTGGAGATAAACCGTGTGGTTGATGGTGATACTATCGATGTCACCATTGATCTCGGTTTTGATCTATACAAGAAAGAAAGAGTTAGAGTTGCAGGAGTTGATACGCCAGAGAAGAGAACACGAAATCTAGAGGAGAAGGCTCTTGGAATCGACGCAACCAACTGGCTCAAAGAGAAACTGGAGTCGGCTATTGCTGGTGACGATGATCTTATTATCCGTACTGAACTTGACGGCGGTGTCGGTAAATATGGCCGTCTTCTTGGCTGGCTATACGTGGGGGAGTCAGAAGTGTCACTCAATGAACTCATGATTGCGGAGGGATATGCACACGAGTACGACGGAGGAACAAAGAATATGGACCTTGAAAAACTCAGAGAGGTTAGGAGACTACACGGAACGCTCGTGTAGGAGTGCCGTCTGTGGAGGGGATGTCTTCATCCCTGACTCAGAATACGATGGCACGTCATTAGATTTCACCTGTGACATTAAACAAACATGAAACTACTACTAGCACTTTTACTTTTCACCACACCTGTTCATGCAGAGTCTGTCGAACTTGCAATGTTTGAGGAGATCTGTGAGGTTACTGGAGAGACAAAAAAAGGTTTCAGATTTAATGAAATTAAATTGCAAACTTTGCACCAAGTTTTTTCGCAATTACTTTCGGAGCAGTGAAATACTTTTTGAATCTCTTCTTACCTTCTTTGGTAAGTTGGTTTGATAACTCTTCATCAATGATGATCTTATTGTCAAATTCCCACAGAGCATCTATCTCCACCTGATCTCTGAGATGTTGCTCAAACTTTTGTATGCCACCTTCCAATATCTTCATACCTTTTGCACTGTATTGAATACACTCAACAGTGCCGTTATCGTTCGGAATGTAGTGTAGAACTGGTTTAACTTGTTTAACCTTGATCTTTTTCTTCTTAGATTGAAGTGCCTTTTTGATCATTGGTTCTAGTGCCGTCTTGGCTTGGTTCACACCAATAGTAGCACCAAGGGTTACCACAGTGGTCACCACAGCCAACGATCCTGCGGCCACAAGAGGTGCGGGATCTGGTAAGGGTATCTCTAACCCTCCAACTTCTATAACGGGGGTTGAAACTTCTGGGACTGGAGGTGTAGCGGGAAGATCTCTTGTGTCAGCTGGTGGTGTTTCACTTGCAGAATCATCCTCAGAATCCATACTGGCCTCGAACTCTTCTCTTGTTGGCACATCAATCGTAGGATACTCAATAGAAGTATCGGGAACATCTACGATTGGAAGAGCAATACCTGATACAACTGGAGGTGCCACTGCATTCGTAACAGCCTCCGGTACTACAATCCTACCTGTAACTGGAGTTGGTAACTCCTGAATCACATTACGAGGAACTCTTACCTGTTGTATCGTTCTTGGCATCTTTTGGATCAATGGCAGAGATTACGAGTGGTGCATGTTCAATACGAATCACCTGTGAGTTCTTATTGGCATTAGCCAAAACTTCTTCCATCTGTTGTTTAGTGATTCCTGCAGACCCACCATTGGCCATGGCACCTTTCTTGGCAGTCTGGACTCCGAAGGTGGCGAGCACCCCAGTGAACACGGAGGCAATGAAAGTGGGATCAAGATCTTGTTTGGGAATCTGTAGTGCTGGTGGAAGTTCAACATAAGCCAGGGTAAGAATACCACCTGACCAAATCAGAATACCCAGTCTTACAAATGTAGATAGAATGGCTAGTTGTTCTTCTTTGTCGTCTGTGGCTTCTTTGATCTTTCCAAGAATACCTTTCTTTTTCTCTTCTACCTTTTCTTCTACTGGTTTCTTTTCTTCCATGGTGTCGCTGGTGAGGCACCAGTATTTAGAAATAAAAAAAAGGGACCTAGTTGGCCCCTTGAAATGCTGGTGTCATAATGCCACCATCTGATCCATCATCGTCCTCATCCTTACTGGCTAGTGCCAACATTAGGAAATATGGGGTGATGATGAACACTAACGTTTGAAATAGTGTCCAGTCGTAATTCATGATTCTTTAACTACTGCGATGATTGGAATCATCACCACCAAAGCCGCGATGATGAATCCCATTTCACCAGAGTCCAGGAATGATCTGACCGGTGGTGAAGTATGCACCTACAGCGGCGATGAAACCGATCATAGCTGCTCTTCCGTTAAGCTTTTCTGCTGCTTCGTTCATTGTGTTTCCTCAGTAAATGTGTTTGTGAAAATAACTTCGGGATCAGAAGATACCAAAGAAGAAATTACCTGTAATAGCGTAGGAGATAAAACCAGAGACAATACCCATCATAGCCCAACGACCATTATAAGTCTCGGCGTACTGTTGGGGTGACTCAAGACCTCTACGATTGTAGGATTCTACAACCATTTGAGGTTCCTTGGCCCACATGTTTTGTTGCCCAAGATCATTAGATGTGACAGTCATTTTCTTCTTTATGTGAAGTTATGTTATATTATATATAATTTCTTTACATTCTGTTAAGTCTTGTGATAGTTTAGAAGCTGTCACACTTCTCTGGGTTGACTCTACACCACTGGAAAACAAAGGCATCAGCATCCTTAGTCATGTCATGGTGATACATGTTGTGTAGTGTTCCGACTACAAAAAGTGACCCCACAAACAATAAGTTCATGACGGTCACAGGATGTATTAGTGCTTTTAGATATTGATTCATTCTTCCGTAAGAGGATCATTAGGCCACCCAGGAGGACACATAGGAACCTGATAGGGTGATATGGTCAGATAGTCAATTGTCTCCTGTCCTACTTCAGTTATGTATGGTTCAAGGGAGGGATCATACCTTGATGGCATATCCAACCTGTAGATACCTGGTGTTACCTCCTCTAGTAGTCTAATACAAAGGTCAGGGGATTCATAATCCATGGCAATAAAAAAGGGGGTCGGAACCCCCTCATTATATCACACTCAGAAGGTGTACTTAACGCCGAACTTGGTGCCATATCCATTGTCGTCATCAGCGGTGATGAAGGATACTTCGCCATAGACGTTAACATTCTCGCTAACGTCAACACCGATGCCGGCTTTACCGGACAGTTCAGTATCAGTCTCCGCGCCATCGACAGACACCAGAGCGGGGCCAGCCTGTACATAATAACCAGCGTTGTCTCCAACAGGACCCTCGTAGCCAACATGGAAGTCAGTTACGGTGGAGTTGTAGTCAGAACCGGTGAACCCTGAGTTAGCCTCTACGTTGACGTAGGGGCCTGCCAGTGCAGCTCCAGCCAGAAGGGGGGTTGCAGCAATAGCTGCCAGTGCAGATTTAATCATTGAAATTACCTCGTTTTTACTTGTGGAGTGATTACCCACAGATGGAAAGGGATTCGACATATCCCGTATGACAAAACTTCTCAAGTGATGCGGAGGTGTTTTGTTACAAAGTATAAAGTATCTCTCTATACCTCACTTATTTATTATAGGGGAAAATTCCTATTGTGTTTAATCCCTTTCATATGTTTCTGGTTTTTGTGGTTGTCCTGACGGTGCAGACACTCTACCCAGATATGGATCATAGGACATCAGTTCTTCAACTGTGAGTCTTGCACCTGCATTAGTCCAGAAGTTCCATTGGGCATCAAAGTTTCCTCTGTGAAAGACATCCACATGTTCGGGGTGGATACTAGAACCAAGAGGAATATGATAAAGGAGGAGGGGGAGAGCATAGGTATTACCTGAGTTGTATAGGAGATCATCAGCAACTGGTCTAGGAAGGACACCATTGTCCAGTTTGTACTTCTCTCCCTTACAGTGTAACCGAATCATCTTCTCGGCGTGATGACGTGTAATCAAATAACATGCGGTAGAGAACTCATTTACGAACCTCTTGTGTATTTTGATATTGATATCACCTGTACAGATGATTGCAATCTGACAAACATCCCAATCATAGGGAATCTTGGCGACAAAGTCTTTCCAAGTAAAGTTCCAATACTTCACCAGGTCCAAACTACAGTCGTCTTCCATCATAATGGCGTATGGTTCACCACTCTCATAGAACTGTTTGATCGCCTTGAGGTGTGAGGTCGTGCAACCTATCTCACCAGAGGTCATCATCTCAGGATAGGAACCCTTCAGAATGTCACTCAGATCGTCCTCACGACCATCGTAAGCAGACACACGGGTATAGTTGTCTATCTCCCAGTATTTGAACTGGTTCTCCATGTATTCCCATCTATCAGTCTGGTCATCCAGATTGATACAATAGATAGGACCCATGCCTTTGAGTTTGTGTGCGGATTTATTCTTATCCATTACAAAGATTCTCCATGGTCATCCATCAAATTATTCATTGAAACCCAATCAAACCAGTCCAGATCATTTACACCTTTGTCATCGATAAACACATCAGCGTGTGGTTTACCAAACAATAGTTCATGGTATTTACAACCCCATTCCTTGAGTTGTTCAGTGGTTATACCTTCCATGGCCTCTTTGGCCTTTTGTCTATCATCGGGATCACCAGCAAACCTACCCATGGCTCTTGCTGTGAAGTAGATGATGTAGTTTCCCTTATCATATAAGTCATTGATACGATCAATTCTTGATGTATAAGGCATCGCTTTGTCGTATGCTCTACCTTTAGTTGGGGTACAGATTGTACCGTCAATGTCAAAACAATACCTCATCAATCTCCTTTCTCCAATCTAATACTGTCCTCATCAAAGTGTTCTGTTGAGAACTCAAATAACTCTGTGTCTTTGAGTGCGTACATCTGATGTCTCATACCTGTAGGGACATGGAACTTATCACCCTCTGCCAGAACCATCTTGTTTGCCACTTCAGGGTTGTCCTGATGTGAGAAGATAAGTTCAATGGCTCCTCTCTGGATATAGAATACCTCATCCTTGAGTTTGTGATAGTGCCAAGAACACTTCTTGCCTGATGCAATGAACAGGATCTTACCACAGTACAATTCACAGTTGACAATCCATTTCTCGTATCCCCATCCTTTGGGTACGAACTTAATTGGATCGTTTGCACCTTTCGATGATTTCACTTGAGGAGTATCCTCCGACTCTGTTGAAAAACCGAACTTCCTTTGCAAAGCGTCTTCCCACCCCTTCATGTTCACGCCAGTCTCCTCCGTCTAATAGTACATCAGGATGATACATCTCAATGAGTTCTTCCAACTCAAGACGTGTACTAAATTCTAACACACAATCAACGTATTGTATAGCTTCTAGAATGGCCTTACGGTCACTAAAGGTATTTATTGGACGTGAGTCACCTTTATCGTTTCTAATCTTACTGTCGGAGTCGAGACCAACAATGAGTTGTCCACCTTGGGACAAGGACTTCCCGACTTTAAGAAGTTCAATATGACCAGGATGAAGAACATCAAAACACCCATTAACCCAAACTGTTTTGCACATAGTCTTGTAACTCAATGAAGTCAATCTTCCATCCCTCATCTTGAGCCTTAGTAAA
>Ga0208157_1001479_pt1 | contig 10559 bp, 15 predicted proteins | sample 5_EtaG_FD_184077 | JGI IMG/M metagenome (GOLD analysis project Ga0208157, IMG submission 184077) | Marine viral communities from the Subarctic Pacific Ocean - 5_ETSP_OMZ_AT15132 metaG (SPAdes) (version 2) | ecosystem: Environmental > Aquatic > Marine > Oceanic | place: Pacific Ocean | collected...
AGAACGCTATGGGTAATCTTGGCGATACAAATAGAACAACTATGGTAGACGTTACTGCAGAAAACGCTGCCAAAATACAAACAATTTTAATATCTAATACAGACGGCACTAACGCATGTGATGTAACTATTGAAGTAAGTAATGATAACGGAAGTACTTATTATAAAATAGCAAGTACAATTTCTGTTCCGGCTGACTCAACTTTAAGTTTTTTAGATGACGTAGGACCTATCTGGTTAGATGAAACAGATTTATTAGCCGTTACAGCAGGGACAGCAAGTGATTTATCTTTTCACGTTTCTTATGTTGAAATGGCTGACTAATAATTAAGGAGTCTAAAACATGGTAAAAATAATTAAATCAGCAAAAGGTTCATTCACTGTATCTAGTATAACAGTAGATGGTTCAGGAAGAGTTATAACAGCTGAATCAGGAACAGCGGGTGGTGGAAACATGATAATTGAAAATATTGGAACAAGTAGTTCAGGTAACCTTGATACAAGTGCAAACACAAATAAAGCTTTAGTATATTTAGCAGGTGGCGGTGGTGGATGTGCTCCTGCAACTGCTTCAGGAAGAAGAGCTGGAAACGGTGGTAGCGGAGGATATGGTCTTTATGGTATTGATGTAGATCCAAGCACAACTTATCCTTTTACTATAGGATCAGGAGGAAATGGTGGAAACCCTTCAGGAGAATTTGGTAATCCAGGAAATTCGGGACAAGCTAGTACATTTGGTAATTTAATAACTGTTAATGCAGGTAATGGGGCTATGAGTGCACCTATTAACCAAAATGCGCCAAACAATGCTAACAATGGAAGTGCTCCTGGAGCAACTTTTGATTTATTTAACCAAAGAAGTTTTTTAAATTTTCATACTGCTGGCGGTGGTGGAGGATCACCTAACAATAGAACAGGTGCAGCAGGAAGCTCTGGTTCTATAGTTCTTTTTACAAACAAGGTATAATAAAATATTATGGCATATATAATTACTTCAGATTCAACACCAACAAACATTTCAAAGATAGCAGAAAACGATGCAGCTAAAGATAAACTTTATTTATCTCCATTAAACGTAGTTCACGATATTAGTGATTCTGATTTTGCTAGCTTAAAAAATGTAACTAAAGTTGTTTCAGGATATGAGAATGATAATTTTGTATTCACTGATGCTAACACTCATTGGGATACAGAAGAAGAATTAACATCTTACATAAACAGCAAAATAACAGTTTTAGATAACACATTAGAAAGATATCCTGAGCACTCGGATGCTTCTGCTTGGACAACTTATAAAAATGTTTTAGAAAATTTTGATACTTCTACAGTGTCTTTTCCTTTAAATACAAGTTGGGAAAAATACTGTGAAGATAATTCAATAGTTTATATAAATTTACTAGAACTACCTTAAAAATTTTTTACTTTATCTTTCTTTATAAATAGTATAGATAATAGATAGAATGGAAAAAGAAATAATATTTAAAGCTAGTGAAGCTTACCTAGAATATCAAACAGATTATCCAAAACCTATTAAAACAAACATACCGGAATGGTTTAAAAAAATAGATCATAATCATAAAAATTTAACAATAAAAGGTTGCATACCTTTTCTTCAAAGTTTAACTACTGGGTACCTTCTTAGTTTACCTCAAGATTTTCATTTAGAACATAATAGTTTGGATAAACAAAATTTAATTACAAGCTTAACCGCAAGTGCTCCTGATAATAGTTTTAATTTAAATTCTAAAGGTAGAACTGAGGCACACAGCACTTCTCAAGTAAAAGGTTCTCCTGCTTTAAAAAAAAATAATTTTTTACCGGTACAAAAATTTTTAAATCCATGGGTCATAAAAACCCCTCCAGGTTATTCTTGTCTTTTCGTACCACCATTAAATAATGCGGACGATAGATTTTCAATAATACCAGCAATTGTAGATACTGATTCTTTTACAATGTGGATTAATTTTCCTTTTGTTGTAAATGGAGATAAGTATCCTGTTTTAGACACCGAATTAAAAAAAGGCACACCGTATGTTCAAGTTATTCCTTTTAAAAGAGATTCATGGAAAATGAAAATAGAAAAACGAGAAGAAGAAGAAAAAATGTGGTTAGGTAAATATTTTTTAAAAAAATTACATAACTATAAACAAACATTTTGGAATAAAAATACAACATGGAAATAAAATGTCTGTAAAAATAGAATTACCGCCAGAAAATGTTAAAACTATTAAAAACAATAAAGTTACTTTTGTTGAAAATTTTACAAATATAGATGACAAATATGATTTTAATTTTTTATTTTCTTTGCTTGAATCAATAAGTATACCTGTAGATTTTAAAGGTATTGATGAACCTTTTTTTAAAAAAGTTTTTCAAATAAAACAACTTAAAGGATACCTACCAGATTTTAAGTTTATTCAAGATTTTCTTCAACAGGTTTTTGAATTTCATTCAGATGATAGAGATAATTGTGATATTTTTTTTAGTTTCCAAAGCACTTCTGGAAATAGTCATCAAGATATAGAAGATGTTTTTATAGTAGGATTAGAAGGTCAAGTAATGTACAAAATTTTTGGAGAAGTTTCAAATTATTACACAATAAAAAAAGGAGATATGATATATATACCGAAAGGAATACAACATAAGGTTATTGGACTGTCTCCTAGAATAACACTTTCTGTAGGTTTTTATGGAAGAAAATAAATTATCAGATTACATTCGTATATATGATAATGTTTTTGGTAACAAAAAAAATAAAGTATTATCGAAATTGTTAAAAAATAATCAGTTTTCTTTTCAAGAAGGTAAAGTTTTTAAGTCAAATAATGAATTAGTAACTGATAAAGAAATTAGATCTACTAAAATATTTGGATTAAGGAATCTAAACCATGATGATAATACAGTGATTCATTATGCAAATTTATTTGCATCTTGTTTCCATCATTATATGGAAAAATATTCCAAAGAAAACAATACTAATAGTCAGTCTAAAATAATAGATATTCAAATTTTAAAATACGAAGTAGGTGGTTTCTATAAATCACATGTAGATTCAGGTTTTAAAACACCAAGAACTTTAAGTTTTATTTATCTTGTAAATGATGACTATGAGGGTGGGGAATTGATTTTTAATTTACCTCAAAATAACGAGATAATAAAAATACCTCCTAAAAAAGATATATTATTAATTTGGCCTAGTAATTTTCTTTATCCTCATAAAGTAGAACCAGTTATAAAAGGAGTAAAATTTTCGGTAGTATCATGGGCATTATAGGAAAAGATTTTAAATACACTAAAGTAGATAATTTTATCGATAGTAATTTAATTAAAGTATTGGAAACATATACTAATATTAAACATAGACTTAATTTTAAAAATTTTAAAGAATTACTATCACAAAAACAATCTAATTTTGAAACTAGTTTTTATGGAGACCCAATAATGGAATCAATTTTATTAGATAAAAAATCTCATATGGAAAAACTTACTGGAAAAGAATTAATTCCAACTTATTCTTTTTGGAGAATGTACACAAAGTATGGGGACTTACCTTTACATACAGATAGAGAATCCTGTGAAATATCTGTTACTTTTAATATATCAAGCGAGGGAGAAGATTGGCCTATTTTTATGAAAGGTAATCCTATATATACTAAACCTGGAGAAGCTGTGATATATTTAGGTAGAAAAGTGCCACATAAAAGAAAAGAATTTAAAGGTAATTATTGTACTCAATGTTTTTTACATTATGTTGATAAAAATGGTCCATACAGTGATTTTGCAAAAGATAAAAGACAAGCTTACGGATTAGAAAAATGAAATTTTATCAAAAAGAAAACGGAGAATGTGATTTAATATTTGAAGATAGAGAAATAGAAATTATTAAAAATAAAAAAAAATTAATTTTTACTACTGAAGCACTAAGACATTTTGGTAATAATTTAGTGAAAATAGTAGCAGATTGGAATACTAAATTTAATAAAGATATTCAAAACAAAAGTTCAAACTTAAATAAAGTTGATGTAAAAGATGATATATAATTGTGAAAATAATTTTATAAGTAATCTAGATAATAGAGAACTATCTATTATTTTACAAAAAAATCTTCCATGGTTTTTATCTGAAAACAAAAATTTATTATATCATGTTCTTGTTTTTAATAATGAACCTATAAGCACTTTTTATAGTTTATTAGAACCTTTTCAAAAAAAAGTTAATAAAGAAATTAATGAGGCTACTTTTTTTATGCTCTTACCTAACTCTGAACACAAAAAAATAATTGATGACTCAAACAACAAATATGAAGAAAGTAAATTTATGAAATTAATTTATCATGTAGATAGTTCGGATGGATATACTGAAATTTTTGCTAAAGACAAAATAAACTACACACAAAATAGTTCTATATTAATAGATAATCAATTAAACACAGCTGAATTTAATCCAATTAAATCTAATTTTAGTTTAATACTAAAAGTGTTATTTAACAAATAACCTGAGTGTAAATACTACCAGTTTTTTTTCTGAAACATATTAAATGCAATAGCAAATTTAGAACCCTCATCCATTTTTCTATAACACCCATGATTTAAAAAACCACTAAATAGAGCAAAAGTTCCTGGTTCTGGTTTTACTTTTTGTTTTAATTGTGGAAAATGTAATTCTTGGCTACAACTATTTAAATATATTACTCCTGACCAATCACATGAATGTTCATGAAACACGGTGTGATCAAACTGACGTAGTTCTATACCCCAGGCCTCATGTAAAACATATGGTCTTAAATCAAAATTTTTATCAACGTATTCTGAAAGTGTAAGTAAAACCTTCATAAAATTTATATCATTATTTAAAAATGACCAACTTGTTTTTAATCCTTTTACATTTGATACATAATTATATTCTGTAGTTTTTTTACATTCCTCTTTAATTTTGTTTATAAAATAATTACAGTCTAAATCTATTTTACCTTGTATAAAAAAACAGGGTACTTTAATTTTTTTATCAAAATGTTTTTCAATAATCACAATTATCTCTTCTTTTTTCTGTATATTGACTCTTTCATTTTTATTTATTTAATATATAGTATAAATTAGATATTTTAAAGGATTTAATATGCTACAAAAGATAGGTTTCCAACCAGGTATAAATAAACAAATTTCAGAAACTACAGCTGAAGGTCAGTGGGTAGACTGCGATAATGTTAGATTTAGATACGGAACACCTGAAAAAATAGGTGGTTGGAAGCAATTAGGTACAGATAGTTTAACAGGAGCCGCAAGAGGTCTTCATCATTTTGTAAATAGTCTAGGTAGAAAGTATGCTATTATAGGGACTAACTCTATTTTATATGCTTATTCAGGTGGTGTGTTTTATGACATACATCCTATCAAATCAACAACCACACTTACAAATGCTTTTAGCACGACCAATGGATCACCAACTGTTACTATAACTTACCCTTCAGCACACAACATTCAAGAAGATGATATTATTCTTTTAGATAATTTTACAGCTATAACTAATTCAAATTTTAGTGCATCTGACTTTGATGACAAAAAATTTATGGTGACAAGTGTGCCATCGACTACAACTTTAACTATTACAATGCCTTCTAATGAAACAGGTAGTGGTGCAACAACATCTGGTGGTATTAGAGTTCAACATTACTATCACATTGGACCAGCAGTACAGGCAAAAGGTTTTGGTTATGGGTTAGGGTCTTGGGGTGGAGAAGATGCAGGAGCAGTAACAACGACTTTAGACGGTGCGATCAATGCTGCAGTTACTAGTATTACAGTAGCTGACGCTTCACAATTACCGGACTCAGGAACTAATTTTATTATAATAGACTCTGAAGAAATATCTTATACCGGTATCAGCACTAATACTTTAACAGGGTGTACAAGAGGTGTGGCAGGAACAACAGCAGCTTCTCATAGTGATGGTGCAACAGTTACAAACTCAACTGACTATGTTGCGTGGGGCGAAGCAGCATCAGGAGATTTAGTCATTGAACCTGGTATGTGGTCTATAGATAATTTTGGAGATAAAGCTATTTGTTTAATACACAACAGTGCGTGTTTCGAATGGGACTCTTCATTATCAAACGCAACAACAACAAGAGCAACTGTTATATCTGGAGCACCAACAGCATCACGTCACATGGTTGTATCCACTCCTGATAGACACTTAGTATTTTACGGAACAGAAACAACGTTAGGTGACCCTTTAACACAAGATGATATGTTTATAAGATTCTCGGACCAAGAAGATATTAACACTTATATACCTACAGCAACCAATACAGCTGGTACACAAAGACTGGCCGACGGATCACGGATCATGGGAGCCATAAGAGGTCGTGATGCACTTTATGTTTGGACGGATACAGCATTGTTCACTCAACGTTTTGTTGGACAACCTTTTACTTTTGCATTTGCACAGGTTGGAACTAACTGCGGACTTGTAGGACAGAACGCATGTGTTGAAGTTGATGGCGCTGCTTATTGGATGTCAGAGAATGGGTTCTTTCGATTTGCTGGTAGATTAGAATCATTACCTTGTTTAGTAGAAGATTATGTTTACGATGATATAAACTTAACATCTGGAAACCAAATGATTTCTGCAGGATTAAATAATTTGTTTGGTGAAGTAATATGGTTTTACCCAACGTCTTCATCATCAGTTGTAAACAGAATGGTTTCATATAATTATTTTGATTCATCACCACAAAGACCTGTATGGACAAACGGTTCTTTATCTAGAACCATGTGGAGAGATTCAGCTATATTTGGAACTCCACATGCAACAGAGTATGATGCAGGTACAGATACATCGTTTGATGTTGTTGGAAATACAGAAGGTATAACAATTTATTATGAACACGAAATAGGTACTGATCAAAATAAGAATGGAACAATAACTGCAATTACTGCAAATATTTCATCTGGAGATTATGACATTACACAATCAAGATCGTCTACCGGTCAGCAAACAGGGGTTGCAACATTTAAAGGAGACGGTGAATTTCTTATGAAGATAAGAAGATTTGTACCAGATTTTATAAGTCAAACAGGAGCAACTAGAGTTACTTTACAATTAAAAAATTATCCAAATAGTTCACAATCAGGTTCACCGTTAGGTCCATTTGATGTTACTTCATCAACTACAAAAGTAGACACACGTGCAAGAGCAAGAGCCGTGGCTATGAAAATAGAAAATACAGCAGTAAGTCAAAGCTGGAAACTAGGTACTTTTAGATTAGATGTACAACCAGACGGAAGAAGATAATGGCAAAAATTGTACAAGTAATTACTAGACCTGAATTAGAATACAACATACAAGTAGCAGAAGCTCAAGTAAGAGACCTTGATGCTATTGTAGAAAAATTAAACTCAACGTTTCAAGAAGAATTAAAAGATGAAATTGAAGCATTTAACTTTTTTGTAAACTAATGGCTAATCAATATAAATTTGTAGGTATAGATAACAGCACATCAGGATCGGCTTTGGTTCCTTTAGGATCTGGTAATCCTTTAGTTAGTGAGACTTATGTCATTAAGTCTATATTAGTTACATCAGCGGGCACACCCACTGTTACAGTTATAAACAACAGCATTACAGCTATAAAATCAGCAGCTTTAACTGCTAATGTTACAACAGAATTATTAACTCAACCTTTAGTGGTTGAAGGTGGAGATAGTTTTACAATACAATCGAGTTCTTCTGACTCATTTGATGTGGCTATTAGCTATCTAAATATTAAGAAGGAGGTAACGTCATAATGGAAGTATTAAAACCAGCAAAAGTAGAAACAACGTATAGACACAAGGAAACTGGAGAGCTTTTTAAGGAAAGAAAAGACTGGGAAGCTAAAGGTTATAAGAATGAGGACATGGCTCAAGACGTAAATGTTATTATGCCAAGCCTTGATTTATTTGGAAAAACAAAATAGAATAGTAAAATGGCCATAACAAACGCACAGCAATACAAACAACTCGTAAACCCACCGATGGAAGGTAAAAAAAGACCTGGATATCGTGGTGATGATGCTGCAAGATCTAGTGAAGGAACTTCAGCTGGAAGAGCCGCTCCTCCGAGTAGTGCTCCACGAGGAGATGGACCAAAAACAAACGCGCCAAGTCAAGATAGAATTGCAGAAATAAAACAAGCAAATCAAACTTTAAAACTATTAGAAGACGATAAAGCATTTGAACAACAAGGTTTTGAAACATTAAGAGTTAAAGACAATAATTTTCCTGGATTTATTGGAATGGGACTTAACGCATTAAAAGGTCCTAGACAAAAACTTTTAGATCGTAATATAGATTTTTTTAGAAATGATCCAAGAACAGCAAGAGCAAGAGAAAAATATGGTTTAACTGCACAAGGTTATAAAGATTACATGTCGGCTAGACAAGCGGGTAATATAGATGCCGCTGGTAATACTATTATAAGTGAAGATGATGACAATGATAATTTTATTCCTGTAGATACAACATTTGATATGGAATCAGGCAACACGGACCAAGAAACAACAGAAGATCCTTTTGAAATATCAAGAAGATTTAGAGCAGAAGGTGGTATCATGAATAGTAATGTTGTAGGTGGTGAATATGATTTTGATTCAGCAAGACAGATGTATGGTCTTGGTAAACTTGTTAAAAAGATTGGAAGATCAGTTAAGAAGATAGCTAAATCACCAATAGGTAAAGCTGCTTTATTAGGTGCCGCTGCATTTGGTATACCAGGAACTAGTATAGGTGGTTTGTTTGGTAGAGCTTCTTTTATGCTTCCAGCAGGATCAGGGGGAGTAACAGGCTTATTTGGTAAAAAAGGAATAGCTGCGACTTTTCCAAGTATATTTGGTGGAGTTACAAAAATGGCACCAGCTAATGCAGTAAAAGGTGCAGCTACTACAACACCAAATATATTTCAAAAAGCATTAGGACTTGTAAAAGATAGTCCTTTTGGTGCTATTTCAGCAGCATCAGCTATATCAGGATTATTGACAGCTGATCAAGAAGCTGAAGCACAAAAAATAGCAGATGAGACTGGTATAGATATAGCAGAGATAAGAGCCAATCCTGATAAATATCTTGCAAGAAGATTTAGAGCAGAAGGTGGATCCATGGATGAGCCGGTTGCTAAAAAGACTATGCCACTATTAGATATGGATGGACAAGAAATGGATTTAAGAGCTGAAGGTGGGTTCGTGCCAATAGGACGTATGGAAAAAGCAGACGATGTACCTGCAAGATTATCAAAGAATGAATTTGTCTTTACAGCAGAAGCTGTAAGAAATGCCGGAGAAGGCGATGTAGACAAAGGCGCAGAAGTGATGTATAACATGATGAAAAACTTAGAATCCGGAGGTGAAGTTTCAGAAGAATCTCAAGGGTTGGAAGGCGCTAGAGAAATGTTTCAAACATCACAAAGATTAGAGGAAGTAATATAATGGCTGTTCAAACTGTACAAAATTTACCGGCACAATTCGTTCAAGATTTAGGACAAGACTTAGCAAAACAAGTAGTTGCACAATCAGGTGTACCTGTTGTATCGACTGGCATTGCTGGTATTTCACAACAAGCAGGTGAATCTGCTGATGACTTTGCAGCAAGACAACAAGCTGCTCAAAATTTTACAACAAGACAACAAAATTTATCAGGAATTGCACCACAGGTAGCGGACCAAGATAGACTACAAACATTAGCCCAACAAAAAGCTGAACAAGGTGTTGGATCATTTCAACCGTTTTTAAATCAAGCACAAACACAAGCACAAGTCGCTTCTGGATTAGGAACCATGGCCCTTGGACAATTAGGTGGAATAGGAACAGGAGCACAATCTTTTCAACAAGGTGTACAAGATTTTATGTCACCATATCAAGCACAAGTAATTGATGCCTCACTTGCAGAATTTGATCGTAATAAACAAATACAAGAACAACAGATCAGAGATCAACAAGCAAAATTGGGTGCGCTCGGCAGTGGTCGAGCGGGAGTGCAACTCGCTGAGTTTGGCACAGGGGCAGCGAGAGAACGAGCTTTATTACAAGCCGGTCTCTTACAACAAGGTTTTGGACAAGCTCAAGCTGCAAGACAGCAAGACATCCAAAACAGATTTAACTTAGGAACAGCAACTCAAGGTCTAGGTCAATTTCAATCAAACTTAGCTGGTCAACAAGCACAACTTGGACAAACTCAACAATCATTACAAGGAACAGATATATCACGTTTAGGTCAGTTGGGCGCACTGAACCAAGCGCAAACACAAGCAGGACTTGATGCACAAAGAGAAGCTGCAAGACAAGCAACGTTCTTACCACAAGAACAATTAGATAGATTTGCAGGTCAAGTAACAGGAATCATGGGTGGTTACCCTGGTCAAACACAAACAACAAACATACCTAACCCTACACCATTACAAACTGCGTTAGGTGTTGGTACAACACTTGCAGGTATCTATAGTGGAATTAAAAATCCTGGAAAAGTAAACTATAATATGAATGCAGGAACAGTATAATTATGAAAAGAACTTTAACAAGACCAATGTTTAG
>Ga0208157_1001489_pt1 | contig 10527 bp, 3 predicted proteins | sample 5_EtaG_FD_184077 | JGI IMG/M metagenome (GOLD analysis project Ga0208157, IMG submission 184077) | Marine viral communities from the Subarctic Pacific Ocean - 5_ETSP_OMZ_AT15132 metaG (SPAdes) (version 2) | ecosystem: Environmental > Aquatic > Marine > Oceanic | place: Pacific Ocean | collected...
CTTCATAACCAGTACCACCATTAGTTCTATTTTTTACCCATACCATTCCGCCTTCAGAAGAAACGTCAATATTATTAGTGATTGTTCTTCCAGAAGTACCATCGCCTTTCCAGAGGTACGTCGAGAAAATATCGTCAACGTAGGTCTTCGTAGCAACTGCACCACCCGCACCTAAAAGCATTTGTTGTATTGGCATATTATGTCAACCCCGCACCTGAGATGTAAGAACTTGAAGCTCCTGTAAAGTAAATAGTAGCCATTCCTCTTGCGGCAAGTGTTCTATTTCCTGTAGTTGCATCTGCTGTGTTATACATAGTCGCTCCTGAACCTTGTGTAAGTGTTATATCAGCAGCACTATTATTTATGACAGTTACCATGTCTCCAGTAGTGAACACGCTATTTGGAATAGTTACACCTCCACCACTTCTTGCTATTGCTTTACCTGAATCAGCAGCAACTAAGCTATAGGAACTACCACCAGTTTGTGTATTAGCAGGTACTATCCTTAAATCACCTTTGCTGTCTGATACCGTTCCAGCAAACGTGGCGTTTTGTGAGGTGTTTATAGTTAAAGCTTGTTGGTTATTAGTTCTTAAGACAAGTTGCTGATTAGTTTTTGATCCAATAAATGTTCCACTTGAATCAGCATATAATCTTCCGTAAGCATTACCGTTTATATCCCCGAAGTCTATAGTTGCTGCACTACCTGTATCAACATTAATATTTCCAGCAAACGTGGCGTTTTGTGAGCTATCTAAAGTTAGGGCTGTTACAGCGTTAGCTGAAAGATTGAGAGAATTACTACTATGGCTATAACTAATTATTCCTCTATATTCATCAGCCCCTGATGTTCCATCAGAGAAAAATATATTTCCATTACTACTTGTTCCAGACCTTATTGTTATCCCTGTAATACCTGAAGTTGCAATCGTTAAATCATCAGCTTCAGCTTGACCTTCCGTAGTCGTTCCTAAAAGAAGTCGTTTGCCAGCAGCAATTACTAAATTTTCAGAAGAAGTCCAAGCATCAGTAGCATTTACCCAGTTAAATGTTTTATCTGTTGCACCTTTTAAAGTTAAACCACCTCCATCTGCTGTTACATCTGATGGAGAGGAGACACTACCTAATTCAATATTCTTATCATCTACACTAAGAGTAGTTGAGTTGATTGTAGTAGTTGTACCATTAACAGTAAGATCCCCAGTTAGTACAAGATCACCTGCATTAACTGTTGCTGCTGTAACTGTTCCTGTAAATGTAGGACTAGCTTTAGGTGCCTTTGGATCTACGTAAGCTTTAACTGACTGTTGGCTAGGTGCTTTAGTAGCACTATTAGTAGCCATATTGTCTTCATCTAGAAGCTCAACTGGTGTAGTCCATACTGTTAATCCATTACCTTGAGATTGTAAGACTTGACCACTTGTACCTTGTCCATCAGGTAAGGTTAAGGTGATATCTGCTGTTACAGAATCAGGTGCTTTTAATCCAATATAATGTGAACCATTAGCATCAGTCTCAGAGAATTTAATTACTCGACCATTATCTATAATAACGTCACCAGTAAATGTATCTCCTGATTTAGATACTAAGTTTCCTGTAGCTGTTACACCACCTTGCCAAGATGAGCCATTATATACCTTTAACTCATTACCTGTTGTATCGAAGTAAAGATCACCTTCATGTAAATGAGATGAGGGTGCTGAAGATGCAATCCTATAAACATCTGAGAAGCTATTAACACTAGAGATGTTATTAGCAACAGTATTTATGTTTGCAATATTAGGTGAAACTGTTGTTGCTACAGTTGTTACTTCTGTTGCTTTTGGTGTTAAACGATGGAAAGTATAGGTATGTAAGGTAGTGGTTGTCTCCACAATAACTCCATACCCTGCTGTAAGCGCAGTGCTTCCACAGCCTGTAATAGTGACTGTATTTCCTGAGCCTGCACCATTAGCAATTGTGACTGTTCCTCCACTTGGTGTTTGAGTTGAGGCAATTTCCTTGATGGATACCAGAGTACCAGCACCATTATTAACATCAGGGTTAGCAGTAGGGAAAGAAGTTTCATTTGCTATTGGGACAAACCCACCAACGTCATCTACTAAGTCTGTTATACGTGCATCAATTGCTGCTGTAGTAGCTATACGATCATTATTACTACTCCATGTATCACCACTTGATATAGTCTCAGAATTATCTTGTCTGAAGTATCTAGCATCAGAAGCTGATGTAGTAAAGAAACTAGTATCGTTAGGGGTAGATCCTGAATGTTCTGAGTTAGTTACAACTGTTGCACCTGTTAGCTTGGTTGTATCTATAACAGCACCAATTCTGGCAGCTGGTAATGATCCACTAGTTATTTTTGCAGCATCAAATGTTTGACTTGAATGGTGTGTAATAGCACCAGTCATAGTACCACCACTCTTAGGTAGAGCTGCGTTAGCTAAATCATAAGAGTCTTTAACAGCTTTTGATGTAGCTGCTTTAATTTCACTAGAACTATTAGTACTACTATCAAGTTGTACAACACCTTCTTGTGAAGTATTACTATCTTGAATACCACTAACAGGGAATGTCTGTGAGGAATTAAAGGTTATATTTCCTGACATCGTTCCACCGCTTGTTGGTAAAGCAGAGGCAGAACCAACTGGTAAACGTGTATAGGCTATACCTATAAACTTTTGACCATTAGTAGGTGCAGTAGTAAATGTAATTGTACCGCCAGTAGAACTAACGGTATAATCAACATCAGGTTCTTGTACAGCACCATTTATTGTTATTAAAACTGCTTGTGCAGTTTGTGGTTTTATAGATTGACCACTTGACGCTAAGTTAAATGTAGTAGTTGAGCCATTAAATTGACTATCTAAGTCATCTATCTTTTGTGCATCAATTGAGCCAGATGTATAACTACCTTGGGATTTCCACTGATTCTTTGCTGAATCATACAAGTATTGAATCCCATTACTTGCTTGATATGTATCACCATGCGACGGTGAAGCTGGAAAGTCTAAAGCCATGAGATATGTTTATGGGTTATATGGTTGTGTGGATTGTCCTGTGTTGTAGCCAATACATGAAGTTATGAAATTATTATCACCACTTGCGTTAGAGCTATTACCCCAACTTAAGCCTGAGCTAGTATTGTTTCTAACATCTACTCCATGAATAATTATATTTGAATGTCCAGTTGAGTTAACTAGAATCCCGTAAGCTTGGGTACCATTACTATGTTGACCAAGGGTACCACCACCACATTGACCACCCATGATGGTTACGTTATCAACGTTTGTAGCCATCTGTATTCCACTGTTACTTGAGTTTTGAGCACAGTGTGGGCTATTGATCATTATCTTTGCATGATCAGTACTATTTATTTGAATACCATTCTGACCATTACCTCTACAGTCAGGATCATTAATTCTTAAGATCCCCTTGAAACCACTAGCTACACTAATTCCTTGACCTGTACATGAACTTGCATAGACATCATCAATCCAAATAAAACAACCACCTTCTACTTTTATACCATCTCCAGTATTACCATCTACATCACAAGCAATAAGTCTATGGAATGAGCCAGGTGCTCTACCATTATTATCTGATGCTAAATTACCTAATCCAGATTCAAATACAATACCATCATGACCACGTATGAATGAACAATGATTCATCCATATTGAGTTACAGAATCCTGTTGCAGTAAAACCTACTAAATGTGGATGACTAGTATTACTACCAAGATCTCCTTCACAAATAACATTTTCAAATCTGAGTTGATCTTGTCTTAATGATCCACCGCTAGAATCAGCATCTAGTTTTATACCTATTGTACCAGAGGAGTTTGGAAAATCACGCATATCAACATCTCTCATAGTTATACGTGATAAACTTTTGAATTCACAAGCTATTTTACAATCTCTCATGTGAACTCGTTCCATTATTAAATAACCAGAGTTACCACCATTAACGTATATTCCTTTACCGTTATCATTACCTACTATTTTTAGATCTCTGATAACAATATTTACATGAGAACCAACAGTTAAAACGTCATTACTCGAACTAGTATTCTTAATTATAGAAACTCCTTGTCCATCACCTACCAGAGTAATATTAGATGCTAAGTTGATAGTTCCATCAAAATTATAAGTACCAGCTGGAAAGTATATATAACCTCCAGTAGACATACTAGAGATTAAACTATTTAAAGCAGTAGTATTAGCTGATGCTGAGTTTGATGTTGAAACACTATTATCAGTTACGCTTACAAATGCAGCCTCACCACCATTATCTACACCATTAATCCAGTTAGATCCATTATATTTAAGTACTTGTCCAGATGTTGCTGAACTAATCTGTACACCTGATAAATCACTTATCTGACTAGTTGTTGTTAATAGGTCACTAGGTAGACGTGATGAGTTTAAAGTTCCACTAGTTATATTAGTAGCATTTAAACTTGTTAAAGCAGAACCATCTACAGCTGGTAATTTTGCATTTCCATCTAACTGGACAATTTTAGAAGCTGATGTACCTACATCAACATTCAAAGTACCTGAACCTGTTATGGGACCACCTGTTAAACCAGTACCTGATCCAACACTTGTTACACTACCAACACCAGCATTAACCCATGTTAAACCCCCAGTATTACCAGACTTACTTAATACCTGACCGTTAGTACCTGCATTACTTATTTGTAATCTTGCTTCATCAACAGCCTCATCAGCAATTTTAGATTGAATTACTGAATCAGTACCTAATTGAGTTGATGTGATTGTTCCACTAGTTAACTTAGTTCCTTGTATGCTTCCAGCTAATTTGTCATTAGTAACAGCACTATTATTTATCTTTGCAGTAGTTACCGCATTGTTATCTATAGTCCAAGCTGCACCAGATGAAGATACAGTAATATCACCTTTATCACCATCAGATACACCACCTGATCCACTAACTGTAGCCCAAGTGTTATCACCTCTTAAGTAAGTTGTATTACTTGCTGTACCTGTAGCTGAAAGTTCAGCAACTCCAATAGCATCATCAGCTACTTTTGCATTAGTGACTGCATTTGAATCAAGTAAATCAGCAGTAACAAGTGATTCACTAACTGATCCATTAGCTGTAGTTTTTAAAACACGATTACTCTGTGTACCATTTTGAATCTTGTCATATGTGACTGCATCATTTTGTACAGCATTAGTATCAACCGCATTGTCCTTTAGCTCACTTGATCCAACACTATTTGTAGCTAATTGCGTTTCTGTTATTGTTGATTCTAATAACTTAGTACCTTGAATACTTCCTGCAAGATCCTCATTAGCTATGGAACCGTTCTGTATCTTAGCTGAGGTGATCGCATTATTGTTTATATTCCATGTACCACCACTATTAGATACTGTTACTTCTCCTTTGTCTCCATCAGCAACACCGCTTGTACCAGCTGCAGATAAGACACCATTAGCAATAGATAAATTAGTACCTACCTTGATACCACCTAAAGCACTAGCAGTAGCTGCAGGTAGTGTGTAGTTAGAACCACTAGTAGAACTATCAAGTTGTGGTGCAGCATCTACCCAATATGAATCACCAGTAGGATCGTTGTAATAAACAAAGCTTCTACCTAATGTTGTATCAAACCACCTATCACCAGAAGTAGGATTAGATGGTGCTGTATCACCTGCGAATGTAAGAGTTCCAATAGTTGAGTCAACTTTGTCATCTACATAACTTTTATTAGCTGCATCTGTAGCAGCTGTAGGTGTGCCTACCTCGGTAATCTTCTTAGAATTCATATCTAAGTTACCGTGTAGTTCAGGTGATTGAATATCTAACTGTGCTCTTTCTTGTAGAGCATTTAAAACCTGTGTTTGGTTGTTATCTAGATCTTGTGATCTAATTGAACTACCTGCTACATAATCAACCCTTGGGTTGGTGATGTCTGTCTTTCTAGTGATAAGAACATTCTTAGTTCCACTAGCAGGAGCACTACCAAATGTAATAGTTTTTGTATTTGTATTATGTGTATAGTGAGTGGTTACTGTTTTAAGATCCCAACTATCGGTAGAGGTGTTCCATACATATACAAATACATCATCAGCTTCTATTGGTGTGAACGAGTAAGTAAAAGCTGTTTGAGAACCCGTTCCATTATGTCGTGTTAATGTTGTTGGTATTGTTTCTATAGTCATTATTATTTTGGAATAAATTCATTTCAATAAACATTTCTTTTACTTATATAAATTCAACACAGGTTCGAGTTCTTGCTGAACTCTGGTTGTTTCATTTAAGGATCTAATGTTTTGTAAATCTAGTTCTAGTTTTTGTTCAATTAGTTCTTGAACTTCAGGTAGATGTTTGATATTCGCCCACGCTTGTTTACGTGCTTTCTCGAATAATAGTTTGATCTTTTTATTATGGAAGTAGGCTTTCATTGGGTCCATCTCTCTTCTGCCTGCAGCTAAATCAGCTTGCATTTCAGCGATGGAATTTAAGATTTTTGGATCTGTTGCTAACTTATCTAGTTTTAATTCTAAGTTCTGATCACCTATAGCTTTTTGATATAGAGATCTAACATTAGCTGACTTACTTAAATCAACTCCATCTGGTGAGGAGTATGTTGATAGACGTAAATCATATTTACTATCAAATAATAACTTTCTTCCTGGTCCTTGATCTAGGTTAATACTGAATGGTGATATGGCATTAAACATACGAGTTGGAAAATCCCAATCTCTTATCGGTCTACCATTCAACATGTCGTACTTAGTAGGTACTTCATCTGTTGCTAAGTGTTCAGTAATTAGATTTCGATTTCTAATTGCATCACCTATACCAGCATTTAACTCCTTCATATGAGGGTTAAATAGTTTACCTAGTTCATTCCTAAGTGAAGACAAAGGTATTTGATTGTTTAATAAACCAGCGACAATCCTTTCTGCCTGTCCAGGTTGACCCGCAAATAAGTCTACAAACTGTTGCATACCAGCTAGATATGACTTACTGGAAACACCCTGAGCCATAACAACAGCTGTCTTTAGAAATTGTTTCTCAGTCCATTCCTCACCCATTAACTGACTATGATCTCCAACATCAGCAATGGTTGATAGTATTAGATTAAATGGTTCAAATGAATCGTATCCAACCCATACACCACCTATCTTGATACTTCGAGGTTCATAACCTGCATCTATCCATAGTTGTCTTTGCTTCCTATCTGTAGGTCCATTACCAGTTAGATTGCCACTCATAAATGCTGTAGAAGCCATTGTTATGACTCCAGATCCAATAGCTAACCTTCCTCTCTGAAGTGCTTTAGCATTAGCTAATTCCTCAGCAGTTTCAATACCATACTTAAGAACATTTTGTAAGTTATCTGGATTAGCAAAAGCTATATCATTCCACTCTTTAACTAAGAAGTTAAAACCTGGAGTATGTTTAGCAGTTAATGCAAGACCATTGACACCTGTCCTAGCGAATAAGAAGAACGGTTTAGCCCATGGTGCAGATTCAAATACATCATTAAGTCCTTTAGAAAACCCAGTTAAATCAGTAGTTAAAGTAGCTTCTTTCTTAGCGAATAAAGTAGCAGCATCAGTTATGTTTCCATCAGCATCTAATATTTCACCAAGGAATCTATCTTCTGATTCTTTGAGTAGTTGTGGAGTTATCTCTGTTATCTCACCTTTATTTAAAAGAGTCATTGCTTCACGCATTGCTCTTTCTCTACCCTTAGCTCTTGACAGTAAATACCCAAAAGTATCATCAGTCGCTGCCATGATCTTGGTTGAATAAGTAAGAAACTTATTGTCATTCATGGATCTAGCCATGTTTGCTATGTAGTAAGCAGCCTTATCTCCTACATTTGCTCTACCACTATTCTCAATCCAATCACCAAACATAGCCCACTGTTCATCTCCTTTGGTGTATTCGGAGAATCTTGAGTTAACCTGAGCTATATCACCAGACCAATAAGAATTTAACTTTGTTTTAAATAATGTCCAAGCCTCTGGTATTGATTCAACTATTGCATTCATAGCTGCTAACGAAGATCGTTTAGTAGCAGCATCACCACTTAATGTTGCACCTAATGCAGTAGATAAAGGTCTTAGCAAAGTAGCTGTTCCTGTACCCATGATCGCTCTAGCAGATGTCTTAGGTCCACTTAGAACACTGTTGATCATGACACCCTGTAGTTCTTTAATAAGAACACCAGTCTTAGGTCTACCGTTAAACTCTCCACCTTTTAACTTCTTACGAATCCAACTATCAAAGTCAGTTAGGTTTTGTATCTCATTCGTCATAGAGATGGTTTCAAAGATAGCTCTGAATAAACCGTCATCAGGATCATTACCAGCTACCTTTAAAGCTAATCTAAATCCATCAATTGATTCTTGTACCTGAGCATCAACAGCTTCCTGTACAGCTTTCTTTCTTGTTTTACCTGCACCTAATGAAGCAAATTCTGCTGATTGAGTCATCTTAGATAACTTAACCTGAGTTAAACCAGCAATAACTTTGTCGTACATTGCTTTAGCAGGTCCATCTATATCAGCAACATCAGCTATATCAAATAATTCTCTACCAGCTATACCCATATCTCTCATCTCTCTCATAAGAGATCCGATAACTAAGTCAGCTGCTACAACATTTGATGAACTAATGATCTCCATTTCATTTGGAGTGCCTTTACCTAAAACTGTTTTACCTTTATTTAACTCAGCCCAGAACTCATCAGGTGTTAAATCACTTGTATTTCTACCTTCAAAGATCTTCTGTGCTGTTTCAATAGACTCACCCCATACATCTTTTAGACTTCTACCTGCTTTCTTAGCAGCTGCTATTTCAGCTTGTACTCTGGCATCAGTCATAAACTCACCCATCACTTCTTTCAAGTGATCCTCAGCCATACCACTAGACATAGCAGTACGTTCTAGTTGGACTGGAGTTGTTAATGAGTCCGTAGATCCCATCTCAGATCCCCACTCTTTTCTAGTTCTTGATAGCTGTTGTTGTACGTCAAATGGCTTACCATTAGATGTTGGTGCAGCTTGCCAAGGGTCTGATATGGGTTCGTTTTTATAAGCACCATATCCAGGTGTTTGGAGTTGTTCTTTAGCTTTTTCTATTTTCTGTGATTTAACACTAGTAGCTCTTGTTTCTGACTTAGCAATTTCATCAGCTACTCCATCTTCGACAATAGTTTGACCCTTCTTTCCAGGTCTAACTTTCTTAACTCCTTTTCCAATTAGTATTGAGGCACCATCAAATACAGCACCAATACCCATACCTTCAACGACATTCTTTAATGTCTTCATGGCAGGGTGATCAGTATCTTTAGTAGATAGTGGTGTATCAATAAAGTTAAAGCGATCCCTTAAGACTGCTAAACCATTATCTTCTTGTGAGTATTTAGAACCTAAGTCAGATAATGCACCAATCGCTGCACCTCTTACAAGACCACCTACAACTGTTGTTGCACCACCTACACCAGCTGCACTGGCAGCAGGAATGATAGCTGCAGCCATTGTTCCAAAGTGAGTAAGGCTTCGTAAAGCTGAACCCCACCATGTCTTAGTTTCAATTGGATTTGCATCGTCTACAAACCAGTCATCCCATTCAGCACCATATCCTTCCTCTGTTTTACCTTCTTCTACCATCTCACCACTGAACATATCAATGGCTCTTTCAGGTAGGGTTACAAGGGATGAAGCCGTGTCTTGTAGACCACCTCCTAGTGCTGATTGAACTTCTTTGACAACACCTTTGAAACCACCACCACCTTCTTTATTACGTGGATCTTTTTGAGCAGCCTTGGCTTGCTCTTCATCCATCGCTAATTGATTGGCTTGTTGCTCACGTAGAGCAAGTTCTTTTTCTTCATCTTCTATATACTGAGCAGTTTCATCAGCAGCCTGTAAAGCAGCATCAGTGTCTATAGAATTCGGATCGAATCCTGAATACATATTATTACCTTAGTAATGTTATTAGTTTTGCTTGATCTCTGGAATCGTTGTATTTACATTTTCAAGAAGTTCTGGCATTAAATGCTCGACTTCGTTATACGTAAGTTCTCCGTCATTATAAGTACCTTTAATAATAGCTCTCCTAACTCTTGGATTAGTTGCATGGAATTTCAACAAGAGTTGAGTAACTGGATCTAATGTCCTTACGAATTCATCTATTTGATTAGGTATAGGTTTATCTCCAGCTGCCTCTAGTTGGTAAGTCATTAATTGATGAGGTGTGATGTTCTTATGCTTTGCTGCTATCTGCTTATAAAGCATTGGAACTTCTTTTGGATTAGCTCTTGCTTGCTCTAATGCTTGCTCAGTACCTGGAATTATTTGAGTGTTAATAATGCTTGGGTTTTGTGAGATAGCGTAGTTAGCAGTTTCTAAATTACGAGAATGGATTTGACTAGTAGATGCAGATTGCCTCTTATCTAACTTACCTAATGAAATTGCTTCTTCTACTTTTTCTATTGCAGTTAGGTGAGCTTGATCTGGACTTTCTTCTACCAGAATA
>Ga0208157_1001490_pt1 | contig 10520 bp, 14 predicted proteins | sample 5_EtaG_FD_184077 | JGI IMG/M metagenome (GOLD analysis project Ga0208157, IMG submission 184077) | Marine viral communities from the Subarctic Pacific Ocean - 5_ETSP_OMZ_AT15132 metaG (SPAdes) (version 2) | ecosystem: Environmental > Aquatic > Marine > Oceanic | place: Pacific Ocean | collected...
GGATATCAATTTCAGCAAAGTCAAAATCGATTGACCATAGTTCATCGCTCGTGCGGGTTTTCGATAAACGAACTGTCGGAAAAATTTCCTGATATTCCTTGTTCATTATCAGGTTTTTTATCGCAGCGCTCTTATTCCTCGAAACATCTACGTTGTACGAAACATACAATGTTCGAAGTAACTTCTTAGCCGTTGCATGCCTGCCAATAAGCCATGCCACAAGCAAACCAATCACAGTGGATTTAGCACTGCCTCGTGGACTCAATAGACAAGTATTTGGTCCAGCTATATCTAATAAGTGTTCATTACTTTTATTCGTCAGGAAAGCTTTATGCCATTCCTTCATGTGCTTTGCAGGAGGTTTTCCCATCAGTTCACAGAAGTAACTGAAGTTTGCTCTTGCCTTCAGAACATGAGGCGGTGTAACTACTACTTCTGGTTCAGTCGTAATGCTTTTAGCTGCTAACTGAGCACTTCTTCGTCTTGCTAATGCAATAGAGGAATTAGGCATCAGCTATAACAAAATGATTGATTCTTTTTTCTGCCAACCTTTAATATCCACCCAATGATTAAATTCAGCTTTAGCCTCTGGAGTTAAATAACCAAAGATCCGATTTAATGCATGTTTTAATGCGTAATTCTTATCTTCAAATTTCTCTAGTTCCATTCCACCTTGCAGAGCGCAGCAAGCATCAAGCAAGTCATACATTGGTATATCTTTAACCTTGTTCTGTTCTTCCTTATTCATTTAACCTCTTTTATTGGCTTACCTAGAGTTTAAATGTTTTCCCTATTTTTTGAGACTTATTCCCTAACTTGTCGTCACTTTTTCGACGACTCTCAGTAAACCATCTGCATAGAAGCCCAAAAGGCTGAATCCTATTGCCATTGATATTAATGTTGCGTTCTTATTATGTTGATCAATAGCAGCATCAATCATTTCTTTGACTTCTCCTTTGTTCATGAGTTTTAGGTTTAGAGGATTAGCGTTCATCGACAAGCAGTTGCCATACTGATTCATATGCTAAATCCAATGCTTTAATTACGTCGTCATTTCCTTTGAAGATAGATTTCAATTCCCTCATAACTTTATCGGCTCCAGACATTACTAAGCCTCGTCTATCTACTCCTTTTGTCATCCTCTCTACTTCAACAACATGTCCTCTTAATTCTTTGGATAGATGAGCAATCCTAGTAGCAGCCGAGTCTGGCTTTACAATGTCTGCCTGTACTTGCTGTCTTAGGAAATCAATATCTGCTTCTAATTTGACAATCTCCGCAAGCATTAATTCCTTACGATTGAGTTTTGGATAATGTTTGCGAACCCACTTTTCTAGGGCAGTAAATCCACCGTCATAGCCAAGAATGCCAGCGTATAAATATATTTCATAAATTGAATATGTATTTTCGACATATGCAATAAATGCTTCTCTCGACCCATGATCCAGTGCTGTTAAGAACGACTGAATCTCGGGTGGTATATCTTTAACCATTTTCTGGTAATTCTATTCGAGAAATTTCCCCTACGTTGCCAACGATTTTAATTAGCCAAAAAATCTGGAGCCTGTTCTTCTAATAGCTCCCCTTGCATCTGCTCTCATCTTCCTGTCTTCTCTGTACTTGTCACGTTGTGTTTTTCTGTCTTGATCTCCCTCAGTCATCTTTGTTAGACGATTCTCAGTTCCAAGTGTTCTGATCTGAGCACGATCTTCTTTACCTTGCTCCCCAATCTGACGACTCTTGATATCACCTTGATCCCACATTAAATCTCTAGTAATTCCACCTTCAGCAGCTAATAATTTTAAAGTATTACCTGTCTTCAGATTCTCCATACCTCCTTGATAATCAGCCATCTGGGAAAGTTGACCTTTTTGATAAAGAAGATCTAATCCCGCATCCATCATCTGCGTGTCAAAGTCTAATTTCGCCCCCGAGACGTAGCCTTGTATCGCTTCGTTGTCCTTGTATTTATTCCCCCAATCGACCATGCCTCCCCAACCTTGATTAAATAACGCCCCACCGAACGTCGCAGCTTGATACTTCCCAAAATCTGATGGAGTTTTACCTTTACCCGTCGAAGTCGTTTGCGCCTGCGTATTCGTCGTTCCCGGAAAATTGTCCATATAGTTCTTCGCATAATTTGTTTTCCCTCTTTTCTCTTGATTTGTTTGACTGTATTTATTGAAAAATCTATTCGCTTCTTCTTTTGATAGACCGCCATTATCAATTCTTTGCTTTGCGCCAGGTCTAAACCGTGCCTTTTCTTCTCTTTTAGCCTGTTCAAAAGTTATATAAGGCTGACCTGGACCTCTTTGATTTCTATCGTCTACTCCATCTCCATCTGAATCGACATAGTCCATCGTGACCATGGAGTCAGGGTCCATACCGATACGACCACCAAAGCCGGGAGAGCTCTTAATTTTACCAAGAGCGTTGTTAACTAAATCGTTTTTGCTAGTTGCCATCTTGTGTTACCCCAGTTTGTTGATTAACGCTGCTCTATTTAGATACTGTGCTACGACCCCAGCTCCTTCAAGGATTCGATCATTTTTGCGGGACTGAAGAGCTTTGTCGTAATACTCCATCAAGCCTTTATCAGTTCCTATCCGTCTGAAAAATTGTTCGTCGGCTGTTTTATTAGTTAAACCAGTAATATCATCGATATCCATCAGTTGACTTTTTGTGTAATCACCAATTATTGGTTTCTCCGCAACCGTTGCATCACTAGCACCTAGCAATTCATTTTGCACCTTTGAAAGCAAGTCGCTTTTATTTTCTTCAGACAAGTCGGTTGAAGTTTTAATGCTTAAAATCGCTTCATTAATCCTGTCCAATAATTTGTTTTCGGGTGATTTAATGTCACCAACCAATGGATCTGCACCAAGCATCTTATTTACCGTAATTTTCGTAACTCTTCTTCAATTTTAGTAGTTTTTGATATTGCTTATTTTTATCTCCCTCACTTAAAGAAGAGTTCTTTATTGTCTCAAATTCTTGTGTTATCAAATCATCCATATCTGTCGTCCCAACTGTCGTACTTCCACTGCTTGAATCGTCACCAGAGGAGGGCATTGTCAAGCTATTCTGTAACACGGAATCAACAAACACATTATCCACACTATTCTTTAGTCGATTACCTGGACCTCCCGCTAAGAATTTCGTCAAACTTGCACCCGCCATTGGTGTAGACAGTTGATCTATAATCGCTTTCTTTTTAGCCTGTTCGTTTTTTAGCTCTTGTATTGCAAGCAACGTATCGTTATAAATTGATTGCTTCTCTAAATCAAAACCACCTTTCATAGCCGCAGCTTCAGTGGCTAAGTTTGCAGCAGCAATTGACCCCATAAGAGCCTTTCCCTCGTCACTCAATAATCCTGCCTGTTCAAGTGTTTTCGGCACGAAATTATCATTGAAATTTGCAGCGTATGTGCTTGCTGTTGAACTAAAGTTTGGTACTGCCATGTTTAATTCCCTAATAATTTATTTAATACCGCTGCCTCTAAATCCATAGTTTGCTGATCCTTCGCCCTAGTCATTGCTAGTTCTCGGTTAATCGAATCTCTAGCTAATTGATACTCTTTTTGCTTATCTAGTTGTCTGATGTAATGGTCTAACTCACCTCTTGGATTTAACGCGGTATATGCTCCACCTGCAAGCTTCTTACCTGCATCACTCATTAATATTGCCCCGAGGATAGCTCCGATAGTTCCAGTTATAGGTGCCGCCGGTCCACCTAAAGCAGCTCCAATAGCTCCTCCACCATATGCTCCTCCAATAGTTCCACCTGCTGTACCCAATCCTTCAGCTAAGTTTTTTTGAAATGGATCATTCTGATCAGCTAATTCTGTAGCAGCATCTATAGCAATAAATAACGGAAGTGCTCTACCTCCAATCTTCCCTATATTTTTCATATATTGAGTGCCGCCAATACCACCTAATTTGCCAGGTATACCCCTTATTGCATTAACCGTATCGTCCATCATTGCCCAGGGACGAGAAGAGCGCGGTACCTTTAGTTTTGTTAGAGCACCTTTTGGTGCCTTACTTGACAATGAAATACTTTCTGTAAGAGGAGGGCCACCAAAAGTACTACCTACTGATGTAGCAGTTGGACCAATGTTGACATTTCCTTTCAATAAATCATCTACGCCAATATATCTCTGCCCCTGTAGTCGATCGATAGCAGAACCATAGGTTCCAAATGCATTGCTATTAATAGATCTACTATCAATTATTTTTTGCAGAGCTTCTGGGCTGAAAAACTGATCCGCCATTAACAGACACTAAAAACCTATGATTTGATTCTAGTAGGTATCACGATACTAATACCTACTAACAGCCACCCATTGAGCCAAGAGCCCCTGAAGCTCCACTTGCTATTAATGCAGGGTTACCAGTTGCAATACCAATACCACCAGTAATGATGCTTCCAAATAATCCTTTTCTCTTATTACTCTTGCAAGCAGCTCTCTGTTTTGCCATCAATGCATCTTGATATTTTTTATTTTCTTGAGCAATACTTAAAACAGCATCAGCATTATCCATTGAAGTAAACATATTGACCGTATCGCCTATCTCATTGAACTTATCTCCATAGAGTGCTTTTTTACCTTGAACGCTCTTGAAATCATCAATAGAACCTAACCCTTTCGTGCTCCCTGTGTCCTCTTTGTTTTTCATTATTGCTGTAGGGAAAGCACCTTTCGTGAATGGAGAAATTGTTCCAGTACTGTCAAAAGCATCGCGTTGCCTTTTTGCTGCTAACCACTTAACGGGATCTAATTGATATGCCATTTAATTTTTAGTCCAACTGAATGGGTTGTACCATGCATTTCCACCAGAGGAAGGAATAGGCATATCTGTATCCCAATAAGTCATACCAGGATCTAAATCTTTGCCTTCCCAAATACTGCTGCTATTACTTAAACCACCTCCAGAACCATCAAAGAGCCCTGCCTTGTTTGCCGAGCCAAAGACACCCATGGCTACGTCTCCCCAACTTGTCTCTTTTGGTTTAAATGCATCGAGCTGAGATTGGTATCCCAATTTTGCTGCTTCTATAGCTTGTTCATTTGCGTATTGATTAGCCAGTAATCTTGCCTTTGCTTTGCGCTCAAGCATTGGCATATTTGAGAAACCTTGTTTCCCGCTATCCGATTGAATTTTACTAAACGGATTTAGATTTAAACCATCAAAAGTCATTACTTTGTTTTAATCCTCCCGACCCATATCTCTTCTTATTGATTCTAAAGCTTGTCCAGTTAAAGCAGCAGCAGTTGTATATCCAGCCCCGTACTTCAATGCATCTTTGAATGTTTCAATACTGATTTTATCTTGTTCGTCTTTAAGATCAGCTCGTAATTGATCAACATCAATCTTCTTCATAATCTCCTGATCTATCCCTTTAGATACTTTTTTGTTGGCAGTATTTCTTAAGACAGTTTCCATTTTTGAGAACTTCTCAAAGTCACCACCTGCGGCTAATCTTCTACCTGCTGTATTTACTCCTCGACGTATACCGGCAATAGCAGCGGCTGTGGGGAGAATTCCAGTAAGAACGGGTATAGCTTTACCCATGAAATTAATTTCTGGACCATGGATTCCCTCAGTTGTTCCTCTTAATGCACCGAGGATATTAAAATCTCCATCTAGAGGATTCAAGTCTGTCTGCTTATTGAATTGATAAGCCTTATATCTTTGATATTCGCCCTTATCAACATCAGGTCTTTCTTTTGCGAACTCGTCATAAGGAAGTAATCGACCAGTTCGTCCCAAGAAGTAGCGACTCAAGAGTTCACCAACCAGACTATCTGTTTTCCTTGGATCTTCCTCGCTGGGTAGTATGGCTTTATAACCAGCAGGTCTACCAATATTTCCTATTGCTGTAGACATTGCTGCTACGGCTGGAGCTGTTGCCGCAAGTCTTAACCCAACATTCCCAATCATTGGCTTTCGGGAATAATACTTTTTACTAAAAGGAGTCCCAGATTCGTGAATTCCTTGCAAGGCAACAGCTTGTGTTGCTGCCTGTGGTGCGTTTAAAAACCACCAGATATTTCTTGCTCCATCGGTCATTATATCTCGACCTAACACACCTAGAGCCTGTGCTGTTCTAGCTGCAGGTCTACCTTTCATCGAGATATCTTGACCTGTTTGTGTAACTATCTGACTTGCATCAACATAGTCTTTTCTTTTTTCTACTGACGGTAAATATATTTCGCTATGACCAGTTCCTGTTTTATTTGGTTTAATTATTGGTTCTCTTGGGTTGATGAATGATCTTTCATCTCTCATCATTTTCAACTGTTCCGCTGTGTATCCACCAAGAGGAATCCGCCCAATTTGATTAGCAATTCTTCTTCTAATACCAGGGGTTGAATCTAGATCTGCATCTGGGAGTTGGCTTTGAAGTTTGGCATACCAATTTGTGTTACCTAGATTTTCAGGTAATAGTTGCCTTAGATAATCAAGGACGCTAGATCTTCCTGCAATTGTTTGATATGGACTAATCTCTGCTCCGGTCTGCCTATACGCTTGTTCTCCAATTTTTCCTAATGGTGCTTGTAGGAAAGATCTTTTAAGAAGATTTTTTATCTCATCGACACTGAGGTTTTGGAGAGGTTCTGCCATTATTAATTCTGTAAATTCCTGAGACCTAAACCGCCACCAGTTAGCAATGTTCCTAGAAGAGCTTCGTATTTTTCACGTTCTTCTACGGCAATCTTTGCTCTCAATTCTTCTTCTGCTGTTAACTGTGCATCACCATAAATCTTATTCATCGCTGGTCTAGGCGAAACAATATTCAAAGGCATTGCAGCCATGTCGCCCAACGTAATAGCCGTGGATAAAAGATTTTTATTATCTTTAAACCTATTCATTCTCATCAGATTCCTACCAGCAGTACCACCAACTAATTGACCCAATAAAGAAGCACCTACTCCGATTCCTGCATCCTCTGCTGCTAATAAACTTCTACCAAAAGCATCTGTTCCTTCTGGAGCCATTCCTGCTGAGATTGCAGGCCAAAGCAAGATATCTGGTCCGTATCTCATTAAACCTTCTGCCATCGTCTGAGGTTTAACTGTTTCGTAAGCAAGCTTCGCTCCTTTTTGTAGCTTTGGAGCTAATCTCTCCCATGCCATTCTTAATACTTTTCCCTTAACGGCGCTCATGCTAAACCTCCTTGCTCTGGGGCTGGCTCTGGTGGTGGAATAATGTCCGAATTAATTGGACTGTTATAGAACAAGTTTGCGTATTCAGTTATTCGTTGTTGGTTAGCTGGATCAGACGCGTAACGAGCAAAATCACCATCCAAACCAAGACCTAACCTTTCTCCAGCCCATCCAACCTCAGTACCAAATTCTTCATCTGTTCCTTTAACCGGAGAACCCCCTGTATACCCTGACGGACCCGGTCTATCTTTTAATATTTTTTTGTTGTCTATAGCAGCACGGAGTATCTCCGGTGTATCGACATTGTCGTACCTAATACCCACTCTCAGACTGCACTATTTATTACCTATCTTAACTGTGTTTCTATTTCGAAATTATATTTTTGTAGAAGTTAGCCTTCTTGACCATCTTCGCGGAGTAGTCGTCTTTATTTTTTAAAATTTTTTCTGCGAACTCGTCTCTTCCTTCTGGTGAATCTTCGTATCCAGCTTTTGTTGCTGCTGCTTTAAAAGTACCACCGGTACCACCCTTACTAGCAGGCTTCTCCATCTTCTTGAAGGCTTCTTTTAATTTGTCTCCAGCTTTTCTAGTCATTAACCTCTCCTCGCTAATCTTGCGGCAAGTCTTCTTGCCATCGCAGCCATTGCTTGTTCTTGGTCAGCAGAACCAATTTCTTTTCCAAGCTTATTAGCCATATCTCTGTAATCCCTGTATGGAACATTTTCTCCATAGATCTGATTCGGTAAGACCCTTTCTTCTGGTCTCATTCCTACAGGTCCAGATACTGGTACGGGTTGATCAGCAGGTGCGTTGAGCATTGAAGTCTTGGAAGTATCAACTGTTCCGCCGTAAAGTTTAGTTGGATCTGCTTGAGCCATGTCTCGAACAGCTTGAGCCTCGGCTGGTACCACTGGCTTGAATAAAGGTAGTTTTGATCCGGGTGTATTTGTCTCGGATATTTGAGCACGAGCAGGCATCGTATATTCGGGATCTCTGCCTCTATCTGCATACGGCCCTTCGTTGTCAATTATTTGATAACCTTCTGGCGATTTTCCATATTTAGCTGCATCCTCTAGTTCTGTTGCTAAGTATTCAGAACTCTCATTAAATCTCCTTCCCGCAGCATTGATAATCTCATTACCTGGAACACCAAGCCTTTCACCAATAATATCTGATAACTTGTAAAGATCTTGAGTACTAAATGGAGTACCTTTTTCTCTGGCTTCTTCTAATGCTTCTCTAAGTCTTCTTGCTCCAACTCCTGTTGGGTTTAATTCTTCTGTAAATAGATCAACTTCCCTACCTCGTGAATAAGGAGAAACTTCTTGATATTTCTCAGTAATCGCTTCGTTTAGCAGTTGTCTAGCAGTGCTTCCTTCTTCAGTGATGTTATAAAGCTGATTAATCTGCTCATCGGAATATCCAAGTTCTTTACCTCTGACAATTTGATCAGCAAGCTCCATTCTTGCTTGGTAAGTAACATCAGGAGTCTCAGTTGCAGTTCCCCCAGCAATAAGTTCTCTTCTTAGCTCTTCTAGGGTAGGACCGCCTTTTCTCTCTGCTGTTTTTCTAATTCCACCAACATTATCTCCTTGCCTTGTCGTTAATCCAGCTCTTCTTGTTACTGTCCCTGGCCGTGTTAATCCAACAGTTGGACCAACTTCAAAAGACTCAAATCTTTCCGGAATGATGTAGCGATTGTTTTCTCTATCAAGAACTAATCTGATTTCTTGATCTCCAATCTTTGCAATTGCCTCTGATTTGTCTTTAGTGATGGGAATAAACTCAACACCTTGTTTTTGTAGCTCGGCAATCTTTTGAAAACTTAAAGCGGTTGCAACTTTTGCTCCAAATGTATTTCTTTTTGGCTGACCAACCATTTCCATACCCAGATATGGAGCCAGTTCTGCCCTTAATTGTTCGGCATCGTATTTCATGGGATTGCCGATCCTGAAAATTTGGTCTTCTATTTCTTTTGAGTCGTACCAACCGTCTGGAATTGTCCTTCGACCTTGTTGTGGATAGAAAACACCTTCTATTGTCTTACCAGGTGCGAAGATTGGCTGACTTAAATCTCTTGTTTTAGTTTCTCCAGATGGAGATGTAAAAGTTTCTGTTCGACCTGGGTCCATAACTCCTGCAAAAGTACCCGGTTTTTCTGGATTTATCCCGTATCGAGAGTAAGCAGCGGCAAGTTCTTCTGGAGTCATCGTTTGTATTGGCGTATATCTACCTTCTCGGTACAAATTTTCTAAGGCTTTACGTCCGATTACTTTTGTTTCTGCTTCATTGCTTATTTCTGTGACTTTTTTTCCAAGATTTACCTCTTCAAACCTTTCAGAGTTGTACACATTATCTGGATCTTTATCCCTTGTTTCCACAATCTGCTTCGGATCTAGAGTTGCTTGTCTTCCTCCTTCAGTTTTGCCTGTAATTTTGTTTTTTCTATCTCTCAAAAAAACTTCAGCAGTGGAATAAGCACCGGGTTCCGTTGATTTTTTAGTCCCAACGGTTGTTTCAGAAGGGTCTACTTCTAAACCCTTATCTGCTAGATCTTTCGGTGGTTCTATTCCTTCTAATTCGCCGGGATTCGCTCCCATTCCACGGACATAATCAGCGATTTCTTTCGCAATTGGACCTTGAGTTCCTCGACCAGGGCCAGAGACAAGATCATCTCTATCCATTAGCCATTTTGTCCCTGTATTTTTGTCTTTAACGACTCTTCTTGTACCTATATCTTTAATACCTGTTCTGGTATTTTCATTTTCTTGACTTTCTGCAATTAATTGTTCTTTCCACGGAGATGGAACACCTGAGAAGTCTTGCTCGCTAGATTCTCCACGTATTAGCTTTCCAATATTGCTTTCTTTTAAATCATCACTTTGATAACCAGCGACCCTTTCGTATAACGATCTATCAGTCCCACCACTTTGTTCGTAAGCACTTCTTTTGCTTATAAATTCACCATCATCAGTAAGAATTAATTCGTTTTTTGCTTTAGCTCTAACTAATGCGCCTTGAGCAGCAGGTAAACCTACTATGTTTTGTGCTTGTGGAACTGGACCCCTAGATCTTCTTGGATCGTCGATATCTTCCCACTGTCTAAAGCCGCCAATCATTGCTATTTCTTATCGAAAATGTTTAAGCCTTATATGAATTCTATAGAGATCTGAAAAGCAAAAGCACAACAGGCGAATCTAAGGTCTCGCGGGTGTCGGTTCAATAAAAAATTTTCTAGAAATTATTAACAAATAGGGAACAACTTTTCTGGGCGTAAAAAATAGGGAACAACTTCCTGATGAATCCATTTCACCCTATTTGGGCTCTCGCGGGAAAAAGTGAGATTTT
>Ga0208157_1001497_pt1 | contig 10501 bp, 22 predicted proteins | sample 5_EtaG_FD_184077 | JGI IMG/M metagenome (GOLD analysis project Ga0208157, IMG submission 184077) | Marine viral communities from the Subarctic Pacific Ocean - 5_ETSP_OMZ_AT15132 metaG (SPAdes) (version 2) | ecosystem: Environmental > Aquatic > Marine > Oceanic | place: Pacific Ocean | collected...
TCTTTGATTGCCTCAGACACATAGGTGCTGAGATTATTCCTTTTTACGATGTCCGCCAGAAGGACACCGCCGGAATAATTCTGAAATGGTGCGGCCATTTCTTATTCAGGGATAAAGTTTGCGGGGTTTCAAGTCACAGACTCGAAGTGGTGTCCCACGGGGACTATTTACCTGCCTCTCTCTTGAGCACGGCTGCAAGATCAGGGTCGGTAGCTTCCAAGGCCATTTGCCTCGTTAAGTTAATACTACCTTCTAACCAAGGATTCGCGACACCTCCAGCACCGGAAATTCCAGTAACTGGTTTTGCGCCCATACCAGCTTGAGTGCTGGGCTTAAAATGATGCTCGTAGGCGGAGCCGGGATTTTTTAGCTTGGCAAGATAGACATTGATGTCTTGCTCAATGCCGCCATCTAAAACTTTGACAGTGCCATCCTCAGCTTTTTTGAGGTTGCCTTGAATCAATTGCAGCATTTGATCTGAATTGATTGCTCCAGCCTGATTGATCGCTGAAAGTGCAGACGTTTTCATTGCAGCAGTCTCGTTAGATGTCCGAAGCTCACCTAACTGACGCTCCAAATCAGCTATCTGTTGGTCTTTGGCTTGAGCAGTTTTATTGGCCTCTTCCCAGAGGTCTTTCCACTGCCCTTGATCCTCAAGATTTTTACGACGTTGATCGTCTTGTTTTTTGTAAACGTCGTCAAGTTTGCCTTTTATGCCTTGGAATTTTTCCTCAGCTTCATTGGCACGTTGTTGCAGCGCTTGAATTTGCTGTTCGTAAGCAGAAACATCGACAGCAGGAGTTTCAGTCGCAGCCACTGGCTGTTCAGAAGACGCCACGGGCGTTTCCTGGATGACTTGTTCTTCCATTATTAGGAGTTAGTTGACTTCTCTACCTTACTACTTTTTGCTTGTTTAGTTGTTTTTTTGGGCTCAGGCATTGGGCACTCCTCTTTTTTAGGAGGATTGATCTCTTCAAAACGCATTCCCATGAGAATAGAAGCTATTACTCTTCTACTGTACCGCTAGATTGCGACTCTGCCGCTGTAGGCAGGATTTCTCCTTGCACCAGCATGTCACGGAACTCTTCGCGATCAATAATTTGATCTTGGAATAGCTGACCCATGGCAGCAATATCCTGTCCGATCAACCGTTGCAGATCAAAGTCACGACTAATTTTGACCTCAGGCGGTTCAATACCCAAATAATTAGCAGCAAGGTTGTAAGCCTTCTGCAAACCTGACTCCAGATCCATTGATACCATCGACAACATTGAATTAGTGTCGATTCGATCTAAACGCCGAGCATCCGCAGATTCAGCAACAAATTTCTGCTGACTCAACGTACTAATGCCTAACGTCGCCATCTGCTGCTGCAACTCTTGGATCTCTGATGTCTGCGCTTCGAATGCGCTTGATGCAGGCTCAACGTAATAAACCTTATTGCCCGGTTGGGTTGCCATCGCGTAATTCACGCTAATCGCCATATCTTTCGTCTGATCGTCCCATCCCTCCAATACCAGCATCGGTTGGCTGGCAATATGCAAGCTATGTATAAGGTCAGCTTGTCGTTGGAAGTGAGCCAGATTTAAATGCGCTATGTCCAGCAGTGGTGGACGACTTGTCATCGTGTCTTTTTTATCAGCATAAATCGTTACCAACGGAATTTGCCCAAGTGAAAAATCACCCGACTCAACCAATTCGTACTCCGCTGCAGCGTCGGATTGATCGAATGAAGCGGGATATGGGAATGGCCCTTCCATTTCGAGTTTTTTCTCTTCTTGTCTAAAGACGCGATAGCGACCTGACTCAATGACACGTATTTGGTCATAAACTTTTTCTCCGAACTCTCCATCAGCTACAACTGCTTTTTCACCAATCCGAACTTGCGTAAGATTGCCATAATTTGATTCCCGATCCAATCGCCACCCATAGACATTGGTTGGATCCACTTCAATCCAATAGGGCCGACGATTAAGAGCACGCTCTTCCGCCAAACTTCTTGCATTTGTTGGAGCGGGAAAATCAACAAGAATATGTGAATGACCATAGGTCAAAGCACAAGTGACCAATCGACGTGCGTACTCATCCAAGTCAGAACCGCAACCGTCAACATCCTTATTAAAAACTTCTGTCCAGTACGGCGCACCACTAACACTGATCGGTTTACGCAAAATTAAACCAGCCGCTGCTCGTATCAAACGCTGCGTGTAAGGCGTAAATACAGCACGATTTACACGTGCTAAATACGCTGCATAGTCCTCACGCGGCTCAAGCGGCAAAAATGTTTCGCTGTTTTCACGTAAATACTCTGTTCCAGATACAACAGCTTTCATAATCTCCCAGCCCTTCATCTGGTCGATTACTGCTCGCGTACGAACAAATGGACTGTCAACACTTCCCATATAGGAACTGCTGACAAGATTCGTTCTAACGAGACCTGGAACGGAATAGGTCATGTCACCATTTTACGCGGTTGGCCCAGTAAGCAGCACTGGTTTTGCCTTTGGCAATGTTTTTCGCATGTCGCTTTTTAAAAGCAGCACGTTTAGCTTTCATTGCTTGGCTTTCACCAGCTTTTGGCTTGCCAGCAGTTTTTGCACCCTGCTGACCAAATCGAATTAACCGATCCTTGCCGTTCTCTTTGATGACAACAGCATGAGATTTACCACTGGAATGCCCAGGAGTACGGATCGGTTTATTGTAGCCGTCAAATACATGACCGCCACGTTCGATTTTTGCCATTAAACTAAGCCTTACTCAAGGTTAGAGGTAATAGCTCCGCTGGTGACAAAGTTGCAAGTAGCTACAACTAATTCGCCAACAGTAGACGAAATCTCCATGCTGGTGATAATTCCAGCAAAACTTACGCTATCTGTGCCAGCTGTGCTGCCAGTAGTAAACAACTCAAAAGTTGCGTCGGTTGCGTCGTTTACTTTGACTACATCCTCAATCAAACTAGCTTGACCAGTCGCGTCAGGGTCATAAACAATCTCAACACTGCCCTCCCCTGAAATTAAACCGCCAACAAAATTTCGAAACGTATCACCATGATCTGTGGTTTCATACGTTTCCTTGTTCAGCGTCAAACTCCAGCTTCTGGTGCCGACAACTGTTGCAAGGCTACCGCCGCCAGTCTCAAACTGGACAGAACCTTGCTCTCCACGCAGGATAGCCATGATTAGACATAAGAAGGGTCTATACGGTTGAGTCTAACCGTTCATAACCCACAAGCCATCTCAAGTTTTTTTCTTTTTGCCCTTCCCTCGCTTGTGTTGGTACGAAATTTTCTTTGATCCTGTCTTCTCTTTTTTGAAACGAGCCTTCTCAGCAGTGCTCATCTCCCCTGTTGTCTTTGGTGTCTTGCTTGACACTCTCTTGGATGGACGACACGCTGGATAAGCACGATCCTCACCCTTAGAGCGCCCACAAGGCTTTCCGGTCTTTATATCGACCCATTTCTCATCAAACCAACGTCCCAAGCCTCCTCGTGACTTACTTGGCTTTTTTGGTTTTGCGGGTTTTTGTGCCTTTTTTCGTTCCGCCACTGGTTGCTTTCCGATAGGTGCCGCCACGCTTCTTATATTCGCGCACCAACCACGCATTCGCATACGCACTTGGGTACACGTCAAATTTGCGCTTCGCTTCAGCCTTTACACGGCTATAAAGCGCCTTATTTGTTGGAACGTTCTCACTTGCCACAATCGCACCGCATCTTCTTGCCACCCTTCTTCATCCCCTTCTTTTTCTTTGGGGGACGGCCTTTTTGAGTTCCGTAGGTTCCAGGGCCTTTAGGCATGACGCAAAACGCAACCACTACCCCAGTCTAACCCCTACTTTTTTTTCTTACTAGCCTGTTTCTTTTTGCTTTTTCGAACAGCCTTCATATAGCCCTCACATCGCTTCATCGCACTGCTTTTTTTGTCGGCCATCTCAAAATAGTAATTATCTACAGTCTAACTGCTCCAATGGTTGCGGACTAGAACCGGCTCACGCACCCGCATCCCTCACTCCTGATCCGCTGCAAGAGACTCTGCCGCACCCCTTATCAAGGTTTGCAATCTCATTCTAGTAAAGCCGATAGGAGGTTGTACCTAATGTTTCGGGTTTTGCAAGGTTAAACTGCTGCAGCACCAAGTACCCAAATGCGTCAAACGCATGGTCCACTCCTAAATTCTTATTTGGTAGCCCTGTCCCGGCTCCATACGTCAATGTCCGAAGCGATTTAATTAGCTCCTTACACCTTGGATGAATCTTGACCCTCCGTGCTCCAGAAGCATCCATTAATCCCGTGTTTACTGCCGTAATCTTGTCTCGTATCTTCCACGGTGACCTAGGACTCTGAACCGTAAATCCACTACGGCGCAAAATTGCATGGTCCGTTACCCCAACACCACTTGTCTTTCGCGCTCCACCTGTAGGGTCAGGACACGCAATAACTCTGCGATCTACTCCATATCGCCTAGTAACTTCCTCCGCAAAATCCCATGTGGTCGCTCCACCTGTCAACATGATCTCATCAAAGACATAAAGCGTTTCGCCGTCTTTTACCGCGCAAATACCACTCATTGGGTCAACGTTGAAGTCAACGCCTAACAGCAATGGTTGAATTGATATGTCGCGGGCTTCTGTTGAAATATTGTCGTCCGAAAAGCTTACCGCCACTAAACCAGTCAGATTCTCAAAGCTGGCCTCAAATTCTTGTCGGAATGTTCGAGTGTCAAGTTGGGCACGCGCTGCCTCAACTTCACGTTTACTAACGTTGCCCCCCTCAATTGTCGTATAACACCATCTTTTCCAGTCTCCCGTCTCATCTTCCGGTACATAGCACCACAAGTCATAAAACCAGCTAGCCGTCCCATCTGGTGTAGAAATAAATAACGCCCAACCCTCCTTATCCGCTAAAGCAGGGCGAATAACCTCAAACCATACTTCCGCATCCATAAATGCTGCCTCATCCAGCACTACACCGCTCAAACTCCGCCCCCTTAACGCCATAGCGTTCTCTGTACCCTTTAATTCAATCGTTGAACCGTTAATTAGCTCGATTCGTAGGTCCGTCTCGTTCTTACTGTGTATCCATACCTTCGGAACCAGCTTTTTTAGTGATCGCCACGCAATGTCTTTTGCCATTCGATACGTCGGAGCACAATAAAAAAACGTCTCCCCAGGACGCTCAATCGCTCCACGCACCAATTCAACGCAAGATAAGTACGATTTGCCGAATCGACGCCCTGCTACTAAAACGCGAAAGCGGTTTTCACTTGAATAAACCTGCCCTTGTGCCCATCTCAGGCTAATAGGCTCTGTTTTATTGCTCATGCCTATTACATTACACAGAATTTCGACCCATACCCCCCTCTTGCCATGCCAATTCGTTCCGCTACAGGTTAATATCTGAAAAAAGGTCGATAGCCTTCATGACAGACGATACAGCTCGCTTTAATCAGGCCAAAGAAGACCGCATTAGACGCCTTTATCGTCGTCAACTTGATGGCCTCTCCGCTCGCGCTCTCGTCTATGACCATAAAGAGAAAGAACAAGTCTCTATCAACACTGCTTGGCGCGATTGGGCTGAAGTAAAAAAACTCGTTGATGAAGACTGGCAAGCTGATCGCGAAAATATGCTCGCACGTCTCCAGCACATGCGTACTAAACTCTTTCACCAAGCACTTAAAAAAGGTCAGCTCCAAACCGCTAGCCAAGTTCTTGACTCCATTGGACGTGTCATCGGTGAATCCATTGAAACTGTCAATATCCAAGCGCCTGAACTGAAAATCTCTATCGAAAATAAAGACGACTAGTCCTAACGCTCCAGCAACCTCAACACCTGCCCCCACTTAGGGGGTTTTTTAGCACACGATTACTGTTGAGTAGACATATGTGCAGGTTCCCCGCACTAGCGTACCTGTTGCAGGTTTTGCAACTGTGCCCCCCTAGTTTTCTTGCGAGCGGGAAGCGTGGGAAGCGTCGGGAGGTTTTAGATTCTCTTTCTATTGTAAGAAGCAAGAAGCGTTTAAAGTATGCTACAATTGTAAGAAGGGAGAAAAAACTTTTTTCTCCTGGAACCTGGACAACTGAAAACGACTAGCGGGAGCGAAACGTTCCAAACTGCACAGCCTCCGGGTTGATGCGGCGAGGCAGCGTCCATGCTTTGCAGAATTTACACTTTGCAGAGCACGCTCCCAACCACACCAAAAAGCCTACCCATTTTTTTACCATGAAAACGACCTTAAGCCTGTTGTTTGCCTATTGTGCAGCGGCAGCGTTCGGCGTTTGTTTTATGCAAACCGCTGTTGAGAATTTACAGTCTCACAGTGGGACACAAAACTACATGCGGGTGATCCGCTGATGGTTTATCTCGTAATTTGCATCACTGAATCACGAGACGAGAGGATTCTGCACTTGGGGGACATTTCCCCAGGTGATGCAGTCAAAACGCTGCGTTACCTTAAAAAATGCAATCCTTCAAAACAGTTCATTCTCAAAACCCCAGAATAATCTGGGGATTTTTTTTACCATGAAAAACAAACTACCATCAGCAACGTTCCAAAGGTTATGCCAAATTGAACGGCACCTGCATAAATGGGCAGAGGATGAATGCAACGGATTCATTCAATGGGATGATGATGAATGCACAATTCCGAGAAGGTATCGACCCGATCAATGGGGAACACCAACCGTTAAAGGTCCGGTAATTGCCAATCGTGAGGCAAAATACCTTAAAGAAGCCCAAAAATTAGCCGCTGAATGTGGCGGTAAGATTTACCATCAGGAAGATCCCAGAGGTTGTTCTTTGTATTTCTACAGAGATTCAGACATTGAGGGTTACAATTCCCCGATTGATCAAATCTACAGCGTAGCCGCGTTGGCGTGCTGTTAGTTCCGTTCCAATTAATCCCGGTTTAATTGCCGGGTTTTTTTATGATGACCATTAAAACGAACAACGTTCCAAGGCCTTTGATGCACCTGGGAGACTTTAGCGAACCGATCCAGTTGGAAATTCGAAAGGATTACGATTGGATGGATTCTCAAGACATTGAATCCAATTTTGGGTTTTTTGTTTACCGTGGGCAGGTTTACCACTTGCAGGATTTCATGCGAGTGACGGACGTTAGCGATCCAAGCTTTAGCGGCTGGGATGGTTACACATCAGACACGGTATGGTCCGGCACTTTAGTTAAGCTGACAGAGGATTGCGGCTTTGTTGTTGTTGGCAGGTTTTCCCAATGATCACTTTTGAAGAACTTGCACGCCTTAACGGTTACGATCCAAGCACACCAAACGGCTTAAAACATGCCTGCTATTTATGGGAGGAATTCCAAGCTAATGGCGGGAACTTTCCGAAACCTTATGAGGTAGAAGACTTTCAAGATGAGCCTCCCGTTTAGGGGGGTTTTTTTTTTGCCCGTTCCAATTATCGCGAAGGGTACACACGCAAGGCTGAACCGTTGAGTTTCACTTGCACAATTTTTTCACGTAGGAAAGCTAAGCGACCAGAGCGGCGTCTTCCATCGTTTGAGTGAGCGTAAGCATGGATAGATTCCAGGAGTAATTCAAGTTCATCTGGAGCCATCCAAACGTCTTGCATTTTGCCGAGTTGTTGGGATGTTTTCATGGTAGCGATAGCCAAAACCCTTTCAATCGTGTAATAATGGATTAGGGAACGGGTTGACCGTTTCCGCTCCAAACCAACAACCACTTAAACCAGTGCGAACAACTAAAAAACAAGTCTTGGAAGAATTCAAGATTTTATGGCAAGAAATCTTGACAGACAAACCAAGCTACAAAACCGACAGCATCGCTAAGCGCGAAGCATTCAACAATTATGTTGACGGCTTGAACAAGGATGGCATCGTAAGCAATCACCAAGCCTACAATTGGTCAAACCCTTTTTAAAATTATGAAACAAACTACTAACAACCATTTCCAGGTAGAAGGTCAAACTAAAATCGATTTAATTAGTGGTTTGATCACCATTAATGATGGCTCTGATTGTTCCGTTTCGATTTTTGTCGGCACAAAAGCGTTGAACGATGCCATTACAAAGTATCTGCCTTACTGTGACCGCTCCAATCAAGAACGATTTATGCAAGTTTTGACGGATCACATCCGCAAACTTGATAACGCTGAGGTTCAGTCATGAAACAAGGTATTCCATGTTTACGTTGGCAACTTGAACACACTGACACTTTCGGAGGTCAAGCAAACTATTCATGGGTAAACCGTGAAAACGTGATGATTCCATCAAAGTATTCAGGTCCTTGGATTGTTCGTAAAGCTAAAAAGGCTATGGGTTTGACTCATCTTGAGCACACTACTTGTGATCTTGGCGAAACAATTCGCGTTGATTTTCACCAAGACAATCAAGTGCTGTTCATCACCTTGCTATCTTAAATAACATTATGTATTTTGATCGTTTTGACATTTGCCAAGCTCATTACGTCTATGCAATGCTTTGGCATGATGGACAATTTTCTGAGACTTACGCAAAATTTGCTCAACTTGAAAGAATTGGGTTCCGTCCCAGTCCTGCTTTGAGAAATCCCGAGGATTTAGGTGAAAACGCACGGGAGATCTATGAAAATCTTTGCCCGTGAAACGCTCCAATGAAATCAAAGGCCAACACGTTGAGGAGGCTAAGCGTCTTCTCAGCCTTGGCTATGGGCCAGCCGCAGTGGCTTTAAGGTTGCAACGGATGTTTGGGCTTAGTAGGGCCACAAGCTTTCGTGACGTTGCCCTGGCAAGCACTCAAATGCAAAGTGAAGACATCGCTCACGATGTTGACGCTCCACTGCCAATGATTGAACAGCGTGACGCCATGCTGCGAGACCTAGAACAAGCCTGGATGGAAGCATCTGCACAACACAATGTGCAGGAGCTTATGCAGCTTTCTAGGGCCTTTGAACGCTTACACCGCATGGGCGGTAACCAGTCTCAAAAATACTGAGACTAAAATCTCACACCAACGCTCCAAGCCGCTATCAAACAAATTGAATCATGACTAAAAAACGTCGCCGCGATTTTGATGATGATTTGATGCCTAGTGATTTTATCGATCCTTGGCCGCCTTCTGATGAAGAAATTGAAGAACGTGAACGACAAGCTGACTGGGAGGATTTACAAAGGTCTATCCCTGATGCTGCTGAACGCAATCGCAACCTTAAATGAACGCTCCAATGATCACTAAAAACCAAGCTAACCGTTCCATCACACAATTACTTTGTTTGATTCTTGGCGGTGAAAAAAGCAAGGCTTCGGCTCATTTTGCTTCTGATCCACTAAAACGAATTGAATTTTGTTTTAAGTTGGTTCAACAGGAGATGGCACAAGCTAAAAATATGGAAGACCCTATATATGCAGCTGGCAAACGTCACGTTGACAGCCTTGAATCATTGAAAAAACTTGCACAACTTGTAAAGGAGGTGGAGTGGTGACTCATCACAATCAACCAGCTCCAGAGTGGGAGTCTGACAAAATTCAACGCGCCCTGGACATCCTTAAAGGTGTTGTAGAGCGTGAAAACAAACGACACATGATGGACGTTGAATTAACTCATAGCATGATGGATCTTCTCGAAAGTGAGGTGATCCCTCAGCTTGAAAACGAACTTGATTACGATCCAACGCCCTATTATCTTTGGGACAATTCAGGTGGTGAACCTCCTGTAACTTTGGATGAAATGCACACTGAGGCTTATAAACAAAAGTACAGTTTATAAGCTCACACCCAAGGCCAACCTAGTTCTACATCACCGCTCCAAATATCTGGATCGCTCGTATCTAACGGGCGTTCCAATATATATTCACGAACTAGGCGTTTCAGCGTTTCTGTTGAAATGTCTAGTTCTTTTGCTTTGACAGCTACGTTGCACTTGCCGCGATATATAAGGTCTAAGGCTTCTTCCATAAATTCTAAAGGCAGGTGAAGACATCGGGCTGGAACCCCGTTGCCTTCGCGATCAGTCAAACCACGCTACCCAGCGAAGTTCACATCTCAGTAGAACTTTAGCAAACCTCACCAGCCAATAACATCTCTTTGTATATATTGTTGCGTTCAGTCCAACGGGCCTCACAGCCCCTAATCTCTAACTCGCTAAGCATTCGCAGTTGAACGTTGCCGTTTGGTTTCGCAATCACTACCGCTCCAGCATCCACTCGGATACCTGCCCTCTCACGTAATCCAAGGCTATAAGCACCTAATTGGTCCTGATGATCTTTTAACCATGCCTCAGGCTTGTCTGCTTCCCGGCTGCTGGTCTTAAAATCGCAAATCGTTAAACCCAATGGCGTATCAATTAACGCATCTGCCGTTCCAGCAAATCCTTCCTCACTGCTAACGCTAAATTCCGACGCATGAATGGCCGTTACGTTTCCACTTACCAACCAGTCGGATAAACCTCTGGCGTACTCACGGGCTGGCCATGCAACTTTCGGCGCTCCATCTTTCGACTTCTTAAGTGCCCAGGAGGTGATGGCTTTTGGAGGACGTGCCAAACCATCAT
>Ga0208157_1001507_pt1 | contig 10443 bp, 7 predicted proteins | sample 5_EtaG_FD_184077 | JGI IMG/M metagenome (GOLD analysis project Ga0208157, IMG submission 184077) | Marine viral communities from the Subarctic Pacific Ocean - 5_ETSP_OMZ_AT15132 metaG (SPAdes) (version 2) | ecosystem: Environmental > Aquatic > Marine > Oceanic | place: Pacific Ocean | collected...
ATGGTACTTCCTCAGATTACAGATTGAAAGAAAATGTTTCTTATGACTTTGATGCTACAACAAGACTTAAACAATTAAAACCTTGTAGGTTTAACTTTATAGCAGATGGAACAGACAAAGTTGTTGACGGTTTTTTAGCACATGAAGCACAAACGATTGTACCAGAATCTGTGGTTGGAGAAAAAGATGCAACAGAGATACTGAAAAATGTAGTGCTTCTTGCAAATGATATTGGTATTGTTGCGAGTGATATAACCGAAGCCGAATGGATACAAGGTAAAACAGATGGCATTTATGCAAGTGATACAAGTTGGACTGCTAGTAAAACTATACCAAAACACCAACAAATTGACCAATCCAAACTAGTTCCTTTACTCGTGAAGACCATACAAGAATTAGAAGCTAGAATAACAGCATTGGAGAGTGCATAGTGCTAGGTCACTCAGCCATTGCCGAAGCTGCTATTGCCGATAGTTTAGGAGGCATATTACAAGCTGGTGTAGCCGAGATGAGCGGTATTGCCTCTAAGACTTCTGTGGGCGTTGGAATACTAACAGGTGGTGAGATTAACATTGATGGTAATTTTACACAAACATCTACAGGTACATTCATAAGTGCAGGTGCATCCACCGATGTAAGTATGAATTTTATACAGACTACAGCAGCAAATAGATTAGATGTATCAGAGATAGACTTAACAACGGAGTTTACTCAAACGTCAAATGGTATTATGATACTAACAACTAGTGCCAGTAAAAATTTTATTTTTACAAAATCAGCGTCTGGAGATTTAATGTTTGTAGAAGTAAATGCAGGTGCAACAGAAGAGACTTATACAACTATTACACCTAGTGGTACAGAGACTTATACAGAGATAACTCCGTCTGGGTCGGAGACATGGACAGAGATACAGTGAGGTAAATATGGCAAGTACATATACAGCAAATACAGGAATAGAAAAGATTGGTTCTGGTGAACAAGCAGGAACCTGGGGAACAACTACCAACACAAACTTCGACATTATAGATGATGCCTTAAACGGCGTTCTTAGTTTAACTATATCTGGCAATACAACATTAACATCAAGTGATGGGACCGCGTCTAACGGCCACCACAAAATATTGTTATTAGCAGGTTCGCCTTCAGGTGCGTTTAACTTAACGATAGATCCTAATGATCAACAAAAATATTATTTTATAAATAACGGTACAGGTCAGACAGCTACCGTTTTACAAGGTGGCGGTTCAGGAACTACTGTTACAATAGCTACAGGAACTTCAGCTATTGTGTATGCAGATGGCGCAGGTTCCAATGCCAATGTCGGCACTATATCCACCGATGTTTTAGGTGATACATCTCCACAGTTAGGTGGTAATTTAGATACTAATGGTAAGTTAATTAAGTTCGGAGATGCGGGGACAGCAGGAACAGATGATACGTTAGAGTTTGGTGCTTCTGATGATATGCAATTATATCACGATGGTACAAACTCTTTTATTGCGAACAAGACAGGTGCTTTAAAAATAGCAACTGAAACATCTGGCATAGCTGTTACTATTGGTCATACAACCTCTGAAACAACAATAGCGGATAACGCTACCATAACTGGTACTGCTAGTGTTGGTGGAAATTTAACTGTTGGTGCAAATATAGTTGCAGCATCAGCTATAACATTAGACTGTGGTGCAGATATAACATTAGACGCAGACGGTGGTGATATACTATTTAAAGACGGTGGCACTACGATTGCTACACTATCCAACACATCAAGTGATTTTGTTATTACAACTGGCGTACAAGATAAAGACTTTATAATCAAAGGAGATGATGGTGGATCTGCTATTACAGCATTGACAATAGATATGTCCGCTGCAGGTGCCGCAACATTTAACAACGACATAACTGCTTTTTCTGACAGACGATTAAAGACAGACATAACAAATATAGAAAATGCTTTGCCAAAAGTTATGAGGATGCAAGGTGTGTATTACAAAAGAAATGATGTAGATAATGCCAAAGAACAAGTGGGTGTTATAGCACAAGATATGGAAACCATTGTACCAGAGGTTGTATTGACGGCTGATGATGAAATGCAAACCAAGTCTGTTGATTACGGCAAACTATGTGCGGTGCTCATAGAAAGTATAAAAGAATTAAAAGCAGAAATCGATGAATTAAAGAAGAAATAATCATGGCGTTAACTGGATCAGGCGCAATAAGTTTTGCCAACATAAGGGATGAATTTAGTCCTGGGAGCAATACCTCAGTTTCCATTGGGGACTATTATCGTCAAGGCAGTAAGATTCGGGCTAAAGCTGGAGATAATAATGCAACGCATTTAGCCTCTGGTGTGCCAACAAGTGGTGCTTTATCTCTTAGTGATTATCATGGTACAGAGCGCGGTTTTCAATTCACTATAAGTTCTACGACTACTAATCAAAATGCATCTACTATATTTGGTGATGACTATGATCTCGATTATCCTAAGATAATAAAAGTAAATTCAGGTGTTACTGTAGGGGCCAGCAATACAAGTAACTATGCTATTAATGTACCATCAGGTGCTGCAGGAAATGTAACAATACAAAACGCAGGATCGATATTGGGCGCGGGTGGTGCAGCTAATGGCGGAACAGGTGGCGATGCTATTTTTGCAGGATCAACATGCACGGTAATTAATACAGGTACTATAGCCTCTGGAGGCGGTGGTGGTGGCAATGGCGGCGCAGGTGGTAATGGTGTTGTTGAAATAAATGCTTCTTTGAATAATTTTACAGATGAAGGTGGTTCCCAAAGTGGTAGTAACGTACCTCAAAACAATGCTCCGTCTTGGTTTACTGCGTATGGTGGAGATAATGATTTAAATGGTCAAGGTGTTGTTTCTAATAGAAAATGGAGAGGGATAAACGGAAATAGTCCTCAATCGGGTGGTATAGGTACATCAGGTCAATTCCAAGTAAATACTTCATCAACTGAATTTGCTGCAAATTGTGCAAATAGAGGTCCTTTGTATTTTAGTTTTCAATTAGGAACAAGTGGTACTTATAGTGTTGGTGGTAGTATTAATAATGGTACTTATGGTAGCGGATATGGAAGTGTTATAATAAATATAAGCACTAGCGCCCTCTTAAAAAGTCAAGGACAAGGTGGTGGTGATTATAGTTCTGGACAAACAGTAAACATGAACGCAGATACAACTTATTACTATTGTGCTAATTTAACCACTTCTGGTAATAGAGATTTATATTACAATACTTTTTCCGCTACATTTAATTTACAAGTAAAATCTATTACATCTGGTGGATCAGCAGGTGCAGGTGGTGCAGGCGCAGGATATAATCAAAGTGCAGGTTCAGGCGCATCTGGTGGATCAGCTGGGGGTGACAACGCAGGCGCAGGCGGTGCTGGCGGTAATGGTGGAGCTTTAGGCGTAGCAGGTAGCAACGGTACGGCAGGAGGTAATGGATCAGGAGATAGTATTTCTTTTCCCTCAAGTGCACCAACAAATGGTGGGGGTGCTACTTCAGGGGGAGCTGCAGGTAACTACATAAACGGTCTAAGTAATGTTACACTTAATAATTCTGGAACATTAGCAGGGAACACAGCATAATGCCTTTTACTAAATTACAATTTAAACCTGGGATAGTTAGTGATACTACGTCTTACAGTAATGAAGGCGGGTACGTTAATGGAGATAAAATAAGATTTAGACTAGGGTTTCCTGAAAAGATAGGTGGTTGGGAAAAATATATGTCCACAACTTATCTTGGATCAGCTCGTGCTCTACATAACTGGTCTGCCTTAGATGGATCTAACTTTCTGGGTATAGGTACGACTTTTAAGTATTACATCGAAGAAGGTCAGACATTAAACGATATTACTCCAAATAGAGCTACAACCACTAATGGTATTACGTTTGACGCGACTGATGGATCAGCAACCATAACAGCTACAGATTCAGCTCACGGTGCTGTTGAGGGTGATTTTGTTGTCATATCAGGAGCGGTTTCTTTAGGTGGTAATATTACAGCCGATGTTCTAAATACAGAACATCAGATTGTTACGGTGCCGACTGCTAACACATATACTATTACAGCGAGTGCCACGGCCAACGGGTCTGACACAGGTAATGGCGGTGCAGGTGTAGACGGTGTGTATCAGATAAACGTAGGACTAGATACGACTGTAGGTGGCACAGGTTGGGGCGCAGGCTTGTTTGGCGGTATTACGACCACAGCCTTGCAGACACAACTTAATGAAGCTTTGGACAATAGTGAGACAGCTGTAGATGTAGATGATGAGACAGGGATTACAACAGCTGGAGATATTATACTCGTTGGGGAAGAACTTATGCTTGTAGCAGGAGACACTGACGATAACACTTTAAATGTAACAAGAGGACACAGCGGTACAACTGCCGTGGCTCACGATGATAATACTCTTGTTCGATTAGCTAAAGGCAATGATAACACTGCTTCTGATTTTACAGGATGGGGTATAGCCTCGGCTGGTGGTGTTACAACTACGAGTGAGTTAAGATTATGGTCACACGATAATTTTGGAGAAGACTTACTTATTAATCCAAGAGATGGACAGATATATTATTGGGATAAATCAGACAACTTGACTAGCAGAGCGGTAGAGATTTCTACTGAGGCAGGTGCAAGTAACACACCTACGATAGCTAAACAGATTATGGTATCTGACCAAGACAGGCACGTCATTGCTTTTGGTGCAAACACACTTGGAACGACAATACAAGATCCTTTGTTGGTACGTTTCTCTAGTCAAGAATCTTTAGTAGACTGGACACCTACAGCTACTAACACGGCGGGTGATTTAAGATTAGGTGGTGGATCGGAGTTCATACAAGCAGTAGAAACCAAGCAGGCCATTTTAATTTTTACAGACAAAACACTCCATGCGATGAAATTTATAGGACCTCCATTTACGTTTGGTCTGCAAGAACTGTCTAAGAACATCACGATTATAAGTCCGAAGGCTGCTGTTGCAGTAGAAGATACCGTATATTGGATGGGACGAGATACTTTTTACATATATTCTGGGGGTCGAACACAACAAATACCGTGCACTGTTAAAGACAAAGTATTTCTAGACATAAACACTAGTCAATTAGAAAAAGTCTTTGGCGGCGTTAACAGCGAGTTTAGTGAGGTTATCTGGTTCTATCCGAGCGCAAGTAGTGAAACTAATAGTAACTATGTCATATTTAATTATGCAGACAACACTTGGTATTATGGCACGTTAGCTAGAGATGCGTGGATAGATCGCGGCTTACGGGCCAATCCTATTGCAGCGGGTGCGGGCTACTTATATAACCATGAGATTGGTTTTGATGATGATGGATCCGCCATGTCTTCTTTTATAGAGTCTGCTCCTATTGATATAGCTGACGGTGAAAAATTTGCATTTATCAAAAGAATTATACCTGACATAACTTTCAACGGATCTAGCGCTTTGAGTTCTCCAAATGCTACCTTTACATTAAAAGCGCGTAATTTTCCTGGAGTAAATTTTACAGACACAGACGAGGGTACTACGAGCAGAACCAGCACATCTCCTGTGGAGGCCTTTACAGAAAAATTAGATGTTAGGGTCAGAGGTAGATCATTTGCTTTACGAGTAGCTTCTGATGCTTTAGGGTGTAAATGGAAATTAGGGTCACCTCGTATCGATGTAAGACAGGACGGTAGACGATAATGTTAATAACCAGTATTCCACAATATATTCAAGGACTTACTAATGCCAAGTTAGACTTGACTACAACGGGTGCAACGGTTTTATACACGGCTCCAAGTGATGCAGACTTTAACGCATCTATTGTAACATCCATATTGGTATCAGAAGATAGTGGCAATGCCGATACGATAACGCTTACTTTAACTAATGACACAACTGTTTTTAGTTTGTTCAAGGTTAAAGCTGTAGCAGCTAATACATCCATAGAGTTACTGACAAGAGATTTAGTTTTACAGAGCGGAGAAATTTTAACGGCTACGGCAGCCACGGCAAATAGGCTACATGTGGTGGCTAGTATACAAGAATTTACGAAACAAAGAATTACTACGAGTGCTATTATATAGGATTGAACAACTAAAACTTTCATGGTAAGGTATTAGACATGACTGCAAATTTAAAAACAGAAGAGATACCAGCTGGCGGAATTGCAGATTTTGTAATGACGGACGAGCAGATAGAGCGATTAGAGACGGAAGAGCTTCAAGAGCAGTTCGGTACTAACGGTATTGCTCAGTTCTCAGATGTTGGCAAAAAAATGGCTAACTTTGGTCGTTATGGTGATGACACTGTGGCTCACGTTGAAACAGGCGAGCTCATCGTCCCACGGGCCTTGATTGAGAAGAACCCAGAATTAAAAGAAAGTATATTTAAACATCTAAGAGAACTAGGTGTAGAAGATCCTGAAAGATATGTTGTTGGTGAAGTTAAGAACAGCGTAAACCCAACCACAGGATTACCAGAGTTTTTCTTTAAAAAGTTATTTAAATCTGTAAGCAAGATAGCTAAAGGTGTTGGAAAGGCTTTAAAGAAGGCCGCCCCTCTTATCATACCTATGGCTCTTAATTACTTTGCCCCAGGATTAGGTCAGGTTTATTCAGCTGCACTTGGTGCAGGTATTGGTACCTTGGTTCAAGGTGGCACTATAAAAGATGCGTTTAAATCTGCTTTAGTTGGTGGAGCTACGGGCGCTCTTACTGCAGGGTTTTCTGGTCCTAAATCAGGTATTGGAGGGTTTGGAGAAAACATTGCTGCTGATGTAAGCATGGGAACTAGCAACATAGGAAATGCTTTTTCTCAAGGAAGTTTTGCTCCGTTACAAAACACTAGCGTACCAAGTCTTAGAGATCTTGTTGAACCAAAAACAGATAGCACTACTTTATATGACGGTACCAAAGCCGAAAACATGTATCCTGATGTTAAGAATTACAGCGTTAAAGCTAAAAAGCCTGTTACAATGGGTGAAACTCTTAAAAAAGTAGGTCCCGTAGAAAGTTTTAAACAAGGTGAGTATGTAGATGCTTTTACAGGTGGAAAAAAATTTAGTGCTATAGATGTTTTAAAAGCACAAAATCCTAAGATTGATTTATCTACTTTAAGTAAAGATAGTGTTTTATATCAGGAAGCTCTTAAAAAAGCAGCTGAGTTAAGCCCTGGAGTTATAGGAAAGTATGGACCTTTACTAGCCGCAGGAACAGCCGTAGGAGCTGCAACAGGTTTTTTTGACGCACCTGAAGAAGAAGAGGGTGACCCTGCAAGAACAGGTATGGACGTTTACGATGAAAATCCTGATATATATAATGTTGCAAACCTAGAACCGATTTATATTGAAGGGGATCCGACAGTAGATTCTAAGTATCCGTATTACCGTCCAAAAATTCCCTTTGATCCCCCTGTCTTCACGCAGAATGTAGCTGAAGGTGGCGAGATATTTCCAAGACGAGTAGGCGGTATTATGCCTGACGAAGGTATACCAAACAAAGATAGCGTGAGAGCCATGTTGATGCCTGGAGAGTTTGTGATGACTACCGATGCTGTTAAAGGTTTAGGTGGTGGTGACATGAACAAAGGTATAAACAATATGTATGGTGTCATGCGTAATCTAGAACAACGTGGAAAGGCGATGGCATAATGGCAACAGAAACCGTCATACAACAGGTTGGTGAAACCCCTGAAATAGAAGCGTATAGAATTGGCCTACTAAAATCTGCTAAGGAACTAGCTGATAAAGGCATAACCTTACCTCAAAGTAAAGTAGCAGGTTTCACTGGTTTGCAAAGTGGGGCCTTTGATCGTGTGTCTGATTATTACGGCAAGGGCGGAACAGGCATAGCAGCTTATCAAAAACTTTTGGATGCAAGTCAGGCAAACTTAGCAGGAGCGGGAACAGACTTGGCAAATTCTCAAGCTCTTGCAAGACAACGTGTTGGTGATGTTATTGGAACAGGGATAGCGGGTGCGGTAGATCCTGCAATAGCTAGTGGAATGTTAGGCCGTGACATGGGCATGACTTCTGCACAGCAAGGGATAGCAGGGTTGTCAGGATTGTCCCAAGAATATGATCCAACATCATACCAAAGGTTCATGGACCCTTATGAAGGTGCCGTGGTACAACAGGCTTTAGCCGACATACAGCGTCAGGGTGATATACAAAAACGTGGCGTTGATGCTCAAGCCGTAGGCGCAGGTGCTTTTGGTGGCAGTAGACAAGCTCTACAACAGGCAGAGGTAAACAGAAACATCTTGGATCAACAAGCACGAACCGCGGGTCAGCTTAGATCACAGGGTTTTCAGAACGCACAACAGCAAGCACAAAATGCTTTTGAAGCGGCTAGAGCTCGACAGGCCCAACAGTCACAGCTCACGGGTCAGTTAGGTCAGATAGGATCACAAGCAGGTCTTCAATTCGGACAACAAGCAGGACAACTCGGTCTTGCAGGACAGGAGTTAACAGGTAACCTTGGTTTAAATTTAAATCAACAGGGTATAGCAGGTGCGGGTCAAATGGCTGACCTTGGTACAAGACAGGCTGCTTTGGGTGAGCTTGGACAAAACATGTTAGCGAAAGATGCAGAATTAATGTATACATTGGGCGGAAGACAACAAGCTCAACAACAGGCTGAGTTAGAGGCGAAAAGATCTAACCAGATGGCTCAACTATATGAGCCTTATCAAAGACTAGGTTTTCTTTCTGATATATATAAAGGAACACCTACAACACAACAAACTGTAACACAATCAGCATCTCCAAGTGTTTCGCCATTTCAACAGTATCTAGGATTAGGTATTGCTGGATTGTCGGCAGGTGCTGGAGCAGCTAAAGCGGGGTTATTTGGATAATGAATAGAAGCGTAATGCAACGACAAATGTTTGCAGGAGGCGGAGCCGCTGGGCTAAAGCCTATTCCAGAGGATGCAAAGGGTTTGCAAGCACTTTCTCGTGCTAACCCTGGAGCAGTTAACAATATGGGTTACAAAGCCATGGCAATGGGTGGTGATCCAATGATGCCTCCAGAGGGTATTATGGCTACAGCCCCTGCGATGGGAGCTCCTTCGCCAGAGATGTTGGCTCAAGAGGGTGCTAACATGATGGATCCAAATGCTTTAGCAGGTATGATTGAAGGTGCTGAGGCTTCAGGGTTTTCTGATCCAGAGGCTGCAGGTAGTTTTGAAGAGATGATGAACAGTGTCTCAGGGGATAATAAAAGCCCTGAAGAGAGACGAACAGATTTAGCAAGCATCGTTGGACCAGAGGACGCGGGTCAGACACCAGAAAGTGTTTTGGCTTTGGTTACTCCAGTGGTTGAACTAGCGTTAGTTGATCAAGGCATAGGACCAATGGCCCAAGAAACAATGAACACTCCTGTCGAAGGTGACATGGGTGAAGGCATTATGACAATGGCAGCTGGCGGAAGTATGGGGGTTGGTAACGAGCCACCCGTAAATTTTAAGTTAGGCGGCGAGGTTCGCCGCCGAGGTGATGAAGATCCAGTCCCTGTTTTTATGAACGGTGGTCCTGTTAAGTATATGAAACCTGGGGGAGCTGTTTCTCCTATGACCGACTACAGTTTGGACTTAGGTTCAGATATAGCTAAATTAAAGCCTGTGTTTGAAAAGTATATGCCAAAAACGGACCCTGACGTGCGCAGAGATAATTTACAATCAGATATTTTGTTTGACGTAGCTAATACATTTTTAGCCTTTGCAGCTCCTATGCAAGGAGAAAAAGCAGGGTTGAGTGCCGCAGAACGATTAGCTATGGCTACACAACAAACTCAATTATTACCTAAAATACAGCAAAGAACCGCTAAAAGTCTTGCAGAAGCAAAGGCAGAAGATAAAGCGCCTACAGCAGCTGCTATAAATGCTGCTATACAATTTGGCGGTGAAAAATTAAAGCAAACAGGAAAAGAAAGAGTACAAGTTTTTAAAAACACCGCAGAACTTTTAAAACAATCTAGAAAAATTCGAGCAGATTCTTACTTACAAGAAGACAAACAAAAACACGCTATGGATTTACAAAAATCAGAATATGGTTTGAAAACATTATTAGATAAATTAAACAAATCTTTAGATTTTAAATATGATACTAAATTAGCCGACCAAAAGACAGATGCTGAAAAAGAATTAAAACAAGTCCAAGCTAAGATAGATGAAAATCAAATAGAGATTAAACATAAAAATCTTGTTAAAATAGAAAACAATAAGTTACAAGGTCGAAAAGACGTTCAAATGATGTCTGATGTTGCTGCTATGGCTAGAACCAATGCTAATAATACTAGTAGCGAAGGTATTGCAGCTGCAAATAATCAAACAAAAAAACAAATATCTAATGAAAATAATACTGTAAAAAAACTTATAGCTGAGAATAGGTTAGAGTTTAATAAGAACGAATTACAATTTAAAA
>Ga0208157_1001508_pt1 | contig 10439 bp, 10 predicted proteins | sample 5_EtaG_FD_184077 | JGI IMG/M metagenome (GOLD analysis project Ga0208157, IMG submission 184077) | Marine viral communities from the Subarctic Pacific Ocean - 5_ETSP_OMZ_AT15132 metaG (SPAdes) (version 2) | ecosystem: Environmental > Aquatic > Marine > Oceanic | place: Pacific Ocean | collected...
ATTAGGTTTAGATGATAAATTAGCACAAGGACAAAAATTTATTAAAACAGGGTTTAAAGATTTAGCGGGAAAAACTGTTAGAGAAAAAGGTGGTCAAAAATTTACCGCTGCTGGTTTAAAAGAAGGGGCTGAAGAAATCGTAGGAGAGTCCGATACTTTATTTAAAAGGTTTACTGGTAGAGCAGTCACTGATGCTTTTATAAATTCTTTTGAAAGAGTGAACAGAGACAAGTTTAGTGTTTTAAAATCAAAGCTAAGTATAAATCAAATTACAGAAGAAAACAGAGATCAAATGATTAAAAAAGTTTATGATAATGATTTTATAGATAAACATTTACCCACTGTTCCAGGAACTTCAGCTTTCGGGCCAACACAAAAAAAAGCCTTAAAAGTAGGACAGGCTTTTGATCAAGCGGGTGGAGAAGCTGCGGAAAACTTAATGATAAAAGATGCTTCAGCTGCTAGAACTGGTGTTTTTAATTATCAAGCTTTTGATGATGCCTTAGGTTTCAGTCAACCTGGTGCAAAAGACAGATTTATTGAATTGTTTGGAGGTGGTGCAAAAGGTAGAGCACATTATAGAGATTTTGATGGTGTTATGAGAGCATTGCAAGCCAAAGGTGAAGCCTCTTACGGTGATATTAGTACCTTCTTACAAAGAAGATTACAATTAGGTGGTGTAACTGCTATTACTGGTGGCGGTATGTTAGCTGGTGGTTTTGGAGCTATGAGTTTACCTGTTGCAGCAGGTCTTTTATTTGGCGCAGTGCTTATCGGTAGAGCTGTCATGAGTCCAAAAATTGCTAGTAGTTTATTAGAGGTCTTGACACCCGCTCAAAAAGCAGCAGCAATAGCTAACAAAAATAAAATGAATATTCCTTTTGGAATAACTTTTGGTATGACCACACCTAAAAAACGACAAGCTTTAATTAGTCTGGTAAATCAAATATCAAACGATGATCCTACTGCATTTGAGGGAAAGTATGTGCCTGAAGTAACCGAAGAAATGGTTATAAATTACTTAACCAGCGGTAAAATGATTGTGCCAAACACTGATAATGTAAAACCGTCTGACATAAATTCAAAATATAGAGAAAGTTTTATGCCAAAAACAACTGCTTTTCAAAAAGCACCTATTGAAGAAAAAAATAATCTAGCAGGGTTACATCAAGGTATCAAAGACGGTGTAGAAAGAACATACGCAAATAGATCTTTATTAGAACAACAAGAAGTTAATGCAGCAAAAGAAAGAGGTGAAGTCATTCCAGAACAAGTAGCTGAAACTTCTGAAATTAATCCAGTGCAAATTGGAAATAACGAGCCACAGACAATAGCACCTCAAGCTCAAGCTCAAACAAGACCACCAGAAGTACCTACTTTAAACTATCAAAGTATCTTTCCAAACGATCCACTTGGAGAAATGATAGCTAGAAGAAACGAATTACGAAATAGGCAGACTTAAATGAATATTGAACCTAAAAACATTATATATATTATTTCACCTTTTGTTTTAATAGGTATAGCTTGGGGCACATCTACAGCAACAATAAATGATTTAAAAAAAGAACAAGAATTAATTAAAGCTAAAGTAGATAAAGTTCAAGTAATGGAAGTAGAAATTAGATACATCAAGGATCAAGTAAATAAAAACTCTAATAAACTTGATACAATTTTAGAGAAAATGAAATAATGAAGCGCTTATTGTTCATAGCCCTAATGGTGGTAATATTTACACATGCTACAACTATTCATGCGGCCGACTCAAATATCTATTACAAAGACCAGCCTCCAGCAACAGCTATCTCACCTTCAATCTCTATTGGTGGTGGTTCTGATGTATGTGTGGTGGTAAGATCAGGCGCAATCGGCACAGGTATTTTTAATGCATCGGCTGGTATTCACGTCGTGGACAAAACATGTGAGAGGATAAAGCTCAGTAGGGCTCTCGCACAGATTGGATTACGTGTGAGCGCAACCAGTATTTTGTGTCAGGACCCACGGGTCTGGCAGGCAATGTGGGATTCTAACTCTCCTTGCCCAATAGATGGTAAGATAGGTGAGGAAGCAAAACAAATATACATCGAAAGAGGGATGGTGATATTAGATGAAAACAATAATATTGTGGGCACTCCTGGTGTCATGCACATCAATATTAGTAAGCCACGCCGAGACAACCTCGGACAACCTACTCAATAACCCAAACTTTACCACTGATACTAGTGGTTGGGAACTCTCGGACAATAACCAAGATAAGGTTAAAAGAGACCCTGCGACTTATTCTGATTCAGCGTCTAAAAGTGTAAGGTTTAGATATCAAGGTGGTAATATTAGTCAAGATGTAGATATATCAGGCGTGTCTGAGAATCATTTAATAAAGGAAATTAATATAAATTTTGACTCTATAGGCTGTGGTAATAGTGGCAGTCAATGGTGTAATGCTGGAGCTGATGACACAGTGGTGTCAACCATTACCTTATCAACTGAATCAACATCAGAGGTGTTATCAGAAACTACAGCTGTGCCATATGAAGATGGATGGGAAAGTTACTCTTTTACTAAAGATGTAATAGGTGATTTTAACACAGACGAGGCGTCATTAAATTTAACTATTACAGGTAATGATACTGGCAACTCTAGTAATTGGTACGGTCCCATTATTGATAATTTAAGTTTAACTTTAACTACAGAACAATATGTGGCTCCTGTGGTAATTGAGCCTATCGTAGTTCAACCAATAATTGAACCTTTGGTAGTTGAGCCTATAATTGAACCTATAATAGAACCTATTGTGGTTATTGAAGAAAATATTATAGAAGGTATAAATTTAGATATGTCAATTACAAATGATATTATTTTAGATCAGCCTATAGTTGAAATATCACCTATTGAAGTAACAGTTCCTGATATAAATATGGACATGGCCACTGACCTTGATATGCCTGAAATAGAAGTTGAAATACCACAACAAATTGAAATTAGCGTTGCACCTATTACAAATATTTCTGTACCCAATGTTGAAAATTTAGCTCCAATAAATGAAGTTGAAGAGATTCAAGAAATAGTCGAAATAGAGTTGCCTGAGGTTGTTGAGGTTGAGGTTGATGCAGAAATGGATTTAGAGCAACCTGAAGAATTAAAAGAAATTAATATGGACGAAGATCTTGCTGAAATAAGCGATGAGGAGAATAATAATGAGCCAGAAGAGACAGCATCAAATGATGGAAATGATGAAAAAAGCGAACTATCAGAATCAGACGTACAAGAATCCGTTTCTAAAGAAGCCGACGAAAGTAAAGTCGTCAAAAAAGATAAACCTAAAAACGATAAAAAAAGTAAAAAAAATGACTCTAAAAAAGCCACCGCTGAAAAACAAAACCCTACAACAAAGAGTAAAACAGTGGTGCAAAAATCTAAACAAAAAAATCAAAAAAATACTGTAAGCGTAGAAACATTGGGCCAAATAATATTACCAAACGCTTATTTGCAAGTTTTGCAAGATACGATTAAAATAACTGAAACGTTGTCAATACAACAGGAGATGATTTATGGACAAAACGCTTACGATCTCGTCGGGTTTACTTTTGAGTCTAGTTTTGGGGGCGATAGTGCCGATAGGTTCAACAGTTTACTGGGTGTCAAACCTAGCTACGAGAGTACAACATACAGAAGAAGCCGTTAGTAATTTTCAAGAAACAGATACTTCAATATTACAAGAAAGAATTAGTAAGGTTGAAGAAAAATCTCAATACAGTAGTAAAGCCATTGACGAATTATATGTAGAACTTGATAAATTAGATTCCGAGCTGACTGAAGTAGAAGATGAGTTAGCGACCTGGGTAGAGTCAGAGTTAGGTAAAATACACGAAAAAATAAAAAATAATAATCCACTAGGACAATAATGAGAATAGCCATTGCTGGTTATGGTTTCGTAGGCAGAGCCTATGCTGCCATTTTACAAAACTATCACGAGACAGAGATAATAGATCCAAAACATTATGACAGAAAAATTAGTCAAGATGTCGACGCTGTTATTGTATGTGTACCTACACCAAGCGGTATAGACGGTGCATGTAATATAATACATATTAAAGAAGTGTTACAAGATTGTCCTGATGTGCCTATTCTAATTAAAAGCACCATATCTTTAGAAGGCTGGAATTATATACAATCAAGATTTGATAAAAACATTTGTTTTTCTCCAGAATTTTTAAGAGCTGAAAAAGCTTTAGAAGATCTTCGTCAACAAGAGTACATAATGATAGGTGGCAAAGAAACAGCTTTCTGGGTGAGTTTATTTAAGAAAATTTTTCCTAGCTGTCCGCATATCATTGAAGCCGATCCAAGAGAACTTATAGCAATTAAATATTTTAAAAACGCTTATCTAGCTACAAAAGTTGCATTTTTTAATCAAGTATATGATTTTTGTAATGTGTCTGGTATTGATTTTAATCATGTAAGAAAGGGCATAGTTTTAGATCGTAGAATAGGACAAAGCCACAGTCAAGTAACAAAAGAACGTGGTTTTGATGGACATTGCTTACCTAAAGATGCTAAAGCAATAACACACTCTGCTTTGTATTATGGTTTAGATTTAAGCATAATTAAAGAAGTAATAAAATATAATGACAGAGTGCGAGATGAAACTAATAAAGAATCAGAATAGTTTTACAGTTACCGGTTTCAAGAGAACTTATCCATACGATTATAAAAACTATACCCGAAACGATAACGACGGACCACGAACTTATAATGTTCAAGACAAAAAGGTTCCTAGTGTGACCACAATTTTATCCGGCACTCAATCTGAAGATAAAAAAAAATCATTAGAAGCCTGGAGGAATCGTGTAGGACATGAAGAAGCTGCACGAATCACGAACCAAGCTGCTACCCGTGGCACAGAAATGCACTATGTGTTAGAACAATACATGAATGGTATAGGTTATTTTAATTTAAAAAAAGACGGTCATTTACCAAGAATGATGGCGCACACGATTGTAAAAAACTTAAACGATTTATCTGAAGTTTATGGCACAGAAATAAATTTAGCCTATGATGATCGTTGGGCAGGCTCTACAGATTTAGTATGTAATTACAAAGATAAACCTACTATAGGTGATTTTAAACAATCTAACAAACCAAAAAGAGAAGAATGGATTGAAGATTATTATTATCAAATTGCAGCTTATAGTTTAGCTCACAAAAAACAATATGGTAATATTGAACAAGGAGTTATTCTTGTTTGTACTAAAGATTTACTTTTTCAAGAATTTATTATGGATAAAAATAAGTTAAATGAGTATGAAGAGCGCTGGTTAGAAAGAGTTGATAAATTCCACAAAATGGCTAATTTTTGAGTATTTTGCCAAAAAAACGAGCTCCTGAGGGGCTCATATAGGCGTTTTTAAAGACTACCTAACCCATTGGTAACCCCCAAATTTTGCTATATATAAGCTAAAACATCTTCACCTAAAGTTTCAGCGCTAAGTTTTATTTTTTGATTTAATGCTCTGATTACAGATTCATCTACTGTTTTTTCTGCTACTAAATCTATATATAAAACTTTATTTTCTTGACCAATACGATGTGCTCTATCTTCACTTTGTTGTCTTTGTTCAAGATCATAGTTATTGCTAAAATATATAACGGTATTAGCTTCTGTTAATGTCAAACCATAGCCACCTGTCTGTGGATTACTAATAAAAAATCTTGTTTTATCATCTTTTTGAAATTTATCTACGGCCTCTTCTCTTTCTTGACTCGGTATAGCACCATAAATAGCAACAACACTTTCATTACCATATTTTTTCTTTAGCTCTTTAATAATCATTTGAAGACTATGTACCCAGTTAGCCCAAATAATAACTTTACCTTCAGTTTCTTCAAGAACATTTAATAGTTCTTTCATTTTTGCACTTTCGAACTCTTCAATAGCACCTTCTTCGGTTTTGATAAAACCAGCTGTCACTTGTAATAATTTGATAATCTCTGTTATTTTTGTATTGTATTCAACTTTTTTATCTTCAATAATAATTCTAGCATTTTGTTTTAACTCATCGTATATTTTTCTTTGTTTTGGACTTAGTGGTATGACTCTTTTTTGATAAACTTTATCTGGTAGATCTAAGCAATCTTTTTTTCTAACTCTAAATGAAAAAGATTTTACTATTTTTTCTAACCTTCCTAAATCTTTAAAACCCACAGCTAAATTAAAAGCTCTACCGGCAGAATTAGTAATTTTTCTCAAGATACAATATGTAGATTGAAATACATAAAAGTTGTCAGAACATTTTAATAAATCATTACCTAAAAAATTAGCTTGACTAAATAAATCCAATGGACTTTTTGTTATAGGTGAACCGGTTAAGATTCTTCTATATTTTGCTTTACGGCCTAAAGAAACAATGTTTTTTGTTCTGATAGCCGTTCTATTTTTAATAGTGGTAGATTCATCAATGACCATGCAACCTTTATTACCGTAATTACCTAATAACATATTTGCAACAGTCTTACCAGATTGATGGCTAAAGGCTTCGACATTCATAAGAAATATGTTCATCTTATCTTTATCAAACTTAAAGTTTTTTATTTTATCTACTTTATAAGTAAATACTGATGTGCTTATAGGACAATGTATGTCTAGCTCTCTTTTCCAGTTTTGATAAACTGTATTAGGAGCTACTACTAAAGCAAAATTAATTTTATTACAATGGTATAAGTAAGCTAAATTATCGATAGTTACTTTTGTTTTACCAGTACCCATTTCCATAAAGTAAGCGAAATGTAAGCGATCTTTACCTTCATTAAAGGCTTCTAGCTGATATTTGTAAGGTTTTGTTTTAAACTTATAATTTTTTTGCATTTTTATCTCCATAATTATCCCATATAATATGATTTTTTAGTTGACATTACAAGTAACAATTATTATTCTGTAATCTCATTAATTAAATGGAGAGTTCTATGGCTATAGATTTAGAGAAAGACTCCGTAAATATTAGTATAGATGTAGATCCATCAAAAACTAATATAATCGGACAACTTTGTCACAAGCTATCAGATACTCAGAAGAAAATACAAGGATTGGAAGAAGAAACAAAGGAACTGAAAAAACTTGAAAAAGAACTTTCTGAGATATCAATACCTGAGGCAATGGAAGCGGCTGGAATGGAAGACTTTAAATGTTCAGAAGAGTACGGCGGTGCTCGTGTTAAAGTCACTGATTTTATAACAGCCAAAATCAAAACATCTAATCAAGAAGAAGCGCTAGATTGGCTTCGTGATAACGGTGCTGGACACATGATTAAAAATACAGTTTCTGTAGATTTTGACACGAATGAAGATGTAGAAGCTCAAAACTTTGTGAAAGATTTACAAACTAGAAATTTTGACTGTAAACAGAAGCAAGGTGTTCACACACAAACTTTGAGTGCTTATGTCCGCGAGGAAATTCGTAATGGGCGTTCAGTGGATCTTGATCTTTTAGGTGTTTATCAATGTAAGAAAACTAAATTAATATTATCGGAGAAATAACCATGAGTAAAATAGCAAAGAAAGACGAAACAAAAGTAAGTACAAATGTCATCAATCTTGAAGATGATGCTGGAGCTGGATTAGAAGAGATAAAAAATTCTGATCTTAAAGTTCCTTACATGAAATTACTACAAAGTAGTAGTGACGAAACTAAAAAAGGTTCTGAAAAGTATATTCCAAACGCAGAACCTGGCGATTTGTATATTGAATCTACAGGTCAAGTATTTAAAGGCGAGGAAGGCATCAAAGCTATTCAAGTCTACTATGCGAATACTTGGAATGAATGGAGCACTAGAGAAGCTCCAGCAGAATCTAAACTACCTGCGCCGATTGTGCACACTGAAAATATTATGCACCTTACTGTAAAACAAGGTACGAAAGATATTTTAAAGTCGGATCAATATCGCGTAATTGAAGATACTGGTAATCATTTTATTATGTTGTTAGATGACAAATACAATCTTGTAGGTAAAGCTATAATTCCCATGGCAATATCTAAGAAAAAAGTATCTAAATTTTGGAACACTTGTATCAAAAATCAGAAACAACCTAAAGCAGATGGTTCTGGAACATATACACCAGCAAGTTTTGGTCAAATATACAATTTAGGTTCAAAAGCAGAAAAATCAAAAGCTGGTGATTTATACTTTAATTTTTCTGTTGACTTTGATCGTGTCATTGATTCAAAAAACCCAAAAGAAGTTGAAATTTATATGACTGGTAAAAAAGCATATGAAGATTTTCAAAATTGGGACATGACTTCAAGCAACCCTGAAGGTACAGCGGTAGCTTTAATTGAAGCTAAAGAAACAGACGTTTTTTAAGTCATGCACAAAAAATTGTTTACACTTTTTGCGGGTGACAATACCCGCTACCTCAAGTCCTTGCTTACCGGCAAGGACGACGAGAGGGGTAAGAAAGGTACAGACTATCAAACGGTCCACGAACCACTGACACCTGAACTATGGCAAGAGCACCTAGACGGCAAGATCCGCATAGGCTTAAAACCAGAGTTGAATGGTAAGTGCGTTTGGGGCTGTATTGATGTTGATCCTCACAGTTATACATCTTTTTCAGCTAAGAAATATGTAGACATTATAAAAAAATTTAATCTACCTTTGATTGCAGTAAAGTCAAAGTCAGGTGGATTACATATTTTTGTATTTTTTACAGAATGGGCAGATGCAAACAAGGTTTCAAAAGTTTTATCTAAAATAAACAATGAATACTTTCAAGCACAAGAAGTATTTCCATGTAACAAAATGCTTAACATGCCTTACAACGATCAAGAAGCAACTATGGAACATGCTTATGATGACAACAATAGAGCACTATTAGTTGGTCGTTTTATAAAATTTGCTGAACAGAAAAAGATAGCTCCTGAAGATTTTTACAATTATAAAGTACAAGAATATGATGTTGAATCAGAGTGGCGACATTACCCGCCATGTGCTCAAAAACTCATTCAAGAAGGTTGGGCAGGCAATAATAGAAACAATTATCTTTTTAATATATTAGTTTTAGAAGGCAAGAAAAACCCTTCTTTAAATGTACAACAGATTCAAGACATCGGTATACAAAGAAACAGCCAGATATTTAATAAACCTTTAGGTCAAAACGAGGTTATTAATCTATGTAAGTCTGTACATAAAGGTAATTACGATTATCAATGTCCACCCAAGCATCCAGAACTACAACCAATATGTAATAAAGAATTGTGTCAACAAAGAAGATTAGGTATTGGTGAAGCAGTGCCAGAAATAATAGACGACTTTGATGAAGTTACTTTTGTCAAAGGAATAAAAACTATGGAGTACAATTTTAAATTTAGAGGTAAAGACATTACAGTTACACCTGAAGATATAAAAGATCAAAAGTCATTTAAAGTTAGGCTTGCCTATGAACAAATATATTGGATGGAACTCAAGCCATCAAGAAAAGGTCCAAACCCTTTTGACTTATTAATGCAAAGATTAGTAGAAAGCGCAGTAGAAGATAAAAGACATTTATATCAAGATACTGTAGAAGAAAAGAAATATGGTTTACTTAAAGATTTCTTTGAGGCACATATAGAGCAAGATAAGTTTGATAAGTTAAAGGATAACTATGTTGTCATAGACTCTAAAACTAATATGTGTTATTTCAAAAAAGAAACATTAGAAAAGTTTTTAGCTAAAAAGAACAATGGTCTATTCAAGAGTGCATCACAAGCATTAAAGATGTTAGGTTGTTCTCATTCTGATTATTTAACTGGACATACTGATGTACCTAAGTCAGATAAAAGAAATATATGGTCGGTAGAGATGCCTGAGTTTGTAAGTTACAGAAAAGCAAAACCAATAATGAAAGACACATCAAGTGAAATGGACGAAGAACATCATGACAAATTTAGAAAGCCAAAAAACAAAGAATCTACATAGGAAAACTATTAAGATCTTTGGCCCTCCAGGGACTGGTAAAACTTATACTTTAATAGAGAGAGTATTGAAGGGTTATCTTAATAAAGGTGTTCACCCTAGCGACATAGCTTTTATATCTTTTACGAACAAAGCTGTAAACACGGCAGTAGAGAGAGCAATTAAAGCTTTTCCAAATTTTAATGTAGAAGATTTTGCTAGGTTTAAAACCTTACATAAATATTGTCGTCAATATTTTGATGAAGAAGTGTTTGATCCAAAAAACTGTATGTTGGACTATGCCCTGAACGCTAACATTATTAAAAGTTCTGATGAAAGATTAGCTGATGACAACTACATGTATAAAGATTGGTCACTAGGTGTGTATGATAAAGCACGCAACATGATGCTTGACCCAGAACTAGTTTGGAAGCTAGAGTCTTATCAAAAAGATTCGTTAGATGTTTATTTTAGAAAGATTGCAACATATGAACATTACAAGAAAAATTCTTTTAT
>Ga0208157_1001510_pt1 | contig 10416 bp, 2 predicted proteins | sample 5_EtaG_FD_184077 | JGI IMG/M metagenome (GOLD analysis project Ga0208157, IMG submission 184077) | Marine viral communities from the Subarctic Pacific Ocean - 5_ETSP_OMZ_AT15132 metaG (SPAdes) (version 2) | ecosystem: Environmental > Aquatic > Marine > Oceanic | place: Pacific Ocean | collected...
TTGCGTCAGCTCTCCCGGTGTCTCTGAGTTGATGGCATCAATGGCGAGTTGCTGTGCCTTGGTGACTCCGGTAACCTCAGGTGGGTCGACATCAGGCGGTGTGTCGTGAGTCCATCTCTCGTCGAACTTGTAGCCCTTCTTCTTCTCAATGTAGTTGATGAAGTTCTTGACGTGCTTCTCGTCCGTAAACTTTCTGCGCACCGTCCACTTGCGACCTGTGTCTGTGTTGAACTGAATGGTGGCCTCGATAGCCTGAGCCTTCGTTGCATCGCCCAAGTCTTGAGTCGCCTGCGTCTCCTCAGCATTGAGCTGGTCAAGGTTCTGTTGAGACACGCGAACCATTGACTCGCCGTTCTTGTAACGCTGTACAAAGCCAAACTTTTCGTAGTACTTGATAAGCTTCTTGGCAGCCGCCATATTCTGCCTCTCGGTGCCCTGATAGTTTCTCGTAGGGTAGGCCATGAGCTCGACGTCGATGCCAAGCTCGTCAGCCACCTCTAGGGCCATAGTCAGGAAGCGAGTTCCAAGTCCGCTGCCTCTGTTCTCTTTGCCCTTGATAAGATTTCCCTCATCGTCCATTGCCTTATCAACAAACCACTCATCGAGTTTAATTACCCGATTAGCCTCGTCTACAGGCCTGAAGACAAACTCAATACGCCTATCTGGGTATCCATCTGGTCTCTTGGGTGTTTGCTCGTCGACGTAAACCATCCTGCCTTGAAACATGCCTGCAAAGAATCCTCTGTACCTGAAGACACCACCATCCCTTTCCTTGGCTCTTTTTGCAAGAAGCTCGTAGAAGCTACCGATAGCCTCTCCGTCGTTTTCCTTGATTGCCTTCGCATCGCCTTCGTCGAACTCAGTGGCTTGACGTTTGAGAACATCTGAAGTATCCACAGCGCCCTCGCCTCTGGAGCGAGCCATGGCAAGACCCTCGTCGTAGGACTTGGCCCTGACGCCGTCCCCGGGCTTTGCATCAAGCGCAGCCACAGGGTCGTACGCCATGAAGACTAGGTCTGGTTTGTCACGCAGGGTTGAGTTAGGTGCATCCCATCCCTCGGGAGCCCTATCTACATCGAATGGGATTCTGGCTACAGGGACAAAGCCTGCAGCAATGTTGTTCTTTACAAGGTAGGTGTCGAAGCACTCGAGGTGGTTGCCCCCATCCTCGATACGCTTACGCAGCATCTCAGCCTGCACCCCGCGAAGTGGTACGTCCGGATGCTTGGTGAGTCCACCCATGTAGCCGTCCTTGTCCACGTAGGACACGACGCCCGAGCTAAGTCTGTTGTTGCCGACGTAGAACGTAGTGCCCTCGTCCATCATGCGTTGGATGGTCTCCTCTTTCAGTGGTGTTGTCTGACCGTCAACCCCCGTCCCCTTCTCTTTGTGTGCTGCGATTGCTTCCCGCATATTCCTTGCGATAGCCGCCACAGCGTATTCGTTGTTCTTGGCAGGGGAGATGTCGCCCTCTGTCATGCGAGTGCCAGCAGGTGAGTACCCACCGTTCTCGTCAGGACGTACAGGAACCCACATGTCCACACGCGCAGTGTTGCGCCACTTGGTGACCATGCCATCGAAGCCCTGCTTGCGAGCCTCGTACCCAATCCACTCTGCTTGCCTGTTTCCGTCGAATGCAACGACGTTACCCGCATCCCTAAACGCCTTGAGCGCTGTGTCGTACAGGTTGAGTGGGTCCTTGAACAAGTCGTACAGCATTTGCGGTGGCACCGTAGCCTCGTAGGCCCGGCCAGTCACCATTCTCTCTTGGTCCTCAGGCTTGACGTAGAACATTGCAACCTTGTCACCACGCTGGTCAGTGGTGTATGGCTGCTGACCAAATCTACGCGGGTCAATAAACCCACCCTCCAAGTCCTGTGGCCCCACATGAGTCAGCTTGACGTTGCCGTTGGCATCAAACGTCATTGCTTCCTTAGTCCAGTCACCTAAAACACTGGGTTCGCTCAACCTATCCTGTGCTTTTACTGTAGAATCAAGGTCGTCTGACTGCTGATGCGCTTGAGCTCTAGTCTGAGCGTTCCTGTGACGACGCAATTCGCGCCTGTTTAAGACACCTTCTATGCCCAGTCCGGGTCTAAGTGTGCCTGATGCGTCTAAAACGGCAGCAAGGGCCCCCTGAGCGCCTCCTTCACCCTCTGAGAAGTACTCTGCTGCGTCACGAAGACCGTTGGCTACGTCTTGGAGCACAGGTGTGTTGGTCATCTTAACCCCTTTTGCGCTCAGCGCTTGCTTCACAAAACGTGCAAAACCGCTTACGATTCCCTTGTGGAACTGAATGTCAATTTCCCCATCGGCCATGTCACTAAACACCTCAGCCAAAAACTCCTCAGCCTTGAGCGCCTCAGATACGTTACCGTATTGGTTTACGAAATTGCCGTACTTGGCAAGCTGCGCTTTGGTCATGCCTCTGCGCAGGGCAGATGCCAAACGAATCATGGCTTCGCCACGGTTTACTCCGTCCTTGAGCATCTGACGGTACACCGATTGGTGAAATCCCTCGTGGTACCCTGTGTTTGTTTTGAGAGCAGGGGCGTAGAGGACTACAGTACCCCCGTCCCTAGATATGTGCATACCTCGAGAAAGCTTTACTTTGCTTGGCGACACCTTCCCTGCCTTGGCTACCTCGCGCTGAAACGCTTCTTTGCTGTTGACCAAGATGACCTCTGCGTCAGGGTTGTCTGCCTTGATTGCTTTAGCCATGTTGAACGCCCCGACGATGCCGTCACGAATCTGTTCTGCTGTAGCAAACCTAGTACCCTTGATTCCCTTGGCAAGGAGGCGAGATAGAATTGTGTCTGTGTTGTTGTCAGTTAAGACAATCTTTCCTGCACCAGTGTTGCCCTGCCCCTCTGTTACGCTGTCCCACTCGCGGTCTACATTCAGGATGTCATCCACAAGTCTTTCTACCTCTTTGTTGTTGCGCGTTTGCGCCTCCACGTCCATGTCAAATCCAGCGTTAGCCGACTCGTACTTGTTCTCAATCTCCAGCTTCTGCGCCATCAGACTGCGTACGTCATTGGCCAGCGCATCCAGTTGCGTCTGATTTGTCCGCCCCTCTGCTCTTGCAAGGTTTCTTGCTCTTTGACGCTTCTTAGAGATTTGTTGGTTGAGGTCAATGATAGATTGCATATCCTCAGCCTCCATCTGATTGTAAAAATCAATGTCTTTACGGACTAGTCTGTTAGCGTCTTCTGTAATCTTAGTTATCTCAGCCATGATAGACTTCCTCTCCTCTCTAGAAAGGTCATTACGTTCAAGCTGCTCTTTCAAAAACACTGACCTGTCCTTGAGCTCAAGTCTGTCAAAGAGTGTGAACTTAGAACCGATAGCGCTCGCCCCTTTAGCTGCGATGTATGGGGACGCACCCACACCGCCACCGAGAAAACCTGCGAGTGCCGCGTCAATGGTTGCGTCAAAATTCCAGTACTCATCAATCGCTTCTTGCGCAGTCATCCTTCCGGACACCACCTCAGAGTTGACTCTATTGATTTGGTCCAGCGTGGAAATAAGTGCCTCTTCTCCACCCTCTCCAGCCCAAGCTCTTACTGCTTGTCCAGCTTCAGAATCAAAAATCTTTTTGACTCCATCTCTAACAGCCTTGACTCTTGCTTGTCTACTAGAAGCGCTAAGCACGTCTTTGGTCAGGTCGATACCCTTCTTAATAGACTGCGTCTGAAGGTTTTGCAACCCCACGAAGTATCTGGTGACACCAGCTTCGATAATGCCTGCCCTAACACCTACCTCAATCGCCTCTGTTCCTGTAACGTCTGGCCTGTTTGCGTATTCACCTGAAGTCTGAGACAGAGCATCAACACCAAATACAGCAGCCATCAGGTTAGGGCCGCCAATGTAGTTTGCAGCAACAGCCTTAGTCATGTCAGGAGCCAAGTCAAAGACGAACCCCAATGTATTTATTGCTGCCGCCTCGTAATTTTTATCTACAAAGTTTGACCAAGCACCCTTCTGTGCCTCCTCTTCACTCATGACCTTGGCAGAAATAAGCTCTGCTGAAACTTGACCAAGGCCTCCTGAGTAGTTGTAGTCTCTTGAGTAGACGTCAGCCATCTTGATGGCGTGCTCTCTGTCGGCCTGCAGTTTCTTTCTAAACTCTCTGAGCTGGTCCCCTGTAATGTTTTGATAGGCCTCTTTTCCTACCGTAGTGTAGTAGTTATTTTTTTGAACAGGGTTCAGAAAGTCTGGGCGCTGCAAGGTCTCCTTGGACATAGCCATGATTTCCCTGCCAGTAATGTTGTTGTAGAGAAGACGGCCAAACTTATTGTACGCTTCATCGCTCATACCCGGCCCCCCGAGCTCGTTGATGATGTCGTCAACATCTGAGATAACCTCAGCAAGCTGCTCGTCACTGGCTTTTCCTTTGGCAAACATCAATCCATCAAAATCTGCGATGCCAAAGCCAGTCCAAGCATTCTTAAATCGCTCAGTAATCCAGCTACCCTCCTCGATTTCCTTGCCCTGTTTGATTGCGTCATACGCACCTTCCTTCTTCCCAACCCTGCCCGTAAGCTCATAGGACCTCATGCCTGACATTCCTGAGAGCGCAGCGGCAAAGTTTCTTTTCTCTGCGTTTCTAAAGGCGTAGTCTGCAAACTCGTCGAGGTTCATGCGCTCAACTCGTTCTCTAAAGTCAGGCGGAATGCTTTGAGTGTACTGCTCCTTCAGGTCCTTGACTCTCTCCTCAACAGTAAAGTCGCCTACCACCACAGTTTTACCAGTGAGGATGTTAACCACATCATCCTCAATGAGCATAAGACTCTTGGAGGAATCTTCAGCAAGGCGCTGGAACTCATCGTCTACAGCTAGTGCAGAGTTAGCTTTCTGCTCGTCCATGAAAAAGGACTCTCCACCCGCAACCCTAGAAAGACGCTCTTTCTCTACAGAGTCCATGTCGAGAACAAGGCTTGCAAGTTCTCCCTCAAAGAAAATTTGCTGCGCCTGCTCGGACTCAAACCCAAGAGCTTTTGCCTGCTCCGGGATGTCTCGCACAACAGCAATGGCCTCTTCAACAGTCGTGCCAAAGTTCGGGACGGCATCATTGAAATCTGTTACAGGGATAGACGGTGCGGGCGCATCAAAGCGCAGCGCATCTGACTCAGCCTGCTCAGTGAGACCTAGGTCGAGAGGTTCCGGTAACTGTGGCTCTGCAGGCTCAGGCTCTGCTAGAACTGAAGCCGAATCTCCAGACTCTTGTTCTGGTGGAGGAGCCGTAGCTGAGGTAGATTCCGTAGAAAGCTCTTCCGGCTGAGCAACCGATACTGACGTATCGTCTTTTTTTTTTACACCCATCAAGGTGCTGAACTCATCGAGGTTCTTGCCGTATCCGTTGTCTTGGAACAACTGGTAGGCGTCCCCGAGGGCTTGGTCGTTGGTGTTAATCAAATTAACAAACTCGTCAAACGACTTGCCGTAACCTGCTCCTTGGAACAGAGTGTAGGCGTCCTGTAGTGCCTGTTCGTTCATTCTGCTAAAATACTAAATTATCAGTATTGTGAGGCATCGACCCCACCCGCACCCTCAGCCTGCTGGAAGTATTCATCGTTGAAGACCCCCGGGTCCACCCCCGTCTCCTTTTGAATCAACGCCATCAACTGGCTTTCACCAGCAAGCAGTGAGTTAAGAATCTCATCGAAGGTTGGGATGTCAGCGACGTTACTAGCCATGTAAAGGTTAGAACCTTCTTGCCCACCAACCCCTGTTCTTGGGATGACGAGCTTAGAGTCCTTTCTTCTCATCGACTTACGGGCATTGTCAAAAATATTTCTTTGCTGCCCGAGCTCAGTCTGCTGCTGCGTCAGTTCGTCCTTACGCTCCGAGAGCAAACCCGGCACCTTCAGCTCCTCTACGATTCTGTCGAGCTGCGTGTCCAAGCTGGCAATTTCCTCACCGTACGACTTAACCAAAGCGTCTCGCATTGGCTTTGACTCGATGTCAAACGCAACGATGTTCTTGTTCTCATCGAACTGAATGTTGGTAATCTTCGAGTTGGTGTCCTTGTATCGGAAGTTGAGCGGGGTGTTGCGGAAGTCAAGGATGCTACCCTTCTGACCTGTCGTTTGCTGGTTGTCACCAACAGTGGTGTACAAGTCAATGTCTCTGAACGACGGAATGTTCTGGCTCTTGAATCCTCCGCCAAAGCTAAGTCCCCCACCCTGAGGTGATGGCTGGTACTGGTTCTTTAGCTTAAACAACGTCTGGTCAGCGGTATTAGTAATCTGATAGCTCAGCGCCTCCTGTCTGTTCTTGATGGCCGCAGCAGTCTGTGGGTTCAATCCCCCCTCACCGATAGCCTCATCCACGTTAGGGAACGCGATGGTAAAATAACCTTCTGGTTTCTCGTCCGTTTTCTCGTTGTACACAAGCTTCCAGTCTGTCAAGAACTTGCTGTTGGAGTACAGGTCGATACCACCGTAGTCGGCAGTTGCCTTGTTCATATTGTCAACATTCAAGTTCTCCACCCCGTAAGAGAATGCACCGTACTGCGTAGACACAGCGTCTACAAATGCAGAGGGGTTGGCCATGAAGTCAGTGCGAAGTCTTTGGGCAACACGGCTACCGACGTACTCGGCGTTAAGGCCCTTCTTCCTGTCACCAGAAACATTAAAGATGTCTGCGTCTCCTTCGAGCTGCTTGGAGTAGGTATCGCTGAGCGGGGCGAACATAAAGTCCGTACCCGGCGCACGACGCGAGGCAATGAAGTTTCTTCCGTTCTGACCGAACACACCCTCGTTTACAAACGTAGACTGCAGGTACTCTACAGGCTCACCGTCTGCACCCGGCACCACGATTCTACCACCCATCACTTGGAAAGGAATCTCTCTGTTGAAAGACTTAGCCTCAGCCACAGCTTGCGCTCGTGTGCCGAGAAGGTTCTGGTCCAGAGAGCCCTTGTTCAAATCGTTGACCTCTTTCTGATAGTCAGCCGTGATGGCCACAGCGTTCTCCTTGATGACAGAATACTGGCTGTACGCCTCGTCAGCCGCTTGCTTGTTTGCTGCGCTAGGGTTGCTGATAGCCGTGAGACGAGCGTCCTCCCAGATGTCGTACGAAGCCTGAAGGACACCGTTGTGTCTGTCCATCACTTTGGTCCGGCTCTCGAACTGCTTGATGCCCTCTCTAGCTTTCTTATCCTGCTCTACTTTTGCCTTCTTCTGAGCATCCAAATACTTCAGGGTCAACTGGTCGTAGTTGGCTCCGAGGGCTGCAAAGTCAGTGGGCTTGAGAACAAAGTCTGTTTTGTTCTCGTAGAAGCCTCCTTGATTGAATTTTCTCTTACTTGCCTTCATGCTTCTCTGCGTCTTTGTGAAACTTGTTTAGGGTCTTGCGAACGAACTTGTGAAGGGGTGAGTTGCCCTTCTTCGCTTCGCGTGCCATCTTGCCAGCTTGCTGCGGGTTAAAGATGTACTCGCCCCCTGTCATCTCTCCAATCTTGGCTCCCTCCTGCACGATGTCAATAGGGTTGGTGTCGTGAGAAAACTCTCCCGGTGTAACCTTTGCACCCTGCTCTGCGCCGAACGTGACAGCGGTTCTTGCAACGCCTGCTGCTGTACCGACGATGCCCTGAGCAATCTGCTGTCTTGCGTACTGCTCTCTAGCCTGCTCTGCCTTGAGTTGGTCGAAGGCCATGCCAATGTCAAAGGTAGCACGCTGCTCTCTTCTCTGAATCTCTCGCTCTCTGGCCTGAGCCAAAGTGCCAAGGGCGCCAGTCTGGAGTCTCTGCTGCTGCAGAACCTCCTGCTGTTGGGCACGCTGTGCCTGTGCTGTGGCGGCCAAGGTCGCACCCAGTCCGCGAGCTCCGTACTGCTGAGCTGCCGCTACGTTAGTAGCCAGCCCACGGTTGATGTCCTCTACACGCATGGCCATGAGTCTCTGGTCATAGGCCTCCTTCTGCATGTTGTAGAACTCGACGGGTGTGCCGAGCCCGGGGCGTGTAGCGTAAGCGTCTCTAACAGCGCCCTCTGCGCCTGCAATGTCTACATCTTTTAGGGCTCTTGCCCCCATGACGATGTTGGTGACACCGCCTACAATCTGACCAACCCCACTAGCTGCGCTTGCAGCTTTTGCTAAAACGTTTTCTCCTGCTTCGCTTGATGTCTGCGCGGGGTCGGTAGGTTTTTCGACATCAAAATCCAAGGGGATGTCGGCCTCCTCTTCTAGAGGGATTTCCTCAATGCCTTGAAGCGTATCTGGAGTCCTGTACTCCGCAGGTATGTCCGCTCTTGTTGGACCAACTACAGGTGCGCCAATCTCGCTTGCTCCAGTGCCAGCTGTGATAGGGTCTATGGAAGTAAAGCCATTTTCGTTAAAGTCTATAGGCTGAAACCCCGGAGTCCCAATAGCATTATTGCCCATGGTGAGGCCATCTTGATTTAAGTCAAACCCAATAAAATTTCCGTTTTCGTCAAACATGTCCTGCAAATTTAGTTAACTCTGTCGTTATGAAGGCGTGAGCGCTCAAAGATAGCGTTCACAGCGTACAGCTCGTTCTTGATGGTGGAGCTGTTAGTAAGTTTGATTTTTAAGAAATAGTCGCGCAGTGGGTCTCCTGTAGCATGACCTGTGTCTGAAGCGTTCCTTGCAACCAAGTTGTCTGCGTCGGCAAGTCCGCTTGTACCGCTGACGTTTAGGGTGAACCTGTCATAGACGCCTGTAATTGTGTTGCCTGTGGTAGCACCGTCTGCCGCATCGAACAGTGTGTCCCCAATGTTGAACGGGATATTGTCTACGCGAGACGTAAAGGTTACTCTGTTGTTGGCACCATCAACCCCGCTTGTAGCCACAACCCCAACAGCAATCTCGTCTAGCTTGCTAGTGGTGCTCGTGTCACCGGGCATATCACAGTACAACATCCCCTCCCGGAACCCATCGCCAGCTCTTATGTTGCCGTCAATGTCTTGGTCCTTCCACATGTCAACCGTAATGGTAGATGACTGGTCGGAGTTAGACAGCTCGACAGACCACACGGAGTTACCCTCGAGACCAAGCGCCTTGTACACCTTTACCATAGAGGGGTTAATCTTCGAGATAGCCTCAATCATTGATGTGTACTGAACGCCGTAGTAGTTGTTCACCGTAGCCAAGTCGTCGTGTCTGAACGGCTTGCCAGAGCTAAACGTAAGGAAGTCCTCAAAGATTCCAACGATGTCTTCCGGACGGAAAGAGTACTTAGAGGTCCACACATTGGACTTGTAGTTGTAACCAATAGAGCCCTCGTCTAGTTCTCGCACGGTTCCTTTTGATGCCGTGCCTGAGCCACCCGCATCCTTTGCGCCACCCGCACCTTCGTCGAGAGTTCCAAGGCTGCTCTGACTTGCTCGAGTCATCTTAGCAAAAAAGTTGCCGTCTTTGTCTGTCACAAGAAAGTCATGAAGTGATTTGTCGACAAGCCCAGCATCTACATACCCAAGCTCTCGGGGCTGGTCCACATACACCACACCCTTTCCTGCTTCATCCCAGTCTAAGAAGACGCCCTCCCAGTTTTGTTTTTCGTTAACAATGTCGAGTGGCGAGCCTGCAATCTTGTAGACACGCTTCATCATTGTTAAGTCAAACTTGGTGTTGTCATCCTCGTCTACAGGAAGAGCTCTTCCGTAGGTTGTGCCATCGACACTTATGTCTCTTCTGCGCCTGCTGTTTACAGCAAAGACAATCTCGTTGTTGTCTCTGTGAACGCCAACTACAGTGGCCCCATACATCATGGCACCCTGAACAGCTTCAAGTTTTTTCTTAAAGTAGGAGTCAGCCTTTCTGTCACTGATTACTTGAATGCCGTTACCTCCAAGAGCACACACCGTACCCATCTCTACGTCAATAAAGAAAATAGTTCCCTCGTGCTCCACAGCGCCTTTGCTGTATTTGCCAATGCCGTGGTCTCCTGCGTAGTAGCGCTCTGTTCCTAAAACCTTGTTGGAAGCAATCATCATCCCGCCATCAGCCGTAGCCAAATAGTCTTTGCTTACAGGGGTGGATGAAACTTTTCTTTCGTGCAGCATAGCAATGCCCCCTCCCATGTCAAACATTCTTTGAATGCTACCGTACCTTAGGTTGTAGTCCTTGAATGGAAACATTGACGGGTTAAAGCTGGATAGAGACAGCACCTCACCGTCTGAGGCGTACGGGTCGCTGTACGTTACGGATGAGCTACGAACACTTGTTTGCTCTTCAGGGCTGTAGATATGCGGCCTGCCAAGGTGGTAGTTCCTTGTCACAGTAGAGGGCAGGAAGTCGTTGAACCCGGGGTCCTCAATGTTTCTGCGAATGAAGTTTGCATCCGTAGCATTGGTCAGCTGTCCCGGGTCGTAGCTCCCACTAATGATGGCAGACGTTCTCATGTCTCTCTGTCTGAAGTAGCTGTCTCCTTGGTCTGTAAGGTGGTAGTTG
>Ga0208157_1001511_pt1 | contig 10411 bp, 6 predicted proteins | sample 5_EtaG_FD_184077 | JGI IMG/M metagenome (GOLD analysis project Ga0208157, IMG submission 184077) | Marine viral communities from the Subarctic Pacific Ocean - 5_ETSP_OMZ_AT15132 metaG (SPAdes) (version 2) | ecosystem: Environmental > Aquatic > Marine > Oceanic | place: Pacific Ocean | collected...
CTCACTCACAGATGATGAGTGTAACACTGGATGTTACAGCTATCACACCTATACGTTCTATCAAGCACAGCCTAGCTGAGATAGAGAAAACTAAGGCTGCACTACAAGAGTCCTACTTTAAGATGAAGAAGGACGAAGTAAAACTAAAGAAGCTAGAACGTAAGCTACTAGAAGAAACTGACCCACTAGAGCAAGAGATGCTAGAGATAAAGATAACAGAAAAGCAAGCACAGGCTGCAAGCTCTCGTGGTTATGTTGAGGGTGCAGTACGTAAGTTAAACTTCTTTACGAACCAGTACGACAACCTGATGGAGAAGATAGGTAAAGAAGAACTAACAGAAGAAGACTACGAGCTAGAAGAAATCAAGTATCACATTATGACCTGCATGAAGCAAGCACTCAACAGTGCAAGACCTAGAGGTGGTGTCATTGATGAAGGTAACATGATATACTTGTTTGACTTAGGTATCAATGCAGCACAGGCACAGGCTGAAGTGTTTGCTTACCTAGAGTGGGAGAACAAAATAGTGCAGGAAGGTAAAGCACCAGAGCATCATCACACAGTACAGTGGTTAGAAGCTTGTGCGGATAAGTGGGCGCATTGTCCAGGTGACTTTGCAAACAGTCGTGGGTTTAACATACTAGATAAAACATCTTTAACAAACACACCACAGTTAGAGGATAAGACAGATGGCTGACATCAAACTTACTCCTGAAGATTTAGAGGAGATGCTAGACAACGCAGCTAGGCGTGGTGCTAAAGAGGCACTTCGTTCTATCGGTCTACTTGACGATGATGCTGCCAGAGATATTATAGAGATGAGAAGTTTGCTAGAGGCATGGCGTGACACACGTAAGTCTGTCTGGTCAACTGTAGTTAAAGTAACCACTGTCGCACTGCTGACGTTTATTGCAGGTGCAGTGTGGATGACAATGGGAAAGTAAAGGTATAAGATATGGCTCTTACAGAATATGAAAAAAATTATCAAGCTCAACAACAAAGCGATAGAGCATTAGAACAAGAGCAAGCTGCTGCTGCAACTAGAGAAATTGCACAGTTAGAGGCTGTAAGGACAGGTGACTTTGATACTATTACCAGAGGATCTGATTCAGGGTCTGAGAATGCACAAAGAGTAAGAACAGCAGAGAATCTAGATTCTTTTTTAAGAACTGATCCTGCAGACTTTCAAGGAAATTATCGAGAAAGAAACGATCAAATAAATAAACAGGCAAGAATAATAGCAAGATTAGAAAAGTACGGTTACTCTCTAGGGGATACTGATACTACTACAGATACTACTACAGGTACTACTACAGGCACTACTACAGGTACTACTACAGATCAGCAAGCAATTATTACTACAAGTAGTGGACTGCAAATTAATGAACAATTTAAAGAGTATGTTGGGCAAGAAGAAGGTCGTGTTGTTGATGATATAGAAATACCATACTGGGTAGATAATGATTATTTAAGTAGCTATGTAACATCTGTTAAAAATGGTAATCCTCGTCCTCCTAATAGCCGTGAGATGACAGAACTTCTTGCAGGTGTTCCAGTAGAACAACTTTATCAAACATCAGATATATCTTATTGGAGTAATATTACAGGTGCCGCAAGTGAGCTTCTTTATGGTGCTGTAGGTAGTAACATAGATAACCGTAATTGGGGAGAAATATTAGACGGTGTAACTTCAGGAGAAGAGGCGTATATAAAATCTTGGACCGCTACAGCAGACATGATTTCCAATATTGCGATTGCTCAACCTTTTAATTTAGAAGAACACGGCATTAAAGTAGGCAACGACTATCTAAAAAATGAAAACGGAGAGTACGCAGACAGTCGTAAACCAAGTACATGGGGTCTTGACTCAGTTCAAAGTTTTGGTAGACTTGTTATTTTTCCAGCCGATCCTTTTAGTCAAGCCGTAAGTGGAACTGACACTAACCTTGTGATGGGTGTAATGTCAGGCGATGGTGTCATGCTAAAAACGGTCACTACAGACAGTAGTGTTTTATGGAAATACGGTGTTGGGCAAGACGATATTAACGCAGCTAATCTTTATTTGCAAAATACATATGACTTTGATAATAATGATACTCCTTTTGCTGCCACTAATCAACTAAGAGCATTTTATAATGCAACGGAAAATTATGATCCAACTACTGCGAAACAAAATAGTTTTCAAAATTTATTTTCTGACTTTAAACCTTTTGTAGGTTCCAATACTTCAACAACAGGTACAAATAACCTAGAAAATGCAACAGAGACAGCTGCAAATGACCCCATTGCAATTAATTCTTCTGATAAACAAATAGAACTGAGAAAAGAAACTGTAGCTGATCCACCAAAAGCTATTGTCCCAGTTCCTACAACAACGTATACTCCTACAAGTGCTCAAGTAACTCCTCAAACAATGGCAACAAATGTTGTTACACCTGCTACTCCTGCTACCACAGGAACTACGGGTACACCTTTACAAACAGCAGGGCTTTCTTCTGTACCATCAACTACTCAAGTAAACCCAAATGTAACTGGTACTACTATGGCTAATCTTACCTCTCAATCTCAAAGAGGTTTTGGTGGTGTAGTTAAGTACAGAAACTCAGAGACAGGACTAGAGATAATGATTTCTGTAGATGCTCAAGGTAAGCCACTAACAATAGTGCCACCTGGATACACAAAAGTTCAAGGTCAAGCTGAAGGTGGTTCGGTTGCAGAAGATTCTCCAGATGTACAACTAGCAAGAAAGTTCCTTGGGTTCGATGGTCCATCATCTCAACTTACAAACTTTTTAGCTGCTAGTCCTGCAGCAGCAGCTCGTATGGGTAAATATCAACAGGCTATGTCTGGTATGGCACAAAATAGAGTTGGTGCTCAAACTGGTATTACAGGAACATCTCTTGAAGATTTTCAAAAGATGCAGCAAAATCTTATTACCCAAACTATGCAACCTACTCCAGGAATTGTTAGTCAAATTACACCTCAAGCAGCAGACTTTGTTGCACCTACTGCAGGACAGGCTGCTCCTGTAGCTCCTATGGCTAATGTTGCTACTGTAGGAACAGTACAACAGGCTGCTGTACCTACAGCAATAACTCCTAGCACTATGACTGCTGATACTGCCGCAACTGATGTAGCTACAGAAGCTGCTAAGTTTACTCCGCAAGTAGGCACAATACAACCAGGTGCTGTAATTCCTGCACAACAGCAGTTGACTACATCTGTATCTGGCATGGAAACTGCTCAGGGTACAGCTACTATGGTTAATGCCCCTGACCCCCGTGAAATACAACAAGGGGAAATAATAGATATAGCTAATGACATAACAGGTCAGGCTCAAAAAGCTGCTACTTTTAATGAACAGATACAAGCTGCTACAGCTACACCAAGTAAACAAGCTACAGTTGCAGGTCAATTAGAAGGGCTTATGGCTCAGTTTGAAGGTGGTGCTACACCTTCTTGGGCTGCAGGTGCAATGAGAGCTGCTACAGCTACAATGGCTGCACGTGGTCTTGGTGCATCTTCAATGGCAGGTCAAGCTATTATACAGGCAGCTATGGAATCTGCACTACCTATTGCTCAAATGGATGCATCAGTAATGGCACAATTTGAAGCACAGAACTTGTCAAACAGACAACAACGTGCTATACTTGCTGCACAGCAACGAGCACAGTTTTTGGGTCAAGAATTTGATCAAGGCTTTCAGGCACGTGTAGCTAACTCAGCACGTATTGGTGATATTGCTAACTTAAACTTTACTGCAGAACAAAATATAGCTTTAGAAGACTCTCGTGCTGCTAATACTATGAATTTAAATAACTTGTCAAATAGACAAGCATTAGTAATGGCAGAAGCTGCTGCATTGTCTCAACTAGACACACAAAATTTAAACAATAGACAACAAACTGCTGTACAAAATGCTCAAAACTTTTTGCAAATGGATATGACAAATCTTGCAAATGCACAGCAAACTGAGTTATTTAAAGCTCAACAAAACATACAAGCTTTGTTTACTGATCAAGCTGCTACGAATGCTGCTGCACAGTTTAATGCTAATAGTGAAAATCAAACTAACCAGTTTTTTGCTAATCTTTCTGGACAGACATCTCAGTTTAATGCAGCACAACAAAATGCTATGGATCAATTTAACGTAAACACTACTAATGCTATGCGTCAGTTTAATTCTGAAGTACAGCAACAGCGTGATCTATTTAACGCACAGAATGGTTTAGTTATTGCTCAGGCTAATGCACAATGGAGACAGAATCTAGCAACAGTTAATACTTCTACTATTAATCAAGCTAACATGGACTTTGCTAAAACTATAAATGCTATGTCTATGAAAAACTTAGATGAGATCTGGCAGCGTGAACGAGATATTATGTCGTTTGCATTTACTTCTGATCAGTCTGCTATGGACAGAGCACTAAAAATTATTTTGGGTGATAAGGAATTAGAGGTAGCTAGAGAAAAACTTTCTGCAGCTGAAAGTGCGGCTGATACAGAACTTGCTATGAGATTCCTATTTGGTACAAGTCCTAGTGGTATTCTTGGTGGGTTAATATAAGGAATAAAAAATGTCTGAATTAGAATATAAAGATAACTATTTAAGTCTTATTCAAGCTCTGCAAGTGGGTGGGACTGCAGGTATAGAAGCTCTTAGGTCTTCTAACGAATCTAGAGGTCTTGGTAGACGTTTAGATGGTAATAGATATGTATCAGATGAAGAAGTTGAAGAGTCATCTTTGTCAAAAAGATTGTTGAGTAAAATGGACAATACTCAAAAAGAAAATAAAAGTATGTTAGAGCAACTAAAAGATATGGATATTGAACAAGATCCTGTAACTGGTAATTTAGAAGAGACAGCTACATTCTCTAAAAGTTCTGGTGTGACTATAGATAAGGCATACGATACTTCTTTTAAATTAATAGATGATTTAAAGTCACAGTTTGGTATGACTACGGAACAAGCTGCTGGGTTTGTTGGAAACCTTTGGCATGAGACAGGTGGTTTTAAATTTATGCAAGAACTTAAACCTACTATTAAAGGATCTAGAGGTGGTTTAGCTTTTGCACAATGGACAGGGGATAGGAGAGATGATTTTGAAAATCTACTAAAGGAACTTGGAGATTTACCTGCAGAAAGTTACGAAGGTAACTGGGCAATGATTTCGGAAGAGTTTGATACAACAGAAAAGAGTGCTTTAAATAAAATTTTAAACACTGATTCGGTAGTAGAAGCTGCAAAGGCTACATCTAATCATTATTTAAGACCTGGAAAACCTCAATTAAATAAAAGAGTCTCTGCCGCAGAAGATATTTATAAAAGATATAATGAAGACAGGAGCCTTAAATAATGTTAACGTTTGAAAGACCTATACCAGGCCAGTCACTGACTGCAGAACCAAAGAGTCAGGCTTACGAAAGACCTTCAGAAATAACTGATCCTATTGAAGCTCTAGACTTACATATAGATAATCTTTCTAGAGAAGGTTCAATGGAAGATGTCTTGTATTTTTTAGAGTTTGGTGTAGATCTTGTAACACTTGTTCAAGGCATACTTCGCAGTGCTGTTATGGAAGGCTTACACAGCATTGATGTAAGTCTTATTATAGCACCTGTCCTACATGAACATATAAAAGGTTATGCTGAAGTAGCTAAACTAGACTATGATGAAGGTTTTGAAAACAAAGAGGGTAAAAAAGCTTTAGCGTATAAACGTAATGTAGCTCGCTCAAAAGAAATGATGAAAAAACTTAAAGAAGAAGAGGGTGAAGCTCCTGTTCCAAAACCTATGGAAGAGCCAGAGCCAAAGGTACAAGAACAAGAACCAGTTAAAACTGGGTTAATGGCAAGGATGTAATTATGGGAATTAGCTCACTAGGTATGCTAAACTACTTTGATAAAGTAGATGCAGAAAGACTTCGTACCGAAGAATTAAGAAACAGAAGAGAAGACTTTTTACTTCAGCTAGATTTAGCTGGAGGTGGCGGTAGTTCTAGTTCTAGTAAAAAAAGTGAAGGTGCTGCAGAAAAAGCCTTAAAAATGCAGACTAGGCTAACTAGTTCAGATATAAAAGATGAAGATACTTTAAGTTGGTATAACAATCTTTTTACTGATCCTGTAGCAACAGCTGAGGCTTATGACTTTGTAGAAGATCAAGCTAAAAACTATGACCGTAATATTAATCTTAGAGATCTTCCAACTCTAATAAGTATTATACAGTCTCCTACATCTACAGAAAATAAAATAGACTTGTTTAAAGAGTTTGAAATTGTTGATTTAACAAACAAAGAAGAGTTTTATAATCTGGCAAAGAAAGTTAAAAACATGACTGATCAAAGTGGTCGTACAGTCTTTATTGACGTAGATCCAGAGACCATACAAAAAACTGACTTTACTGCCAGAGAGCAACAATTTGAGGGCGTATTACAAAATGTAGTTCGTACTGCTCGTGCAGGTTTGAAAAACGATCCTGATCGAGTAAGTACACAAAATGCTTTAAATAACTTAACCAGTAGTGATCCAGGAACTAAAGCTGATGCTAGAGACTATCTACTATCTAGGTTTATAACACCTGAGTTTATTGGAAGTCTTGAGGCAGAAAACCCATCTGCTTATCGTGGTCTGTCTGAAAATTATATAGTTAAACCTTATTTAAAATTTTCTGAAACTACTACAACTGAAAATTCAACTACTAGGCCAAAACCTACATCACAGGCAATAGCGGCATTACAAAATAATCCAACAGAACAAATGATAAGAGATTTTAATAATTTTTACGGACCTAATGCAGCAGATCAATATCTTGACTAGGAAAATACATGGCTAACTTTTTTGAGCAGTTTCACGAAGAGAAGGAAGTACCCCAAGAAGAAAACTTTTTTTCTCAGTTCCATACTGCACCCACACTTGATCTTCCTGAGCCAGGAACTTATTCAGAAAATGATATGGTAGAAAGTGACTCAGCATTTTCTGTCATAGAAAATTACATGATTGACCGCTATGGATTACAATCTATAGAGGGTGAAAGTCGTGCAAAAATTGTAGATGATTATTTAGATAATAGACGTGGTGTAGCAGGTGGTAATACTGTACGTGGTTTGTCTGAAATGGATTACCTAAATGATATAGAAGATGACGAAGACAAGATGGCTCGTGCACATGCTGCTGCAGCTTTGTATGAAAATATGGCAGGTCTATACACTAAAGAAACTACACTTGGTGAAAAAGTCCGTGGTACAGGAGATTTTATACGTCAAGGTATTCTTGATCCATTAAATATAGTAGGTGGACTTGCAGGTAAATTTATTGGTGGTGGAGCTGTAAGATTAGGGACCAATGTTGCTAAGAAAAAAGCACTGCAAAAGATGGCTGAGAAACAAGCTGCAGGTGCTAGTGCTAAAGTTGTTTCACAAACTGGTAATAAAATTTTTATTAAAGCGGTAGAAGAAGCAGGTAAAGCTACTACTAATCAAGTTAAAAACTATTCAGCCCAACTACTATCATCTCGTGGTCTTAAACGTCTAGCACAAAAAGGAGCACTTGCTGAGATTGCTACCACCACTAGTATTGATGCTGTGGTAAATATCGGTATGGAATATCTATATCAAAATGGATTGATAGAGCTAGGTGTTCGTGACGATTATGATAAGTTTGCTATGGGTATCGCTGCTGTAGGTGCAGTTGGTATTGGTGGTATTCAAGCAGGTAAGATTGTACTCAGGGGTGAGTCTAAAGTAGCTGCACCATCTGTGTCTGTAACTCAACCAGAAGCTAAAGACGTAATGAAAGAGCTGTCTGAGTCTATACGAGATTATGTAAATACACAAGTACCGAAGAGTGGAACTTGGACTAAAAAAGTAAAAGGCGGTGTAGAACTTAAAGATCTTGACACAGATTTTTTTGTAGATTTACTTCTTGGTCATGTAGACGATGAGGGTAATGTTGTTCTTAAAGGTCTAGCTCAAATTGCACAAGAACGTGGACTTGTATATATTTCAAGAGGAGAAGGCGATCTTTATAGTAACTGGATGGCTGATGTAATTAAGCAGTCAGACCCAAAAGATATAAAGACTTTTATCAAAGCTTTTGAAAAGTCCACTGGTAATAAGCTTAAACAAGCTAAGACTCTTACAATAGAGGATTTTGCTAATACCTTTGCACTTAAGATGAATGCCTCTGCTAGAGTTCTTAATGCAGCATCTCAGGGTGCAAAGTTAAATGGTACATCAGTTAAAGATGTGCAAATAGCTGAGATAATAGACACAGCTTTAGATCTAGGGTTTTTAAAAGGTGATAAAACTAAAGCAGAAGGTTTATCAGCAAAACTTCCAGACTTTATCCGTAATAATCAAAATAGATTGATTAGGTTACTTGTATCTAACCCATCAACTAGTGCTCTTAACATGATTGGTTGGAGTGCTAATGCAGGTATAAATACAGTGTCTGATGCAGCTTTGATGCTTCTTCATGCAGGAAAAGGTACATTATATAAAGCTATCGGAGATCAAAAGGAGGGTAAAAAGTCCTATAAAATTTTAAGAGATTTAGCAAACTCTACTTATTTTCGTGTAAAACTTTTATTAGATCCTGATATGACTTATGCTGCATTTGAATCAGCTTTAACTAGAAACTCAAAAGCATTACAAACACTTGCAAGTGCATTACCAGGTGGGATTGATAATGTAACTAGACTTATAACAGATGGTAAGTTTACACCTAATCAAAAACTTATCGGTGAAAAAGTTGAAGATGGTGTAAATTTAATTCAGACATTATCATTTGTTAAAGCTCAAGATAACTTTACTAAGTCTCAAGAGTTTATTTTTCAAATGGATAAACAGTTAAGACTTGTAACTGGTAAAGGTTGGTCAGAGTTTTATAACTGGGAAGATGCTGCCAAGTTTATGTCTACAAAGGCATACACAGAAATAGAAACAAAAGCTGTTAATAAAACTTTAGAAAATATTTTTTCTAAATCTTACAAAAGTTCGGGACTTATTGGTGAAGTTGCAGGGATAATCGAAGATGCAAGAAATATTCCTGGGGTTGGTTTACTTATACCTTTTGGTAGATTTTTTAACAACACAGTAGATTTTGGATTACAAGCAACTGGTTTTTCTATTGCAGGTAAAGCTGTGGGTAAATATTCAGATAAAACTTGGAGTGAACTTGCAGCTAAAAGTCTTGTATCTTATGGATTTGCTCTTTCTATGTTACAAGAAGAAGCAAGAAATAGAAAAGCTGGATTAGGTTTATATCAAGAGTCTGTTAAGGGTGAAGTTATTACTAGGCAATACGATTACCCTATTTCATTTTTTAAAGCTGCTGCACGTTTAGGAACTTATATGGCAGAAGGAGAAAATCCACCTCCTGAATTAGTTAAACAGATTGCAAGAGATTTTACTCTTGAAGGACTTCTTAGAAATTTAGATAAAACTCAACAAGATGTTGCTGGAATTTTCTTTCATATGTTTCAACTTGACCTGAAAGAATCCTGGAAAGCTTTTGGTAAATCTATAGGTGGAATAGGATCTCAAGTTATATCCTCATCAACACGTTTTATAGAACCTATAAACACACTTGCAGGTATTGTAAGCGGTGAACAAGCTAGACCTATTGATCGCTATCAGGGAAATAAATTTTATAACGACTCTACTCGTTATGTAGATAATATCTTACCTATATTTCTTGGGAAGTCAATAAGAGGAAAAACACTTAAACAAGCAGCTATAGGTGAGGCTGATATTACATCTACAAAGTCTTTAGGTATAAGATCAATCAGGCTTACTGATACTCAACGTGTAATGAATATGTTAGGCTACGACACCTTTAGTTTAAATGCTGCAAGAAAAATTAGAATGCAAGCACCAGAAGCTGCTAACGAATATAATGGTATACTGTTTGATATTATTGAAGCTAAGTCTTCAGCTCTTATGGATAGTAAAGCTTTTAGAAATGAGCCGTTAGAAAGACAAAGACTTTATTGGGAAACAGAGATATTACCTGAAGCTAAAGAACTGGCTAAAAGTTTTTTATATTTACAATATTCAGGACCACTTGATACAATTGATCTACAATATGAACTGTCTAACAAGTACAACAACAAAAAAATTGATAGTGCTGTAGAAGAACTAAACTTTGATGGTGATATAGGAGATATGACCAGAGCCGAACTTTACGTATTAAAAGAATACCTTTCAACGGTAGATCAAATACAAAGGCTCAAAATTCCTGCGGAGGTTGGAGCAAAACAATACGGAAGATAAATAAAGGGGGCTAAACGCCCCCTCTTTTTTTTTATGTATCATCATCTAACATATAGTCTGCCCAATCAAACGATGCCTTTTTAATTTCTTCCATTCGCCAAGTCTGTCTACCTGCTGCAATAAAACCACCCATAGCTTG
>Ga0208157_1001514_pt1 | contig 10399 bp, 5 predicted proteins | sample 5_EtaG_FD_184077 | JGI IMG/M metagenome (GOLD analysis project Ga0208157, IMG submission 184077) | Marine viral communities from the Subarctic Pacific Ocean - 5_ETSP_OMZ_AT15132 metaG (SPAdes) (version 2) | ecosystem: Environmental > Aquatic > Marine > Oceanic | place: Pacific Ocean | collected...
AGCTGCATAGGTAGCCGTTGCGACTACTTCAGCTGAAGGTAAGGGTAGATCTATTTTTACAACAGGAACTCTAAGAGTTGGTTGTTCAGTAGTTGCAGTTTCTTCTTTTTCTGCTTCTTCTAACTCAACTCCAGCTGGTGCTTGCAAGTTACTAGGAGGTATAACAACTGGTGGAAACACTGGCATCTCTGCTGACGGTTGCTTTAGAGGGATGCTAGGCATGTCTAAAGCGTTGGTCAGCTTTATGGATGGTAGTTTCATCTACTCAGTAATTTCTTTCCATACTTCATTTGTCTTATCCCATTCATAAACTTTTTCATCTTCAGGGTATTGAACCCATTCTTGAGTTGACTCTTTCCATTGATAAACTTTGTTATCAGATGGATACTCTTTTGGAGGTTTGTAGTCACAAATAGTTTCATCAAAAGTCCATGAGGCATAACCTTCTACTTCCCATAAATCTTTAACTACATCTTGCTTTGCTTTTTTTTCAGCATCAGTCAGATCTCTGAAATGCCATACATCTTTTACTTTATCTTCATCAGGAAAATATTTATACTCTAATCCGTTATGTACAAAAGCACCTGCGATGTCTGCACCAACTTCTTCTTTAAATTTTTGATAAATTCCTAATGATGGTTCGTTCACTCTTTCAAAAAGTTTATAACCAGTAGGAGGTGAATCACTAGTCCAATCGTGATCAGGAAAACAACTTTTTAAATTTGATTCCCAACTTGGATGAATACCGTTGATAGGTGTATTAGAGCTATCAACTTTGATAAATAAACGTTCCATTATTCGATACCTGTTCGAGTAGAAGGCCAAGATCTTTCATCTCCAGGGTAAAGGATTCTGACAAAACCTTTACCACCGTCACCGCCAGTAGTAGGAAGACCACCTGATCCACCTCCTCCTCCACCGTAGTTTCCACCATCACCAGCAGAGTTATAAGCTCCATTGCCACCAGCAGCACCACTAGAACCGCCGTAGCCACCGTATCCCCAGTTGTAATCACTAGTTCCAGGTCGTTGACCAGCCCCTCCATGTGGGCAACCATTACTGCCTTTTCCGTATATACCTATACCGCCGCCAGCACCTCCAGAGTTACCGTAATGCGACCCCCATCTATGATGACCGCCACCGCCGCCTCCTTCCCAGCCACAAGTAGGATGAGTCCTTGAGGCGTAAGTTCCCGTTGGGGTATCTCTCCACCCAACTTGAGAACCGTAATTTGCTTGTGATCCTAATCCTCCATTACCGCCATAACCAGCACAGCCGCCGCCGCCGCCTGATCCTGAACCACCTCGACCTCCTATACCACCGTATCCAGCACCACCTGAATCTGCTGAGAAAGCATTAGTGTTACCTAGGCTGCTGTAACCTGATTCACCAGCACTACAGTTATTACAAGTTTGACCCGCAAAGCCACCAACAGCTTTTACATTAGTAGAGGCAGTAGTTGAACCGTTAAAATATGAATCGCCTCCATTTACTTGGTTGCCGTTTAAGTTGTAACCTCCATAACCTACGACTACCGTATAATTTTGACCAGCCGTTACTGCTAGTGAGTTTCTCCAAGCTGTGTTACCACCTTGGCCTCCACCTCCATAACTCCATTGTTGTGCTCTACCTCCTCCAGCACCTCCACCACTACAAACAAAGACAGAAATATACTCTGTATTAGCAGGGCAAGTCCAAGTGTATGACCCTGGAGTTGTATAGGTATCTTGTCCTACATCTGCAGCAGCACCACCGAAACCTAAAAGCATTTGTTGCATTGACATTATGATAAACCTGCTCCTGAGATATAAGAGTCAGTACCGTTTTTAAAGTAAATAGTACACATACCCCTAGCACCTAGTGTCCTATTACCTGTAGCACCTGCATCCATACTATTTCTTAACCATATACCTGATCCTTGCGTAATAGTCATATCACTACCAGTACCATTAATAAGAGTAATCACATCTCCAGCTGCAAAGATACCACTAGGTACTATTGCACCATTATCAATTTCAATGGCTTTACCTACATCAGCCTTAGCACAGGTGTATTGAGATGAGGACCATCCAAAAGGTATAGTTCTTACATCACCTTTACTATCTTTTAAAATATCTGCTTCTAATTCACCAGTTGCAGAATTGAAAGTTAAATTAGTACCAACCTTCGGAGGAATAGTTCCAGTATTTGTGGTAACAAATAATGGGTAGCAAGTCGTATCAGATGACTCATCAGAAACCGTAACATTACTTGCATTAGTTGCATTAGTTGCATTAGTTGCATTTGCAGCTGTACCTGAAGTGTCCTGATTACCAGCAGCATTAACACCAGGAAGGTTTATAGCTGCTGTACCGTTAAAACTAACTCCACCAATATTCCTTGCAGTTGCTAATTGTGTTGCAGTAGCTGCATTACCAGTACAAGATCCAGAGGAACCAGAAACATTACCAGTGACGTTACCAGTTAACGCACCACTAAAATTAGTAGCTGATAAAACATTAGTTGCAGGGTTAAAAGCTAACTGACCAGATAGATCATTATAAACAGTTTTTCCAGCACCCGTATTGTCAGTAAATATTGGATAGTACCAACCTCCAGAATTACCACTAGCTGTATTTGTTCCTGTTACGTCGAGAGTGTCAGCGACATTAGCATTTGTAGCTGTATCAGCGTTACCAACAAGAGCACCAGTAAATTTAGTAGCTGTTAAATCACCTGTTGAAGGGTTATAAGTAAAACCTGTATCTGTTTCAGCTCCTTGTGATCCTGTTGCACCATCAACAAATACAGGATAAACAGTCTCATCTGTTGAGTTATTAGCAGTAACATTTACTTCTGTAATCGTTCCGCTAAATCTATTGTTTGCAAAATCCCAAGCTGCATTAGAACTATTACCAATAAAAACAACCTGATTATGAAAATCTACTTGGTTACTTGCTCCAGAAAAAGTAACCAAAGTATTGCTGCCATCTTTAACCTTTAGTGTTCCTCCATCTGGAATACCAAGTATTCCTTCTGATCCATTTGAATAAATACTTAGATCTGTACCAACTCCAAATTTCAAGACATCATCTGAAGCACCGTCTGAACTATCGCCAAAGATAATATTTTTACTATCTATCTCAATATTTCCAGCACCCCCAAATTCGACACTTCCATCAATACTTAATGTTGTACCCGTTAAAGCTTCAAGAAATGCACCACTACCATTTGACATTATTTTTAAATCAGGTACACCACCAGCACCAGTACCAATATTTATCTCATTGTGACCCCCACCTGAACTATCAGCGAGATCAATTGATTTCCCATTAACGTCTAAATCTCCTCCTAGTTGTGGTGAGGTGTCATTAACTAAGTCTGTATTAACAGAATTAAGAGCAGATTCTGTAGCAAGTGGAGTACCACCAGCTGTAGTTCCATCATGTACAACAACTGTATCTTTTGTTGTATCTACAGTAACTTCGCCTTCTGCACCTGTGAAGCTACTGTGTTGTGAGGTTGTACCTCTTCTTAATTTTAATAATTTAGCCATTGTTATGTGAGAGTTCCGAAGTCTATTTGTAAGTTATTTCCACTGACAGTTCCTACTTCAGTGAGGTTTTTATCGTTGCAATCAAGATGACCACCAAGTTCTGGTGTTGGATCATTGATTACATCTGTTAATCCTGGTGTTATACCAACAAAAGCACTGTTGTTATAAAATTTTAATACGTTATTAGCACCGTCATACCAGAGATCACCAGATGAAGGACTACTTGGAGTAGAGTTTGAGATCGTATATTCAGTAGCGTAACGGTTAACATCAGCTATTGAGCCAGCTACTGTATTGATATTAGAAGCATTGCTTACAGCCGAATTAATATTAGAAGCATTAGATACAGCTGAGTTGATATTAGAAGCATTACTGACTGCTGAATTTATATTTGATGCGTTACCAGCTACTGCTGTTACATTGCTAGCTATACCAGCAACTGTAGTGACATTTGCCGCCATACCAGCTACTGTTGTGACATTTGCATTCACACCAGCTACTGTATTTACATTTGAAATATTAGAAGCAACTGTATTTATATTATTTCCAGTACCAGTCTGTGTTGCATCTGCTATGGAGCCTAAATCTTCAAGATAAGTAATCTGACCAGATACAATAGATATATCATTTAATACCGCTTGAGTAGGTGATACTGATTGAAAAGTAGTTCCATTATGAACTTTTAAGGTTTTATTACTGGATGAATCAAACCACATATCACCAGCAGCTAGAGAATTACCTCCTCCATCTGTACTTGGTGCTGATGTAGCTATTTGATAAAGATCTTTAAAGCTACTTACATCAGTTATGTTCGTGGCAACTGTATTTACGTTAGCAATGTTAGTACCAACATTAGTTACATTGGTATTATTAGCTGCAACAACGTTGATAGTACTTATATTACTATTAACAGTATTAACAGCAGCTATATTACTAGCAACAGTATTTACATTCGATATATTACTAGCAACAGTAGTTACTTCAGTTGCTTTAGGTACTTGTCTATGGAATGTGTAGCTATTAGGTGTAGCACTCGTCTCTACGATCATTCCAAAGGTAGCAGCATAAGTTGTATTAGCTGCTAAACCAGTAATGGTAACTGTTGAGTTACCGACAGTGCCGTTAGCAATTGTAGCCACTCCTGATCCATCGGAGGAAAGGTTTTGGCTGAGAGCTTTAATAGATATAAGAGTTCCAGTGCCGTTATCAATGTCAGGGTTAGCGTTAGGAAAAGATGTTTCATTTGCTATTGGTACAAAACCACCTACCTCATCAACAAGATCAATAATCCTGTCATTGATAGCAGCAGTTGTAGCTATTGTTGTGTCGTTATCTGGAAAGGCATCACCATCTTTAATAGTGTCACCTGTGCTTACATTGAAGTATCTAGCATCAGCCGCAGTTTGGGTGAAGTATCTATTATCTAAGACACCATCAGTAAGTAATTCACTTTCTCTGTAGTACCTATTATCTAAAGCTCCAGCTATGATTTCAGAATCACCTACTGAGTTAGCGGCTATGTGTTCAGCACTAACAGCATTGTCTGCAATTTTAGTACCATCAATAACATCAGCTGAGAGGTGTACTCTATCAATACTTCCATCTACATAGTGTTCTGAATCTATTGAGTCATCAGCTATCTTAGTTCCATCAACTGCGTCTCCAGCTAATTCTGTTCCTCTAATACTACCAGCTGTGACACTGGCTGTTATCTGACCTGATGCAGGTGAGTTATCTGTAATTGTTATACTTTGACCACCGAAAACATCAGTAGTTAAAGCAGTATCTATTTTTGAATCTATTGTTGTATCTACATATGTCTTATTCGTACCATCAGTAGAAGCAGTTGGGGATGCTACATTAATAAGTTTATTATTACCGACATCCAAATCTACTTGCATTGAAGTAGCACCTAACGTATCTAAAGCGTTATTGTCAATCTCTTGAGCCGTATATAAAATCTGGTCAAAGTCATTATTTAAGTCTTCCGCCTTAATCGCAGATCCAGGATAGAACGTTGCTTTCTTAGCATCGTTATTAGTGTTCCTAAAAATAATGACAGTAGCTCCATTAGCTGGAGCACTGTTCATCGAGATTGTTGTAGCGTTGGCGAAAGAATATGTAGTTGTTGCCTGAGTTGTACCGTTGATTTTTACACCAACGTCAGTCTGGGCTAAATATGGAAATGTAAATGAATAGTTCGTTGTAGAACTATTCCCTGTGTATTGGTTTTGTGTGACAGCCATTTACGCTATGTGTAAGTTTCAAGGTGGATTATTTGATCATTTCTTCTAAAGCTTTTATCTCCTTCTCAATCTTCCCAGCTTGCTTATAATCTCCAATCTTTCTAAATCTATTACCTAATAGTCGTAGGTCATGCATCTTCTGTAGTTGCTGTGCCTTCATTCCATAAGGTTGATCTTGTGACAACATCTGCCAAGCAGCTTGTTTTGCCTCTTGAAAAATCTTCTGAACTAAAGGTCCATGGAGTGTTTGATCAGCACCATAGATACTTCCTTTTTCACGCTCTCTTTCCATGTCATGGATAGATTTACGAATAACTGGATTCTCAAATAGTTTCTCTAGTTTCGTTTCTATACCCTGTTGTCCCATGAAAAATTGATATCTAGATTTCATATCTGGATGACCTTCAAAACTTTCCCCATTAGGTCCAGTATTGAAAGTTTGTTTTAAATTTAATCCAGTTCTAAATAACAACTCACGTGTTTGATTAGTACCAACATTAATTTTGAAAGGTAAAATAGCATTAACCATACGAGTCAATGGGTTCCAATCATTAATCTTTGAACCATCTAAGATGTCATATCTATAAGGCATGAAACCATCTTTAGAAGATAGGTCTGCATATAAGTTTCTATTACCTATACTTTCCCAGAAACCACTCTCTAGTTCTCTCATTCCAGGATGGAAAACCTTACCGATCTCATTTCTTAATCCACTAAGAGGTACTTGGTTGTTAGCAAAGTTAGCTAAAACTCTTTGAGCATCTCCACCTTGACTGGTTAGAAGATCTTGTAGTTGTAGTAATCCAGCTAAGAATGATTTATTAACAACGTTGGCACTTATCAAATATGAAATTTTACTCAATTGGTTAGAAGTCCATTCATCACCCATTACCTTTTGTCCATCGACTACGTCTGAGACAAAACTAAATAGCATGTTAAAAGGTTCTATTGCTTCATAACTAATATGGGTATCTCCTATTCTCCAAGATCTAGGTTGCCAACCATTCTGTATCCAAGTATTTCTAAGTGCTCTATCAGGTGGTCCATTGCCAGTTAGGTTTCCATTTAAAGCCATCCAAGCTGCTGTACTCGTAACACCATATCCAATAGCCATCCTTCCTCTCATAGTCGATTGAGCTATTTCGAGGTCGTTTGCACTTTTAATTCCATACTGTAGTAAGTCAGGATCATTCCATTGTTTGGTCATGATATCGACGTGCTCAGTAATGAAGTTGTTAAGTATTGGTGTGTACTTAGCAGTCATCTTCAAAGCATTAACACCTGTTCTAGCGAATAGAAAGAAAGGTCTTATGAAAGGAGCTTGGTCAAATGCTGTATCTAATTGCTTTGCAAATCCTTTTAGTTCCTGTGTAAGCTTTGCTTCATCTGCTGAGAACTTAGCCATTTCATCAGTGACATCACCATCTGCTGAAAAGACTTTCCCTTCAAATTCAACTTCTGCTTGCTTAATCAAATCTTGCATCTCTTTATCAGAGACAACAAAGTCAGATTTTGCTACACGTTCATAAACATCATCAAAAGCTATTTGCCTAAGCCTTCCTCTACCAATGATTTGAGTGAAGAATGTATCCATAGATTTCATCACTCTTGGACCATAATTTAGATACTTCGATTTATTAATCTCACGTATAAAATTGGTCATTTGAGCTTGGGCTTTATCACCCAGAGTTCCCTTGGCATCCGTCCATTTCATCATCATGTCCCACTCTCTATCTGATTGAGTTTGAGTGAAACCTCTCCAGCCATCTTCATTAACGTTATAAGACTGGAAATCAGCTACTGCTTTCTTCCATGCATCATTACGTGATTCAAGCATGGCTCCCATGGCTTGGAATGCACCACGATTAACACGTTCATTTCTGCCCATACTTCCTAACATTGTTGCCATAGGCTTCAATGCTGTACCCATACCAGTACCTATTAACGCTCTTACTGGAGTCTTAGGACCAGATAGCATACTATTAACACCCATGGTCATGAAACCATTTAATAAGGCATTTCTTGTATAACCATCAGCACCTTTATATCCTCTAAGTTTACGCTTAAAGAAAGTATCAATATCTTTGAAAGTGGTCATGCTGCCATTACTAGCAGATAAGAAATAGGTAAGAGCTTCGTGTAAGTCTTCTCCACCTTCACCTTGAATAATCTGTTTTAATAATGCTTGTTCTTCTTTAACGATCTCTGAAGCTTCAGCTATTGCTTTGTCTTTATCAAATTTAGTACCGAAACGTCTAAGGTTCCAAGAGGAAGCAATAGATGTTTCTTTTCTCATTTGAGAGATGAAAGAGAACCTAGCTAATATTCCATCAGTTATTGAACCTACTGATCGTAGATCTACCTTTCCATCAACACTTAGATTTGCTTTAGCTAAGTCTCTGGATTCTTTCAACAGTTGACCCAGCATTGCATCAGCTGCGTTTAACTGTTCGTAGTTAAGAATTGGTAATCCTTCTACATCAGAAGGTTTTCCTTTTTGTAGATCACTAATGTATTTTCTTAGGTCTTGTTCAGGAACATCAATTAAGCGGCTATGACCAGAGTCGTCAACAAACTGAGTTAATTCAAAAGCAACACGCTCCATGTCGGATTGAGATGCTTTACCTTTTAATGCTTGGTATGCAGGGTCAGGTTTATAAGATTCAGCTAAAGAATTTAACTGCTCTTGAGTAGCTCCAGGTTTTGCATAACCAACTCTTCTAATGTTTGCCTCAGTTAAAGTTCCTCTTGGAGAACCATACTTTTGAGTTGGATCATTACGGATAAGCTTCATATCTCTTACAGCCTCAGCTGGACTGACAGAGCTAGATAAAGCTTGGTTATCTGTTACGTCACCACCTTTATAGTAGGCAGGGTTTTGTCTAGGAGCACCTGCAGATAAGTCAAACTCAAGCTGCTCAGCTGCTAGATCAGTATTAGCTTTACCTTGAGCTTTCGCTCTAAGGTTCATATCTCGTATATCTCCCCAGTCAACATCATTGTCAGCTGCAAACTTATTCATCAAGTCATACTTCTCTGGTTTAGTGAGAAGGTTCCATGACTTTTTAGTTCGTACAGCTTTTGTTGAGATGGTATCTGGTATTTTAATCAGTTGGTCAGTGATGCCTTGTTTAGCTTGCTTCTTAATATTTGCTCTAATAACCATTGCAGCAGACTCAGGGTTTTGTATCCCTTGTGCCTTAAGCCATGAAACATAAGCAGTTCTACGTTTAGAAGCTTTACCACTACCAACAATGTAAAGAGCTTTAGCTACATCATTTTGAAATTCTAAATTGATCGGTGTCTTACCATAGTTATAAGTTGGTCTTGCACCACGAAGGCTTTTTGGTAATTCAAGTGAATCTAATTTGACCCTACTTTCTGGTCTCCAACCTTTAATAGCATCTATCTCAGTATCATAATTGTGTATGACCTCATTCAGCTTATTAATTTCATTGATGCGGTCTTGTTGAGATAGGTTTTTACCTTCCAATGCACGCATCTCTAAGACTGTCTTCTCACGTCTCTGTTCAAAGACCTTTAAATCTTTTAGTCTTGGATTCTTTTCTGTTGGAGTTGGAATTACCTCTCTTTCATAAGCTTCTCTAGCTCCAGCTTCTACAGCTATCTCTTTAGTTTTGTAATCAATATCAGCACTCTTCTCAACAATCTCCTGAATAGGATCTGGTTCAGCAGTTACTTTCTTAGCTGCTTTCTTAGCATGTTGAGAGTAGTTCCTTAGACCCCAACCAGCACCTTCAATGGCTACATCAAAGAATGCTCCAATACCTAAACCTTCTCCTACGTTATAAATAGATTTCATCGCTGGAGACATATTCTCCTTAGTAGCAATTGGATCTAAGACACCAGCCCACTGGGGTTTGATGTCAATAAGAGTTCTAGCTAAGTTTTGTTCTTGTGATTGGTTACTTATTACGTCATAAGCAGCACCTGATCCAGCACCTAAAGCAACTCGACCCATCCTTGTAGCTTTAGCAGCTGTGGCAAATCCTTTGAGACCTTTAACTCCCCATAGGATTTTCCCAGTTCCGACCATACCTCCTGCTAATTCAATACCACCTCTTAAGAAACTTCCCCAACGTGTTTCAGTTATGGGTTTACTCTTAATTAACCAAGGTGCATTGAATTGATAAGGCTTGTCTGGAGTATCTGGTTTATAAAAATTAGGATCTAATAGCTTAGGTAAAGAACCAACGCTGTTATATATGTCAATAGCACCACCAATTACAGCATCACCAACTTCTTTGACGTTATCAACAATACCAAAGTCTTTAGGATCTTTCTGTAAAGGATCTTTATCTATCAACTCCTCTTGTTGTTGTGCTGCAATTTTTGCTTTTTCCTCCTCTTTTTGTTGCCTAAGAACTTCTTCTTCGGCCATTGTAGATTCGTATAATTCTCTGTTCATTATTCAAGACCCGAGTTGTAAATGTTATCTTCCATGGCATCTGTGAATGTTCCAGTAAAACCACTTGCCTCTAATTGCTGGCGTTTTTGATAGTACTTAATAACTCCAATAACCATTTTTCTAGATTCATCTCTTTGTTGTACAGCTAGCTGAGCTTCTGGAGTAGATGTGTAGGCTTTAGCAAAATCC
>Ga0208157_1001519_pt1 | contig 10373 bp, 9 predicted proteins | sample 5_EtaG_FD_184077 | JGI IMG/M metagenome (GOLD analysis project Ga0208157, IMG submission 184077) | Marine viral communities from the Subarctic Pacific Ocean - 5_ETSP_OMZ_AT15132 metaG (SPAdes) (version 2) | ecosystem: Environmental > Aquatic > Marine > Oceanic | place: Pacific Ocean | collected...
TGATTGCGCCCAGTGCAGCGTTCCAAAACACTTACGGCAACGGCATTCAATGCCAAGGCCCAACACTTACCGTCACTCCGTATGTCAACAGATCTAAAAGCTGGCAAGATCCGTTTGTGGGTCACTTTCTTGATCCCGTATATGATCTTTCTGATCTTGATGAAGATGGGGTACTCGACAATCCTGGATCAATCCTCTATCACATGCGAAAAAGGACAGGTCAAAAAGATACTCACAACTGGTCAGGAGGTTTGTCGCTCCAAGCCACAATTCCCCTAGATGGTGGGCTTCAAGAGCGATGCAAGGCGATGGTTGACGCCAACATCCGCCTGCATCAGCAAATCGTAGAAACAAAGCGGCTTGAATATGAGATTGCCAGGCTTAAAAACTGCGGTGATCTCAAACTCAAAGGCATCGAGTTCCACCCAAACTCGCCTTACTTTGCTGTCTGCGCAGACGTGATGATCAAGCCAAAGCCGGGGCAAGTTTTGCCGCATAGACACGCTATTTCCGGGCCAACCGCTGAGCCCGCCTCCGCTCAAACACGCCTACAGGTTTCGCCTTACGACCCAAAATCTTCTGGATCTTCTTCGAGATCTTCTTCACAATAGGCTTCACGGCTTTAAGCAGCAGCGGTGTTGCTAGGCCAGCAGTCACGCCGACAGCAGCGGTTACCCCTACTGTCGTTACCTGCGGCAATGAAGGAACAGCTGCTATAACTTGCTCAGGCAACGTGATCTCTTCATACAGGACGACGCACTTTCCGTCTTGTATCTCGTAGCCAGCAATTCTTTTTGAACCTTGAACAAGCGTTCCAACCTCCTTCGCACGAAGGGGAGGACATCTTGGATCTTCGTCAACAGCAACCTTGGGAAGCTGAAGCGGAGCTGGCGCTGGAGGCTCTGGTGCTTCAGGCGTCGAAGAATCTGGCTCTGGCAAGACAGCCTTCGGATTCACGACTGATTTCTTTGGCCTGAAATCCATCGGGTCAAATGTCGGCATGTCGATAATTGGAACGCCGATATGCACCGTGACTGGTGGGGCTTTTGGAACGGACATAGCAGGGATGCCGTCCCAAACCCGAATGTCGCTGATCCCAATAGTGCGAATCTCAGGCACTAGAACGGCAAAGCAGGTCCAGTGGTACTAGGCATCAGCTCTTTGACCTGGCTGGGCATTGCCTCAGTCACAGAATCACTGAGAGCACTGTGCATCTTTTCAATCATCAACGCTTGGATCTTGTCCAAGTTCTGCTCAATCATCGCCGGACCACGCACCACAGCAAAGACAACGACTGCGGTGTTAGCAGCAGCTAAGACAAAACCAGCTGCTCCAAGGATGCTCAGATACTTCTGCATAATTGTCTCCAAGAAAAAACCTCCCGGCTTGGTGTGAGGGTTTTATCCCACCGGGAGGCTGCGGGTGTGTTCAGGTCCGCTTTAACAGAATAATCAGAACAGGAACTTGACGCCAGCTTTTCCGCCGTAGCTGTTGTTGTCGTCGCCAGTGATGCCTGAGATCTCGCCGTAAACGGAAAGCTTCTCAGAAGCAGCAACTGCGCCGCCGATCTTGCCGGAGAACTCAACTTCAGAATCAGCGCCGTCCGGCTGAACGATGGCAGGACCGCCTTGGACATACCAGCTGTAAGGGCCTTCGCCGCCTTCAAAACCCAGGCTGATGTCCGTAACAGCGCCTGAATAATCACTCCCGCTCCAGCCAGCGTTAGCCTCGATGTTGGCGTAAGGCCCTGCGACTGCAGAGAGGGGAGCCAAGGCAAGAGCGCCAGCGGCTGCACCAAAAACAATTCGCTTGATCATTTGATTGTTGATTAGCGTTTTTCGTGCCCACCTTACAGGCTTTAGGCAAAAGTGCCGATGCTCCGTCAGCCATTACGGTTAGTGGTTACCGACCCAATTCGCATACTTAATATGCAAGCCGGTGTAAAAACCGTGCATTGGATGATCAGGGTTTTGACGACCATCGTGCATGTAAAGGGCCTGAATCCAGCGGTTTCTGTTTTCCATAGCCACAGTGTCTTCTGCCCCTGGCTTGCAGGGAATCATCGGGTCAGGTCGTTGCATCAGCTAGAAGCCATAAGGCCATGAGCACTCGCGAAGGCTAGAAGCGCCTCGACTTTTGCCTCAAGCTCGACGCAATACTCAAGCAACTCAGCGTTCGTAGGTGAAGCCGCGTTGTTAATCGTGACGGTGCCGTTTGGTGTAGGCAATGTGCCACTGGTTGCTGTCGTAGTGATGTCTGCCACATGGGTTGACTGAGCAGCAGCAGTCGCACCAAAGAAGCCAATCGTGTTGGCGTTGATCTCCAGCTGGGTCGTCAGCGTTCCAGCGGTCTGAACCTTTAGCTTGAGCTTGCCGTCTTCTGTTGTGTCGCTTGCGTCGGCAATGCTGCCCTCCACAGATGCGTAGTCAATATCGCCAGGCGTGCCAGCATCATTTTTGCTGCGGAAGAACACCGTGCTGATCACGTCATTGTCCTGACCAGCAGCACCATTGCGGTGATGGTTCAGCGTTAAATCAGCAGCACTAGCTGGGTCGTTTGCGGTGTTCTCAAACTCGACCATTGTGCCCGTCACGTTATCTGTGACATGCAGCAAAAAGTCAGGCGATGTTTCATTGATGCCGACGTTTTCACCCTTCAAGCGAATCCTGGTTGCAACCGATCCAGAAGCACTGGTCATTAAATCCAGCGTTCCACTCTCAGAACCGTTTGTAGGGCTAGCAATTTGCGAAACGATTTGCGCATAAGCATGACTATTGCCGCCTGAGTCTTCCCCGCGAAACTCAAGGTTGCCCAAGTTGTCATTTGCTGCTGGTGATGCTGAGTTGCGGAACAGCACCAAGTCAGGCGCAGTGTCTAAACCTGCGTCGCTGTTTTCAATGATGACCTGATCAGTCGTGTCAGTGCTGAACAGATGCAGTTGGGCAGCAGCCGTTCCAGTGCCTAGCTGAAACCCTTGGCTTGTGATCTTGCCGATAAAGGCAGAGTTAATGCTGAACGCAAGTTCGTTGGCCGCTGAACGATAAAAGCCGCCAGTGCCGCTATCGCTTAAGAAACCAATCGACGGTGCACCGCTTGACCCATTTGGCAGCGACCGAAACATCGTGCCAAAAGTGATGCTCTTGTTTTTGTTGACGTTGGCAGCCTCACTGACATCCACAACAGGGAGCAAATCCCCTGTAGCAGGCGAGGTCAACGCAGACAGCGCAGAGATCTTACGGTCAGCCATTGTTCAACAATCAGGAGGGTTCGGTGGGCCAGGTCACAGAGTGCGGGAAGTCGTCACCTGCTGTGATGTCACGCAGTGCTTGACGATAGGTCTTCCACGCTGTTTTTTTGGCAGTGGTCAAAGGACTGTCAGTTAAAACCGTCCAGTCACATGCGCTTAGCTTTTGATCACGCTGCTCGCGAACGCTTTTGGCTGCTGCATCGTCGATGCTGGCGCGATATGCCGCCTCATTGTCAGCTGCAGTGGTGACGTTCCCGTCTTCATCAGTGGTGTCTGTAAACACCGGGCCAACAACAAATTTGGTGAACCATTTGCCGTCGACTTCTTCAACACCGCTGCGCGTGCTGATTTCATACGGTGCGGTGACCGTTGCTGCAGGCCCGTTCAGCACAGCGTCATAGCCGTATGAATCCAAGATCTCCGTTGTGATCTGCTTTGGGAAGCTGGTCTGAGGGTTGTCGTTTCTGAGCTGGCTGTCGGTGATGACAGCACCTGTGGAGCGGTTACGGATTTCCATGATTAAGCGATTGCGAGGAAGATGTAGTTGCCGCCACTAGTGTTGAGGTCGGCAATTGCAGACGATGTAACTGTAAATCCTGAATTGAGTGGATCAATGTAATCCTTGTTTGTGACTTCTTGCACAGCGTCGTTGAGCAAAAGGTAAGGATCATTCCCGCCAACAATTCCCCTAGCTGTATCCCAAACGTACCAATCACCAGCGCTGTCAGTCCGCTTAATTAGTACAAATCGAGCACCTGAGGTGAAGCCGCAATCAACGCCAATGTTGCTACCTGTCCCACTGTAACTACCTACCTTTGATATGCCGGGTAAAGTTGCGAATAGGTAGGCAATCATGCCTTGATTGTTGCTATTGGTGTTAGCAAAGCTGCCTACTGAAATCTGAGTTGAAGTAAAATCTGAATTGCCCCAGTAAGTACCTGCAGCACTTGTTCCAGCTTGATCATCTCCGGACAGGATAAGGATTTTAGTCCTAGGGCTGCTTAAAGAAGATACATAAACGGACCAGAAATGATTTGTTTCACGGTTCTTGATTATCACAAGCTCTGGAATTGCTGCAAGATTGTGATTTACTGTTGTTGCAGAACCCGTTCCCGTAAAAGCCACCACATCAAAGAAGCCTGGGGCGCGCCGGAAGTAATAAAAAATTGCGTTATACCCGCTAAAGTAATCCCCATCTAACAACTTGTTGTTATATACATCATAAACTATCGGACTCTGAAAGGTATTTTCTGCAGAATCGACTGCTGTTTTTAGTTTGCGGGCTTTGTTTACTGCATTCTCCAGAGCGAAACCCCTTACTCGATCTTCAAGGGCAAAGCCTTGGCCCGAAGATCCTCGATCAGCGCCCATGGCTAAATCAACGGCAAACGGTCTAGTTCTTGCGGTGTTTCCGCTAACAGTAACAGCAGAAGGTTCAAACACTTCCGTTCCAGCCTCGGGCGGCTTATGCGGTCGGCGGATTGCCATGTAGATGTAGCTTTCACCAGATTCGTTAGCATTTGAGTCTCCATTAGTTAAATGAATACCGTTAGGAGAGGGAATGTATCCGTGTATACCACTTTCTGATCCATTTTCATCTGCAAAAAGCGCTCTGATCCTCATCATGTCAATTATTGTCCATCCATAACCATTACCACCACGGGTGTGACTTTTGATCATTACCCACTGAGGCTCAAACCCAAAATCAATTATTTGGCCTGAACTGCCATTTCCAGCATATGACCCACATTTAACAATGCTTTCATCGCTATCCGTGCCAAACACTTGATCCTCGTGAGCAAAAACGTAGGCGACGTAGTTTTTTGTATCTTGGTTTACATTTTCATTCGTACCAACGGTAAAAACTGTAGAAGTTGGTGAAGTGTCGTTCCATCTGGTGGAACTGGTGAATTCAGCCTGAGTGCTACTAAGGAACAGAGTTTTTGTGGGGCCTAAGCTTCTGTGATAAACAGCCCAAGCTTCATTTTCATCAAGATTTTTTACTATGATCATCCCCGGCACACTACCTAAGTTATGTGCAACTGTTCTGCCTGCTACACCATTTCCCGTATAAGTAACTATATCAAAGAAACCAGGCGCTTTGCGGAAGGTCCAGGAGACGTAATCATAACTGCTACCATTAGAAGTTGAATCAGAATTAAGCGTAAAACCATCGGCATTAAATGAGGAAAGCGTTGAAGTATTTTCTGCAGCAGTTAAGTTACTACTTAAGTATCCAGCTCCAACTCCTCTTTCTGTGTCTTGTAAAACGTGTGAAAAAGTAGTATTTCTGCTTTTACACCAAACCAATCCACCTTCACCATCTAAATCAATCCCATTCGTGATTGTTTGCGTGCTGCCGGTACCGTCATATAGAAAGGTGCTAAATACGTCGTCTGCGTATAAAGCGCCGCCAGCAGCGCCGCCCGCTCCAGCAGCGGCAAGCAGCAGTCGTTGTGAGTTAACAGTCATGGCGTATCAGTTGACGTAATCGACAAGTGCCGCACCACGGAATCGAGTGCCGCCATCATTGGTCTCAAAGACAAACAAATGCGTCTTGCCCGTCGTCAAAGTCGGTGCCGTGTCCGCAGGGAACTTGACCGAAGCAGGCCAAGTCACCGTTCCAGATGTGTGCGTCAGCTCAAGCACAAACGAAAAAGCTCGGCTGGCTGGGACGTTCGAGAAAGTAAATGTGCTATTCGCGTCGATTGTCTTGGTGAAATAATTTCCGGTTGAGCAATCCACGTCTAACGCACCCATCGCGACAACATTTTGAACAATCGTTCCCGTCACGTCCAAGTCAGTATTGCTTGCGGGCGTCACACCGATGCCAACTTGGCCCGTTGAGCTAATCCTGAACGCAGTGTCGTTCAACGCCGCAAATGGATTCCAGGCGTCGTTAGCCGAGTTGCGGATCTTTAGGACGTTGTTTGCTGTGTCAGCCCACAGCTGATAGGCATACGTGGTGCTCGGCTCTGATGAGCTGCTGTTCTGACTGACAATCGCCGCGAGGGCATTGTTTAGGTCTGCACGAACCGCCGCTCCAGAGGCATTGGCAATCGTGTAATCGTGGGTTGCCATTACTGCTGAGTGCCGTGGCCGACTGCTTGATACTGGAAGTTTCGATCCACTGCAGCGTTTGAGCTATTGCGGAAGGTCACCGTAAATCCAGTTCTTGAAGTCGATGTGACCTCATAGTAATCCCCTGTTGCAAGGTTGAAAGCCGTAATGCCCACATTTGGCGTTTGATAGAAAGCATTCGTGAACGTCACGGCTTTTGCGCCCGCTCCAGAAGCAATCGTTGCGCTGCTTTCTGTGCGCGCTTCTAACTGCATCACATAGCCCAACTCGTCCACAAGCGGAGTTTGGTCAGAGTGGAAAGACTCCAACTCTGCTTTGAACTGGAACAGCCTGCCCGTGAAACGCCCTGATTCCATTGGCACCCACTCCCCAAAATCCACATCAGATTCCATCTGGATTTTGTTGCCGTCTTCCAACAGCACGAAATTGCCATCTTCCTGCAGCATCTCCTCATCTGTTGTTGCTTGGTTGCTGGTGCGGAAGTACAGATTTGCCGTGGTGTCATCAGCTAACGCACCATCAAAATCAGTCCAACGATCAATCAGCTCATTGCGCTTATCAACTGAGCTGGCTGGGTACAGGCCCCTGGTAGACAGCGTGCGTTCAAACAAAACATTGAACACGCCACCGAGATCCAACACACTGTTAAAGAAATACTCTCCAAAGCTCAACAGATCGCCAGTGAAATCAAAATCAGACAACTCATCAACGTCGCTGACATCATCAAATTTTTCGTCACCGTCCAGAATCAATGCGTCATAATCTGAGCTGTAAAAAACATCGACCTTATCGCCCTGGAAAGGTGGGTTATCTAAATCTTCACGGCGTGTTTGGATGTTGAGCCGTGGCACGGGGTTAGGCAGATCCAACACTGCACTGCGAGCAATGCTGCTGCGCTGTGCTTGGTTGTTCTCAAACTTGACCAGATACTCACCTTCGATCAGAGGTAGCAACGCATAATTCGTTCTTGCCTTAACTCGGCGCAGCAACGTGCTGTTAGCCCATTCGCCCGTTCCATCTGTTTGTGGAGCATGGCGTATGACGGCAATAAATTCGTCTGTGTTTTGCTCAGTGCCTGGGATGTCCCATCGCAAAATTGCTTGATCGTTGCCAGTCGCCTGAATGGTCACGTCACTGGGCACTGGTGGCACAACAACAGAATTTGCGCCAGTGCCAACAGCGTTGATGCCTTCATAAGGAACGAAAAACGATTGTGAGACGTATGGTGATTTTTTAGTTGAATCAACACCGCTTACAGATCTAATTTCAAAAAAGACCTCTGTTCCTGGCGGCACACTGTCAATTTCAAATGTTGTGCCGGTCGCTTGTGCAATGACAAAATTTGCACCACTAATCCTGTAGCGAACCTCAAAAGAAACAGTCGAAGCGTTGGTGCCTCGCTCCCATGAAGCAATGATTCGGTTGACTGTGTTGTTGTTGATCCGAACTTCCCGGCCAGTTAATTCAACATTCGCTGGGACGACCGGAATATCATTAAACAGGCTGACATCTCGGAAAACTACATCTCCGCCAGTGTCAGCCGTGTTGTAAACACTATCGTTGAATTCAACGCCAGTAATGGCAAATTGGCCCTCACCACCATCTGCAACCGCAATACATCGGAACTTTTGATGGTTGACCGCATTTGAGGTTAGTGACCATACAGATTGAGCAAGCGGTGCAGTGCTAAACGCGCTTGTAGTAACCACCGCTCCAGAAACACCTGAGACCGCCTTTGTTTCAACCGTGCCGTTGGGCAAAGTGCAGGTGAGCTGTAAGCCAGTGCCGCTCAACGTGATTGCTTGGTCCGTTGTGATGCTTGTGGTTGTTGCGCTTGCAACACGGCCAGACAGTCGCGCTCCAGCACGCATTTCATCCGCAACCGCAAAAACTTGCCCAGGCAGCACAACAGCACCCTGCAAGCCAGTGCTGAAACTTACGACCTCGCCGTCAAGCTCTTCTGATGTCATAATCCAGCGCCCTAATCGCTGCGCTTGATATTTAGACGTGATGCCAAAACCAACAATATCTTTGACCTGATAGCCATACTTGGTAATCAGTTCGGAGTCTTCAACAACGACGACATTAGGCTTGAAAAAGTTGTCCGGGTCGTTATACCGAACACGGATGCTTGTGCTGCGTGTTTTCAGCGAACTTCCTTGATAGTTAAACGCTCCGTTGATTACGTTGCTGTTGGAGTACAGATGGACTGGGGCAACGTCCGTTCCATCAAGATTGCCGTGGTCAGCGGCTGCTTGAATTGTATTGTTTTGCCAAAACAGCATCCCACGAAACACGCTGGCAAGATCCTGCAAAACATTGAATGCAGAAGCCTGCCCGCCGATAACGACGTTGCAAGAGAAACGCGGCTCTTGCGTGCCGTCGGGGTTAGTAACTAGCTGGTTTGAGTATTGGATCAAAGGGTATAAATCAACCCAGTTGATCTGCGACTCATCAACAAAATTTCCCGCGCCGTACCTAGCATTAACCACCATGTCGCGGAAGCAGCAGACAGGGCAAGAGCTGGTCTCAAACTTCACTGTCCCGTCGAAACTGCCTTGTAGATCAAGGCTCCCGTCTTCTCTTAAAACAGCATTGGAAGGGACAAAGATCTTTTTGCCCCTGACCTTATACGCACGGCTCGGGATGCTGGAAAACTGAACTGTTGACAGGTCTAAGCCAACCATCGCCGAATAGCGATAGTTCAAGCGCAAAGGCTGATGTTCAACAATGCTCGTCCAAACTAATCGGTTGCCTCGACCATTAGCTAATGGCGTGTTTTGCGGAATATCCTGAAAATTTGTGAACTTAACTTCAAACGATTCTTCGCTTTGATCAGCAGGGTCTGGGTACTTTCTGACCCTAATGTTCCAAGGACCTGTGCCCTCTGTAAGCTCAAATTTTGGCGTTATGAATTGGTAATCAGAAAGCGCAATGCCGCTTATGGTTTTCTCGTAAACGATATTAAAAGCGCCACCTTGTGGCTGCACCGAAATGTCAAATTTGATTCGGGCATCAAACAACTGGCCTCTCGATAGGCCCTCCATTGAAGTTGAAAATAATTTTGGAATAGTAAACAACAGTTGGAACTCTCTTACCTCTACGTCTGTTATTGATCGAACGTCACGGCCTTGGCCGTAATGCCTTTTAATTACCGCGTTATTTAAGTCAGTATCCTCTCTGTAATTTTCACCAACCTCGGCATTCACCGAAACAATGTTTGAAACACCGTCATTAAATTGAGTTAACCTTTGCTGTGTTTCCGTGCCAGTAACAAGCTCAGCCCCAACATTTTTGTTGCCAAAATTGTAAAAATCGCCATTACGAACAGCAGTCTCGTTTAAGAAAATGCCCTCTTGCCCTTTGCTAAGGCCCCCGATAGGCCCCTCGCAAAGCAGGTCCACTAATTTGATTACAGACGATGAGTTGAGTGGCATGGCTACATATTAAGACCAACCGCGTGGACTTTTAAGTTTGGAACGCGGTCATCTTGCAGGTAAGCGTTGAAATCATGAATTGTAACTTTTACAAAAAAGTCTTCACCGTTGTCTCGGTCAATACCTGTTACGCGATGCCTGTATCTGTATTTTTGATTTTGACGAGTCGCTAAATCTGCACCAAACTCTGTGGCGTTAATTAAGCCTGAAATCGTTGTACGAGAAAAGTGCATTTTGTTGTTTTCGTTTACTGCGTCAGTAAAAACCTCAATATCGTAGGTAATGCTGCCAAGCGTTTTGGTTGAGTTCGCTCCACCGATCCGGTCATACAGGCCATCTTGGAGGCGGAATATAATATCAATTTTGTCCTTCTGAGATGTTGAGTATTGAGGCACCCGAAATGTTGCGCTGTTCCCATCGCTAAGAGCAATTATGGTATTAAAATGCCTCTTAAAATTATTCTGATTGCTGTCAGTTATTAAAATCTCACTGAGTTGAACTTTGCCGCCACCAATATCCACAAATTCTGTAGTTAATTTTTCTCCGCCGACCCTCACCGTGTCTGGCCCAGGGGTCATTACGGACCTGTTTAGTGGATCATCGTTGTC
>Ga0208157_1001520_pt1 | contig 10370 bp, 20 predicted proteins | sample 5_EtaG_FD_184077 | JGI IMG/M metagenome (GOLD analysis project Ga0208157, IMG submission 184077) | Marine viral communities from the Subarctic Pacific Ocean - 5_ETSP_OMZ_AT15132 metaG (SPAdes) (version 2) | ecosystem: Environmental > Aquatic > Marine > Oceanic | place: Pacific Ocean | collected...
CAGAACCAGAAGAAACGCAAACACCACAAAAAGAAGAAGATCCAGAAGAAAAGGTAGAAGAAGAGAAAGCATCGGAGCCTAAAGTATCAAAGAAAGAAAAAGCTGCTACCAAAATAGTAAAAAAAATTGACGATAAAGCAAGGTATGATGACGCTGCTCAAACTAAAACATTAATTGTGATGCAAATACTAGGAAACACAAAAACATTTTTTGATAGTCAATCGTACCTTCAAGATACAAATGTGACAGAATATTTAAACAAGACAATAGACGATCAATATGGTATGCTATTTAATATGGCACAAGATAATACAATTTCGGAGATGATAGATGCCCAGTATTGAGTATAGCGGGATGAAGATTACCGGGGGGAAGGTGTTTGCCATCTTTACTTTACTAGGTGCTCTTGGTGGTGCTGCATGGACAGGCTTCACTTTCTATCAAGATTATCTCAACATGAAGGAGAAGATAACTCTATATACTGAGCCAGACCTCTCTCAATATGATGAAGGTATGGCTGTGTTAAAATCAGAAATAGATATGATACTGCAAGAAATAACTATAATTAGTGACGTAGCACGTGATATGCGTTCAGATATGAAGGCTGATTTACGTCAACAATCTGGAGATATTCGACACATAACTGAAATTGTAAATGATGTGGAAGATAGGCAAAAAGAAGATAATAGAGAGCTTCTTAATGAAATGAAATTACTAGAAGAAAGTCTTGACTTAAAGATAGATAAAGCTTTAAATAACCCTTTAAGTGGAATGTCCGCTAAAACAAAATGAGGAGTATATCAATGTGTGACTGTAAAACAGATCAGGACTGTATATGTCGTTTAAGATAGAACTTAAAACTATTCTACCTTATGTTGTTTTAATAGCAACAATTGGTATGACATGGGGTATGTGGTCAGAGAGACTTAATGCAGTGGAAAAGAAAGCTGATAGTGTTGCAGAAATGCAACAAGATATAGCTATTATTAAAAGTAAAATTCTTGATATGGACGATAGAGTTGCATGGATAGAAGAATTTTTAATTAAAACCTCAGATTTTTAATGGCCATATCTAGGGCCCAAGTCTCTAAACAAGTTTCTAAACCACCCCAAAAAAAGAAGTGGTCTATGAAAAGAAAAAGAAAAATTAACTGTAACAACCCTAGAGGTTTTAGTGAAAAAGCACATTGTGCAGGAAGGAAAAAAAGATGAAACAAGCCAAAAAGAAAATAAAAAAAGTAATTAAAGGTTTGAAGAAAGCTTCTAAATTACATGCTGGTCAAGCTAAAACATTGAAAGGAGTCATAGGTGGCGGATCCAAAAACGGGAACGGGAAAAAAGCCTAAAGGCTCTGGAAGAAGATTATATACGGATGAGAATCCTAAAGACACTGTCGGCATTAAATTTGCAACTAAAACTGACGCTAAGAACACGGTTGCGAAAGTTAAAAAGGTTAAGAAACCGTTTGCGAGGAAAATTCAAATCCTTACTGTTGCTGAACAAAGAGCAAAAGTAATGGGTAAAAATGAAATTGCTAGCATTTTTAAAAAAGGAAAAGAAAGTATTAGAAAATCACATAAGACTTAATGAATAGTTGGTAGATCAAATTCGAAATCCACTATAACTGTTAAATCTTCATTTTCTGGTTTTGGGTCGCTCATTCTATAAAAATATACGAAAGGAAAAATAATGGAAGAACTTAATGTAGTATATAAACTACAAAGATATTTAAAACAATCTATCCAGGACTGTACGGATACCATTTTGTCAGGTGTTGACAGTCTTGAAAAATATCAATATCTTATTGGCAAAGTTCAAGGATTTGAACAAACACTACAGGAACTCTCTAACCTGCTAGATAACAAGGAGCAAAACGATGACTAAACACGCACTACAAGAGAAATATAAAGAAGAGGATAAAAAACAAGCAGAAGAAGATAAGAATAAAGTTAGAGCTGAAAATCTATCTAAAGAAGTATTAGAAAAACTGCCCAACCCTTCTGGTTGGAGAATATTGGTATTACCTTTCGAACCTAAAGATAAAACTAAAGGTGGTATTATCATAGCTCAAGAATCACTAGACAAGTTACGAATAGCTACTAATTGTGGTTATGTTATAAAGGTTGGACCTTTGGCGTATAAAGATGAAAATAAATTTTATACTGGCCCTTGGTGCAAAAAAGGCGATTGGGTTATTTTTGCTCGATACGCTGGATCACGGCTCCCGATTGAAGGTGGAGAAGTGCGATTACTAAACGATGATGAAGTCTTAGGAACAATTAGTAACCCTGAAGATATTCTACATCATATATAAACATAGGAGAAAACTATGCCCGAAGAACTAAAAAGAGAAGAACCAATGGTTGACGTTGGTGAAGTAGAGGGAGCAGAAATAGATTTAGATAAAGATAATTCTGCACCAGAACAAAAAGAAGAATTACAAGTTGAAGAAACAACTGATTCGGGAGAAGATACAACACAAGAAACTGAAGAAACAAAAGAAGAAGCACCACAGAAAGAAGAACTTGAACAATATAGCGAAGGTGTAAAAAAGAGAATTGCAAAGCTTACACGTAAAATGCGTGAAGCAGAACGTCAGAAAGAAGAAGCGATTACCTATGCAAAAGCAATAGCAGATAAACAAAAAGAACTTCAAGACAGATATCAAAGTTTAGATACAAACTATGTTTCTGAATTTGAAAATAGAGTAAAATCAAATCTTGAAGCAGCTAAAATAAAATTAAAATCAGCTATAGATGCACAGGACGTAGATGCTCAAATAGCAGCTCAAACAGAGATATCTTCTTTGACCATGGATGCTGCAAGATTAAATCAAGTCAAAGCACAAAAACCTACTAGGTCTTTACAGGAAGAAGAAAAACCTGTCGCACAACCACAAGGAGGTTATGCTAATCCGAGTCAATTAAAAGAAGCTGCACAACAAATGGACCCTAAAGCGGAAGCCTGGGCAGCTAAAAACACTTGGTTTGGCACTGATAATGCTATGACTTATACAGCATTTGACATACACAAGAAACTAACTGAGGAAGAAGGATATGACCCTTCTAGTGAAGAGTATTATCAAGAAGTGGATAAAAGGATAAGACTTGAATTTCCTCAAAAATTTGGTACAACAGAAAATACTACACAAGAGAAACCTTCTCAAACTGTAGCTTCAGCCAAACGTCCGGCAATGACAGGACGCCGTAAAACTGTGAAACTCACACCATCACAGGTCGCAATAGCTAAACGATTAGGTGTGCCACTTGAAGAATATGCGAAACAATTAGTCGCGAAGGAGGCATAAGCATATGGAAAACGAAACTAAGATAAATAAAACTTCCCGCGCGAGTCAAACTCGAGTTAAAGAGTCTCGAAAACAAGTTTGGACTCCTCCATCATCTTTAGATGCACCCCCTGCTCCAACAGGATACAGACACCGTTGGATAAGAGCCGAAAGTATGGGCCTAGATGATACTAAAAATATCATGGGTAAAATGAGGTCTGGATGGGAATTAGTGAGAGCTGATGAATATCCAGAAGAAGATTTTCCAACCGTACAAGACGGAAAACATAGTGGGGTAATCGGAGTTGGTGGCCTACTGCTAGCTAGGATACCGGAAGAGATCGCAAAATCTCGAGAAGAATACTTTAAACAACAAGTAGCTGATCGAGAACAAGCAGTTGAAAACGATCTTATGAAGGAGCAGCATAATGCGATGCCGATCAATCAAGATCGACAGAGCCGTGTAACTTTTGGTGGCTCCAAGAAGAACTAATCTTTTAGTTATTCCGAATCATCAATTAAACTAACAAAGGAGTAAAACAAAATGGCAAATCAAGATAGCCCAAATGGTTTGAAACCTGTTGGTAAGATTGGACAAAACGCAGATAACCAGGGTATGTCCGAATATCAGATAGCAGACAACGAAGCGTCTTCTATCTTCCAAGGCGACCCTGTTATACCACAAGCCTCTAACACAGGTTTTATTGATGTGGCTGCTGCTGGCAATACACTACTAGGTGTATTTTGGGGATGTAATTTTACAGATCCAACAACCGGAAAACCAACGTTTCGAAACCATTACACACAAACTAATATCACTTCTGGTGATATTGACGCTTTCGTATATGACGATCCTTACGAAAGATTCGAAGTACAAGGTGATGGTGCTTCAGCAAGAACAGATATATTTAAAGTAGCAGATATCGTGTACGCTGCTGGTTCAACAGTAAATGGAACATCCAATGTTGAATTAGACGTGTCAGATTTAGCTGCAACTGACGGCCAACTAAGAGTTGTCGGTATATCTACTGATCCGAACAATAGCGAATTGGGTTCTGATAATATAAACTACATTGTTTATATCAACGAACACACATTCCACACAGCATTATAATAGGAGTAATTAAATTATGGCTATATCACGTAATCAACTAGTTAAAGAACTAGAGCCAGGTTTGAATGCACTATTCGGCTTGGAATACAATCGTTATGAAAATCAACACGAGGAAATCTACACCAAAGAAACTTCAGACAGAGCTTTCGAAGAGGAAGTAATGTTAAGTGGTTTCGCCGGTGCTAGTGTTAAACCAGAGGGTTCTGGCGTTGTCTATGACAATGGTCAGGAAACCTACACAGCAAGATATCAGCATGAGACTGTTGCATTAGCTTTCGCAATTACAGAGGAAGCTATTGAAGACAACCTTTATGATAGACTGTCAAGCAGATACACAAAAGCTTTAGCACGTTCAATGGCTAACACCAAACAGGTGAAAGCAGCTAACGTATTAAACAGAGCTTTTAACTCTAGCTTTGCAGGTGGTGATGGTAAGGAGCTTTGTGCTACTGACCACCCAACTATCTTTGGTACTGTCAGCAATGAATTAGCAACATCTGCTGATCTCTCTGAAACATCTATTGAACAAGCATTGATTGATATTAATGCATTCAGAGATGAGAGAGGATTGAAAGTTGCAGCGCAAGGAGTAAAAATGATTATTCCTTCAGAACTTCAATTCACAGCAGAGAGAATTATGAAATCTGCTAATAGAGTTGGCACAGCAGATAATGACTTGAATGCATTAAAGAGCATGGGAATGGTCCCACAAGGTTATGTAGTGAACAACTACTTAACTGATACTGATGCTTTCTTCATTATTACTGATGTTCCTAACGGTATGAAATACTTTGAAAGATCACCAATCAAAACTTCAATGGAAGGTGATTTTGATACCGGTAACGTAAGATACAAAGCAAGAGAGAGATATTCTTTCGGCTTCTCTGACTTCAGAGGTATCTTTGGTTCACCAGGTGCATAATAAGTAATTTTATAAATACTTTTAAAAGGGGCCTTATGGCCCCTTTTTTTATGGGAAAGTTCCTTGACTTTATGGGAAATTAATGTACAAAATAAAAGCGGATAATATTGACAAGGAGATATATTATGACCGCAGTATCACAGTCTTTAATCGCTGAGAAAATTAAACTCGAATCTCAGTGGAATTCTCATTATCTTAATTCTGGTAAAGAAACTCTTGAAATGAAATCTATTGAAGAGAGAATTAAAAGAATCTTAGCTAAAATAAGATGGAGACATCAAGACTATGAGAGTCATTTATTTTTTAAATAAACTTGCTCTCTAAATAAAAATAGCTATATTTAACCTTCTAGGAAAATAAACTAACATACAGACTGACCTAGCAGACGAACGTAGAGACTGTATGTATTTTTACTACGGAGGTAAAAAATGGGAACAACCACATTTCAAGGTCCAGTTGTATCTAAAAAAGGTTTTTTTAGTACAGGACCAGGTAATGTAGTAACAATAAACTCAAGCGATAGCTTGACAACAGCTAGCCACGCAGGAAGAATTGTTTACAACTCTGCCGCAGGCGCTGTGACTTACACATTACCAGCAACAAATGCAAACTCTGATTCTGCCGTTGCAGGACCAGGGCCAGACTTAAACAATCTAAGCAACGTCGGCGCTACTATCGAAATTTTTGCAGATATTACAAAGACAGGTGACTTAGTTGTTCAAGTTGCAAATGCAACTGACGTTATGGTAGGAAGTGCATTATTTATTGATGACTCATCCGACAATGTCGTTGGTTTTGAAACAGCTTCAACATCAGATACTATCACTTTAAACGGTAGCACAACTGGTGGTGTAACTTACTCAAAAATTGTTTGTACAGTTCTTGCTTCAGGTAAATGGAAAGTGTCTGTTGATTCCGGATGTACCGGAACACCAGCAACACCATTTAGTGCTGCGGTAAGTTAATGATTAATTAGGAGCCCTCCAAGAGGGCTCCTATGCAAAGGAGAAAAAAATGGCAAGTAAAGGTGACGTAAAAGCAGTTAGGTTTACATCAGCAGGAGTAGTTTTTGCAGGGAGAACTAGACTCAGAGGAATTATTTTAGCATCTGACGGTGGTGGAGCAGGAACAATTATATTGCAAGACAACACAGATAGCTCAACTTTATTTCAAGCTGACGTTCCTAACGGTGATGTATTTTCTATGAATGTCCCAGAAGACGGAATATTATTTCCTGGTGGAATGAAAATTTCTACAATTACAAACATAGATGCAGCTACTTTAATGATAGACAAATAGGATTAAACAATGGCCACTTCAGGTACAACTGCTTTTGATCTAGATATTGATGAGATAATTCAAGAAGCATACGAACGATGTGGAATGACGGCTCGAACAGGTTATGGATTAAAAAGCGCTAGACGTTCTTTAAATATACTTTTTTCTGAATGGGGAAATAGAGGACTTCATCTATGGAAAATAGATTTAGCCGCGGTGCCTTTAGTAGAAGGTCAAGCTGAATATAATGCAACCACAGATAGCACTAATTTTCCTGGTAATGTAAATGAAATTTTAGAAGCTTATGTTAGAAATAATACTACTGCCACAGCACCTGTTGATACTCCTATATCTAAAATAGACAGATCATCATATTCTGCAATCGCAAACAAACTATCTAAAGGTACTCCTAGTCAATATTATGTTGATAGAACAACTTCTCCTAGCATATTTTTATATCAAACTCCAAGTAGTAGTTTCTCAGGATCTAATTTTCTATTAAAATTTTATTATTTAAAAAGAATTGAAGATGCTGGAGCCTACACAAATCAAACAGATATTGTATATCGTTTTATACCATGTATGTGTGCAGGGTTATCTTATTATTTGAGTTTAAAAATAGCTCCAGATAGATCACAAAATTTAAAATTATTATATGAAGATGAATTAACAAGAGCTTTAAATGAAGACAGTTCTTCTACTAGCACTTTCTTAACACCAAAGGTATACTTTCCAACAACATGACAAATTTTGCAAGAGGTAAATACGCTAAGTCTATTTCAGATAGAAGTGGAATGGAATTTCCTTATAGTGAAATGGTAAGAGAATGGAATGGATCAAGAGTTCATATTTCAGAGTTTGAACCTAAACAACCACAATTAGAATTAAAAGTTCATGCTGCAGATCCAGAAGCTCTACAAAACGCAAGAGTAGATAGAACTGAACCAACTGTTGCTGTTCTATTAAATATAAATTCTTTTAAAACAGGCAGTGCAAGTTCTTCAACTATAACAGTTACAGAAATAAATCACGGTAGAGCATCTAGTGATACAGTTCGATTTAGAAATGCAATTAGTTTTGATGGTATTTCTGGAACTAATATTAATAAAGCTGCAGGATACACAATAACAAAAGTAGATGCTGATACTTACACTTTTAGTGTAGATACAGACACAGCAACTGCAGGGAATGTAAAAGGAGGGGGCGAAAACGCATCAGCCGGGCCCGTAACGATATCACCATGACAATGACTCTTAGTGAATTAAAAACAAATATTAGAAATTACAGTGAAGTAGACGATGGTGTTTTAACAGATGCCGTTTTAAATGTAATTATTAAAAATGTAGAAAATAGAATTTTCAGAGCCGTAGATTCTGACGATACAAAATTTTATGCAAATTCAGATTTAACTATAGGTAATAGATTTGTAACTGTGCCTTCTGATACTAGAATTATCAGATACGTTCAACTAACAAACCCCACAACCTCAGATCAATTTTTCTTAGAACAAGTTGATACTTCTTTTTTAGCAGAATATTTTCCTGACCCAGATAACTCTAGTGATTATGCAACTCCTAGATATTATGCTCATTGGGACTCTGATAACTGGGTTGTGGCTCCAACACCCGATGCAGCTTATAAGATAACTCTAGCTTATATAAAACAACCAGATACTATAACCACCTCTGATTCTAGCACTACCTATTTATCTAACAATTTTCAAGATTTGTTGATTTATGGGTGTATGGTAGAAACTCTAAAATACTTGAAAGGGCCAGATAATATGGTACAAATGTACGAGGCATCCTATCAAGAGGGGCTTCAAACGTTTGCGGCAGAACAACAAGGTCGAAGACGCAGAGACGAATACACTAGTGGTGCAATTCGTTTAGATATACAATCACCACAACCAAAAATGAAATAAAAGGAGACTATAAATGGCTAATATAATACCAGATGCATTTAAATCAGAACTCTTATCTGGAACACACAACTTTGCCAACGGTGGCAATAGTTTTAAAATAGCTTTGTACACAGACATCTCTGGATATTCCACATCAAGCACTGCATATTCTACCTCTAATGAAGTTTCTTCTTCAGGTACTAATTATTCTGCTGGTGGAAATGCCTTAGATAGTCAAGCGGTTGCTGTTGCAAGTAACACAGCTTTTGTTGATTTTGCAGATGAAGTTTTTTCATCAGTGACTTTATCAGCAGTGGGTGCAGTTATTTACAACGATACAAACTCTGACAAACTCGTTGTTGTTCTAGATTTTGGAGGAACTAAAACTGCTACTAACGGAGACTTTACAATTCAGTTTCCTGCGGCAGGTGCTTCAACAGCTATAATAAGGATTGCGTAATAAATTATGGCTTTAGTTTTAAACGACAGAGTTAAAGAAACTACTACTACGACCGGCACAGGTACGATTAACCTGGGAGGTGCTCAAACCAATTTCGAAACTTTTGTAGCAGGAATTGGAAACAGTAATACTACTTATTATGCTATTGTTCATAGAAGTAGTGCTGAATTTGAAGTAGGCTTAGGAACAATAACAGACGCCTCTCCAGATACTTTAGCTAGAACTACAATTATTTCTAGTTCTAATAGTGATAGTGCTGTTAATTTTTCTGCAGGAACAAAAGACGTATTTTGTACACTCCCTGCAAGTAAAGCAGTATTTGAAGATGCTAGTTCTAATGTTACCTTACCTGCTGATTTATCAGTTGGAGATGATCTCACAGTTTTAGGTGGTGTTATTGAGTTTAAATCAAACAGTGGTTCACCAGCTTCACTTAAAATGTATTGTGAGTCATCTAATGCTCACTTTCAAACATTACAACCACAACCACATTCAGCTAGTGCTGCAAACACTTTAAGATTACCTGATAGTGGTGATAGTGGGACACAAGATTTAGTTGCTGTTGATATTACACAAACATTAACAAATAAAAGATTAACCTCTCCAAAATTAAATGAAGATGTGGCAATTACTGCTACAGCTACGGAAGTAAATTTATTAGATGGTGTGACTGCAACCACCGCGGAGTTAAATATTTTAGATGGTGTTACATCTACTGCCGCTGAATTAAATATTTTAGATGGTGTTACATCCACCACAGCTGAGTTAAATATACTTGATGGTGTAACTACTACAGCCACAGAATTGAATATCATGGATGGTGATACTGCTGCTTCATCAACAACTTTAGTAGATGCTGACAGAGTGGTTACTAATGATGCAGGAACGATGAAGCAAGTTGCTTTATCAGATTTAAAAACATATTTATCTAGTGCAGGATTCTCAACTGAGGACCCAACAGCATTAGCTATTGCATTAGGATAGGAGGGTAAATGGCCAATACTTTTAAAGTGATAACAAAAGCAGGTGTAACAAGTGCTGATGTTATTTACACAGTAGCAGGTTCTACAACAACAGTGGTTCTTGGTATTATGGTAGGTAACACAACTACAACACAAATTACTGCAACAGTAAGTTTAGGATCAGATACTTCCAACAGAGCAGGCGCAAACAACGAAGCTAATCAAACAGTTGAGTTAGTAACCAATGCACCCGTGCCTGTAGGTGGTACACTTGAACTATTGTCTGGTAACAAAGTGGTTATGGAAACAACTGACACACTTTCGTTAACAGCTTCAGGTGCTGCAGATATAGCTTTATCAATTATGGAGATAACCTAGAATGGCATATCTTGGTACACCTATAGATACAACCAATCAGTTTCAGTCTTTACAAGGTAAACGATTT
>Ga0208157_1001521_pt1 | contig 10368 bp, 5 predicted proteins | sample 5_EtaG_FD_184077 | JGI IMG/M metagenome (GOLD analysis project Ga0208157, IMG submission 184077) | Marine viral communities from the Subarctic Pacific Ocean - 5_ETSP_OMZ_AT15132 metaG (SPAdes) (version 2) | ecosystem: Environmental > Aquatic > Marine > Oceanic | place: Pacific Ocean | collected...
ACGATTAAGTTTAGAATATGATGCTGCTGTTAATAGTTATGATTTCTTAGAACAATCAGCAATAGAAAAAAGTTCTGGCGAATATGCAATGTATCAAGCAAGAAGCCAAAGAGCTGCATCCTACATTAGTGCGGCTGGTACAATGGTTGGTGCTTATGCACAAAAATCTATTTTAGATACACAAGCAGCAAATCAAGCAGAAATTATTAAAAATCAAAATCAAAATACAGCAGAAATTATCAGACAACAATCAATTAATAACGGCATTATTAATGATGCAATATTTAATAACCAAATAGATATGATTGATTTAATTAATAAAAATCAAAGGACTCTTATAAATCTTAATAAAGAAAACTCATTATCATTTATAAATGAATTTGGAACACAGAGGTTTTAATGGTACAAATTCCTATTTTTGAAAAGAAACTATCCGATAAAAAAATACCTGGTTTGGTATCTCGTGTTAACAATCCAACAGCATCAGCCGTTGGTCCGTTAAATGAGCTTTCACGTCAAGCAAGTAATTTAACTAGTCTTGCAACACAAGCATACAGCAATAAGAAAAATTTTGAAAATCAACAATTACAAGACAAATTAAATTTTGAAAATCAAGAATTAAAAGTAAAATTAAATCAATCAAATAGACTTGATGAAATAAAAAATAAAAACAAAGCAGATGTGTATAGAGCAAATGAAGCATTTGCAACGCAAGTAAAACAAATAGAAGCAGATTCAGAAATTAAATTTTACGAAGCTGCAACTAGATTAGAGCGTAAAAATAATATTACGCTTGCATCTAATAATTTAGAATTAGAAAGTAATAATATTAATATTGCGTATTCCACATCATCCACTTTATCTGACATACCTAAATGGTTAGCAGAACAAACAGATTTAAAAGATAAACATAAAAATACATTAAAGACAAAAGTAGAAAGAGATATTTTTGAACAAAATTGGAATAATTACATAACCAATGAAACATTAAAAATTAAAAAAGCTATACGAACAAATTTATTAGAAGTATCAAAAGTAACATATAAAAATGAAATTGATAAATATGCGTATAAAGCTATTTTTGGTGGAACAACTAAAGAGAGAGAAGATGCGTTAAATTATTTATTATCAGAAGATGGTATTATTTTAGAAATGGAGAAAAGCGGTCTTGTTCTTAATAAAGAAATTGAGATTGCTGCTATTCGTAATAAAATAGGATTTTATGATGCAGAAAAAAAATTACAAGACAATCCACAATTATTATTAAGTGAATTAGAATCAGATCAATATGCAGAAATATTAACAACAGATCAAGTTCTTGATTTTAGACAAAAAGCACAACTTAAAATAGATAAAGAAAATAGAGCTACAATTACATCGTTAAAAGCTAATGTATCTGCAATACGAGGATTTTTAAATGATGAAGAAAAATTATTAAAAAATTTATCAAGAGCCAATCTTCCACAACTTAACGCCTTATTAGAAGAAGCAAAAGGTTTAAATATACCTGGCACAGAAGATTATTTTGATCCAAACTTAGTACAAGATATTGAAAACATGATTTCTCTTGTTGATGTTGTTGATACTTTTAGATCATATAACAAAGAAGAAGGAGCAGAAGCTATCAGTTTACTTAAACAAAGTTTAAATGCAAAACTAGATGATGATGATGAAACAACTGGAATAGCACCTATTGAACAATTACAATTAGAAATTTTTGAAAAAATACAAACAGATAAAAATACTCGTATTCCTAATGATATGTTACGAGTAGCTTTAGATTATGGTGTTATTGATAATATTCCACAAATAGATTTTTCTCTTGCATCAAGTGAACCAGAAGTATTTAAAGAACAAGTAAACGCTTTAATTAAACAAGCGGAATTTGTTGCAGAATATTATGATGAACCAATACAATTTTTTACAAAAGAACAAATAAGTAATTTCAATCAAATTGTTACAAATGCACAAGGTCCTGATGAAATAGTGGAATTTGCATCTGCTATTCATAGTACCTTTGACACTCATTCTTTAAGTGCCTTTAAACAAATACATGACAAAGCACCTATCCTAGCAGAAATTGGCGGTCATGTAAGTAATGGCAACAGTGAATTTGCTATGCACATCGCTAATGGAATGATGTTGAAAAAAGATCAAAAGTTAATGCCAAATCTTGTCAACAATAAAGAGTTTGGTAAAATTTTTGTAGAAGTAATGGGAGATAGTTTAAATGATAATACGCAAACATTACTAACAAAACAAACAGCTATTGAAAATGTAATTATATCAAGAGGTATAGAAGAAGGTTGGTATGACACTAATAAAGATGTTAAATCAATGCTGCGAGATAAAAATACAAAAGAAAAAATAACACAAATTATAAATGAATCTGTTGGTGCAACCTATAATGGCGATAAATTAATTTATGGAGGGATGATTTCTTTTAATGGAAAACAAATTGCTTTACCAACAAACTTTCCTAGAACAGAAATAGAAAATGAAAAAGATTTTAAAAACTTAATTGAAGATACTTTTTTATCTGATGATGCTAACCAACAAGAAATTGCTACTCAATTAGTAATTAAAGCTGGTGGTGGAAATTCTTTGCCAACAACTACACCTTTTGTTGATACAGAAAATAGACAAGAAATGTCTGTTACGCCTGATAAACTTTTCGGTAAAAATTCTGATCCATATTATTTAGAACAAATTGCACCTGGCAAATATGTCTTTGCTATTTTTGACCAGCAAGACGGCAATCCTGACCACGAATATTTAATGTACGAAGGTTCTAACGAGCCATTTGTTTTTGATTTAGGAAAAATTACAGAGGATTTAATTAAGTAATGGAATTTTACGATCAAGATAATGCTTTAAATAAAAAGCGTATTAATACTGATTTTAAACGACCAAGTTTATTACCTAACGATGATGGTGGTTGGGGTTTTTCTGAAAAAACTAAAGCACAATTTAATCATTCTTTAGAATTTGAAATGTCAAATTCTCATTATTACAATACTTTAGATGTTTACGATAAAGCAAATAAAGAAATTGAACGAGCTTTTGGTGTTCAATTACCTAATCCTTATCTTGATGATATGAAAGACGAAATTGCTGGCGATGGTTTTTGGAATAGACGTCTATATGAATTAGGAGAAAGTACAAAAAATAATGTTTCCAGGACAAATGTTCACAGTTACAAAGAACAATTAGAATGGTGGAATAATGAAGTTGCAAAACTTGTAGAAAAAAATCCTAATATTAATTTTAAAACAGTAGAAGATTTTACCGAAGAATTAAAACAAAAAGCTGTTACCCAAGATTTTTTAATTAGTGAAATGAATAGATCAAGTCGTGGATTTATGGAAAAATACGGCTCATCGTTTGCTGCTGGTTTTGGTAGTTATATGTTAGATCCAATAACGCTACAAACATTACCATTATCTTTTGCGTATTCCATGCCAAAAAATCTTGCTGTTGCTGGATTAAAAACTGCTGTTATGGAAAGTGCTTTAGAGGGTGTGCGTACAACATTAATTGAGGGTGGCAAACAAGCAAATCGAAAAAATTTAGGTTTAGATTACGGAATGGATAGAGCATTAACTGCCATTTTAACGAATACAGCTAGTGCTTTTGTTTTTGCACCAGTAGGTTTGTTTGCTTTTAAAGGTATTGGTTATGGTGGTAAGCAAGCATACAAAGGTACTAAAGCTGCTTTTTTATCTTTTGATGAAATGGTTAGTAAAAATTTATTTCCACAAAGATATTTAGGTTTGGAAATGAATAAAATTTTAAACAACAATCCTACATGGAAATCAAAACCTTTAAATGATGTTATACATTTAATGGATGATGCAGAATTACAACGAGTGTTTAATGAACTTCCTGATAATATAAAAAATAAACCAAAGTATAAAGAAGCTGCTTATCAACTTAATCAAGCATTAATTGAAAGAAACCAAAATCCTTATACTGATACTATTGCTGGTAAAAGACAACATTCAAAAAATGTAAAAGAAACAATGAAACAAGTAGAGGTTGATGAACCTATTACTGTTACTGAAAGTCCTGATGTAGAATTAAAAAAAACCGATCAAACAGAATTAGGAAAACAAATAGAATTAAAAGAAGCAGAAATTGCAGCCGCTAAAACATTAGTAGAGAACGAGGAACTTTTAGATATACCAACTTATTTAAAAAATCAAAAATCTGGTAAAAAAACAGAAGCAGAAAAAAAATTAATTAAATTAGAAAAAGAATTACAAGTATTAAAAAAACAAATTGTAGTACCAGAATTACCAAGTAGCTTACAACCACCAAAACAACCAAAGGTTGAAACATTTTTACAATGGTTAAAAAGAAATAAAATAGATAGTGAAGAAACAAATATTGCTGATGTAGGATCTATACTAGATAAAGAAACTTTTGGTTATACAAAAAAAGGTGGTTATTCATTAGATGAACTTTTAATAAGAGCTAGAGAAGATGGTTGGTTGCCACCAGCTAAACCAGGTCAACCAGATGATTTATCAATAAATGATGTTTTAGATTTAATAAGTGAAAATTCTGTAAGACCTGACGATCAACCAAAATTACAAGCATTTGAGGATGAGGTTGCTGGAATAGATCAAACAATACGAGCTTTAGAAGAAGAAGGTATTGATCCAGTTGGAATGTCTAATGATGATGTGGATATAGCTCTAATGAACATATCAAATAGAGTTGATGATTTTGATGTAAAGAAATATGATAACGAAGATTTTATTAATGATTTTGCTGATGATTCAATGGAGGATTTTCTGGCGTATGTTGAGGAGGGGAGAATACCTGATAATGAAAGAATTGTTGTTGATGTAGATGCAGATGGCACACCAACGGCTGAAAAAACTGTCAGACAAATAAAAAATGAATTACAAAACGAACAAAAAATGTTGGATGAATTAAGTAACTGTGAGGGATTAAGTGCCTAGTTTTAGAGAATGTATTATTGCTGCTGCTAAAAAAGGATTAATACAAGATAAGAATAGAGAAAAAGAAATGCTTGCCATGTTTGATGATAAACTGGAATTATTTTCTAAATCTATGAGTAAGTTAGAAGCAGAGCAAGCGGCAAGTAACGCTGTGTTTAAAGTTGTTAAACAACAAGTTAAGAAAAAAGCTGTTGAAAATACAATCGCTGTTTTTAAACAAAACGAATTAAAAAAAATAATTGATAATTACAAAAACAATGTTGGCGAGGAAGATGTCGCTATGGGTTTTCGTTCTTTGCATGGTAAAGCAGAAGGTCCACGCATTGTAACTAATTTAGAAATACGTCATAAATCTATTTTTGGCACACTTACATCTGAATTAAGCGATGTGATGGAAGCATATGCAAATCGTTTAGTGCGTAAATGGAAAAGAGCAAATCCACAATCACTTGTGGAGGAAATGTTTGAAACAGGAAGTAGTGGAAATAAAGGTGCGGAGATTTGGGGTAAGTCATTACAAGAAACATTAAAAAAAGGAAAAGCAATGTTAGCCAAAAATGGTGTAATGATTGCTGATGATCCTGATTGGAAATTTCCCCAAGTACACAACACAACAACAATAAAAAAACATTTAAAAAAATCTTATAAAAAATTTATAAAAACCATGAATGACGCAGATGCAAATATTGCGGCAAAAAAAGAATGGGTAAATATTATAAAGCCATTACTAAATAAATCAAAAATGGTTGATGATAAAACTGGTTTAACATTTGATGTTTTACCAGATGCAGAATTTGATAAAGCATTAGATGCAGCATTAATGAATATTATTACCGATGGTTTAGGTGTTGGTAAAAAAACTGGTTTAAAAAAATTTAGTGAATCTCGATTTTTAAAATTTAAAGATGCAGCATCATGGGGAGAATATAATACTAAATTTGGAAGTGATCCAGTACAAATGATTTATGAACATTTAGATGTTATGGCGAGAGCTATTGCTGAAACACAAATATTTGGACCAAAACCACAAACAGTAAGAGCTGCTTTAAAAAAGCATGTGCAAGACAAAACATATAGACGAGCATTTACAAAAAGAAAAATGTTTGCACAAGATGAAACAGATCGTGCCAATAGTTTAATTAAAAGAGCTGATTTAGAATATGATTTATTTGTTGGTCGTGGTCATTTGTCTATTGATAATAGACGAGCTAAAGTTGGAAGTGCTTTTCGTAATTTTGGTACTGGTACATTATTGTCAGGATCAGGACCAGTTGTGCTTATTGGAGATATGGCTACAACATTTACTAATGCGTCAATGCGTGGATGGTCGCCATGGCGAGCTGTTGTTAATAGTTTAGGAGAACAATTTAAAGGTAAAGAAGGTAGGCAATTTGCAGCATATTTAGAATTAATTTTAGATGATCTAATACAAAATAATATGGCAATGTCGAGATTTATGGATGATGTTGATAGTGGAGGATTAGCAAAAGTGTATTCTACCGCATTACTTCGAGTAGGTGCAGTTTCACGATTTACGCAACAAGCAAGAAATGCTGGAGGTAAATTTATTTTATCAGGACAAGGTTTAGGAAAATATACAACATATTCTTTTGATGATTTAGTTAGATTGTCTAAAGGCAAATTTAACGATTATGGCAAAACTTTAAAATTATTAGATCAATACAATATATCAAAAGCCGATTGGGAAATTATACGCACCACAGAAATGTGGAATCCTAAAGGTAATTTAAAATTTATTGATCCAGGTGCAATCGCATCACGAACCGATATTAATAAAGAACTTGCTACAAATGTTGCTTTAAAATTAAAAGATTTAGTAATGACAGAACAAGATCATATGGTTGTTGTTAATTCTTTAAAACAACAAGCATCAGCATCATGGTTAAAAAGAGGTACATTTGGTGGAGAATTTGGATTATCTGCTTTTATGTTTAAGAGTTTTCCAATTAATATTATTATTCATAACATTAGACGAGCTATGTCTGCACCTCCTGGAGCATACAATAAAGCAAAATATACAGGAATGTTAACTGTTGGAATGACATTTACTGGTGGTTTAATGTTGTTAGCCAATGATATTTTAAATGGTCGTGATCCTAGACGAGTATTAAGTGGCGATTTTTGGACACAAGCAATTTTAAAAGGTGGTGCTTTAGGTCCATATGGAGATGCTCTTGTTGGCGATCCTGATGCACGACAATTTGGTTTTTTATTAACTGGTCCGATTGCATCGTTTTTTGGCGATTTTTATGGGATTACTGGTGGTGCTTTATATACAGCTGCAAAAGGAGAAGAAAATCTTAATTATGGTGGTCGTGTATCAAGATTTATTCGTAGTTGGTCGCCAAAACCTTTTTATTTAAAATTAATATTACAACGCTATATTTTTGACCAATTAGATAAACTAATGAATGAAAATCATTATGAGAACATGAATAGGCACATGAGTGGTGTTTATGATAAAGGAAGTGATTATTGGTGGAAACCAGATGAATTATTACCTGAAAGATTACCTGAATTTAAAGAATAATTTAGTTGAACATTATTGACATTTAATTTAAGAAATAACAATAAACTAGATACTTCTGTCTAGTTTTTTTTATTTCCCAAAACATTAGAGGACTACATGACGATTTCTAGCACGACTACGAAAAATTCGTATAGTGGAAACGGATCTACTACAACCTTTGCTTATGGGTTTTACATACCAGCATCGACAGACATACAAGTAATTGTACGATCTGCAACTGGAACGGAAACAGTAAAAGCCGAGGGTACTGGATCAACCAACTACGCTATTACAAATGTTGGTAACGCCAGCGGTGGAAACATTGTATTTGTAACTGCTCCCGCATCTGGCGAAACAGTTGTATTACGAAGAAATACAGCCAAGACACAAGCAACTGATTATGTTGCTAATGATCCTTTTCCAGCAGAAACACATGAAGATGCTCTCGATAAGCTCACGATTATAGGTCAAGATTTACAAGAACAAGTTGATCGTTCATTAAAACTATCAAGAACAAATACAATGACCTCAACAGAATTTACTGTTGGATCATCTGATCGTGCATCAAAGATTTTAGCTTTTGATAGTTCTGGAGAATTATCTGTCACCCAAGAGTTAGGTACAGTTAAAGGTAACTGGGGTGCAAGTACAGCTTATCAACAAAGAGATATAGTTAAAGACACTTCAACTAATAATATTTTTATTGCCTTAACTGCTCATACATCTTCTGGCTCACAGCCACTTACAACTAATACTGATAGTGCTAAATGGAGTTTATTAGTAGATGCTGCATCATCAACCACAAGTCAAACTGCTGCTGCATCAAGTGCTACTGCTGCTGCAAGTTCTGCAACAGCTGCTGCATCATCCGCATCAACTGCATCTGGTCATAAAGATACTGCAACAACAAAAGCAAGTGAAGCTTCAACATCTGCCAGTAATGCTGCAACATCCGCTACGTCTGCTGCTGCAAGTTTAACAACTTTTACACAACAATATCATGGTGCTGCAAGTTCCGATCCATCATCCAATTTAACTACTGGAGATTTGTATTTCAAAACAGATGGTACTGGAATGAAAGTTTACAATGGATCTGCATGGGTAGATGTAAAACCAACTTCTGCTGAACAAACTAAAATAACAGCTTTAGGTGCAAGTGATGTCATTACTGATATGGGTTTATTGGCAACTTCGGATGTCATTGCAGATATGGCTCTACTTGCAACAAGTGATGTTATTGCTGATATGGCTCTCCTAGCAACCTCTGATGTTATTGCTGATATGAATACTTTAGCAACATCAGATATAGTTAGTGATCTAAATTTATTAGCAACATCTGATTTTGTAAGTGATCTAAATTCATTAGCAACTTCTGACTTTGTTTCAGATCTTAATGCTCTTGAAGCAATTAAAGCTAATGTAACAACAGTTGCTGACAATGTTGCTGGAGTAAATAGTTTTGCAGAAAGATATAGAGTAGGATCAAGTGATCCTGGATCAAGTAATGATGCTGGAGATCTTGCCTTTAATACAAGTTCTAACGCATTAAAATATTATAACGGATCTGCGTGGGTTGCGGTAACTGCACCAGATGTAACTTATGCTGACAGCACAGCTTTAGCTATTGCTCTCGGTTGATAATAGAAAGGAGATAATATGCCAAATAGTTTTAAACCAATTACGTTTGCAGCTGAACCAGCATCCGCTGGAACCCCTTATGTAATGTACACAGTTGCTTCTAGTACGACTACTGTCATTCTTGGTTTACGTCTTACTAACATTCATTCAACTTCTGTTACAGTTGAGGTTGAACACGTTAGTGATACTGCCAATCGTGGTGGAAGTAATGACGTAGCTAATGGTACAGCATTTCTTGCAAAGGATGTTGTAATCCCAGCAAAGAGTTCATTAGAAGTTTTGGCTGGTAGCAAAATAGTTTTAGAGCAAACTGATGCAATTAGAATTGATTGTTCAGTAGCTGATAAAATTAGTGGAGTTCTATCAGTTATGGAGATTACTTAAAATGTACGTTGGACAACAACCAGCTACTACTTTTGATAGTGGCATCCAGGATCGTTTTACTGGTCTTACTACAAACACAGTGACCCTTACACATGACATATCTGCTGAAACAGATATTCTTGTTGTGTGGAATAATATTGTACAGGATAGTTCCACATATAGTGTGGGTGGTGCTGGAAATAAAACTTTAACTTTAGGTGGCACATTAGTTTCGGCAGATGTCGTAACTGTGTATTATTTAAATAAAGTAATGCAATCAGTTAATCCAACTGCTGGAAGTGTTACCTCTACAACAATTACTGATGATATTATTTCTGGTCAAACTGCTCTTGGAGCAGAACCAGCCGATACAGATGAATTTATTGTAAGTGATGCTGGAACATTAAAAAGAGTAGATTATTCTCATATCAAGGCTGGTACTAATACTCCAACTTTTCATATAAGAAAATCAAGTAATCAAACAGGATTAAGTAGTGGTGGTTGGACTAAAGTTACATTTGATGACGAAGTTTTTGATAGTGATAATACTTTTGCATCAGATAAATTTACAGCACCTTCCAATGGAAAATATTTTTTTACTGCTGCTGCTAAAATAAATGATGGTGGCACAAATACACTTGTTGGTAGTGGCATGAGATTTACTATTAATGGTGCTATTGCAGCAGAAGAAATACATTTTATGGTTAATGGTTCAAATAGTGCAGAAGGAAAAAGTGTTACTGCAGTTTTAAATTTAACAGCAAGTCAATATGTTGAAGTTTATGCTTATGCTCAAGATAATGGTGGTGCTGCTTGTAGTATTACTGGCGGTAATGACAGAGATACATTTTTTATGGGGTTTAAATT
>Ga0208157_1001526_pt1 | contig 10344 bp, 1 predicted proteins | sample 5_EtaG_FD_184077 | JGI IMG/M metagenome (GOLD analysis project Ga0208157, IMG submission 184077) | Marine viral communities from the Subarctic Pacific Ocean - 5_ETSP_OMZ_AT15132 metaG (SPAdes) (version 2) | ecosystem: Environmental > Aquatic > Marine > Oceanic | place: Pacific Ocean | collected...
GATAAATCGCTCGTATTGGGGCCACACAGGTTACAGACGAGAGATGGGACTTCCACCATACAAGTACTCGCTTCGCTTGGACCACGGGCGCCTCTACGACTTATTTGGGGATCCTATGGCCCTCAAGTCGGTGGCCAGGGAAGCGGACACTTCTAACTTCGGTAATACCTACGAAAAAGCAATTTATCAAGCGGGCTTCGATGGCTACTGGGTAAGCGAAGACGCAGGCGGTGTCATGGATGCTATCGCCATGTTCGTGCCGCAAACGCCGAACAAGTTTGAATGGTTGCCTCAAGGGGATCAGATGGATCTGCGTGAAATTTCACCGGAGCCAGCTGAATTGATGTCTTTCTCTAAAATGAAAAAACCCCCTAAGAAGACGATGACAGCCTACAAACTGTTCCGTCTAAAAAAGAGCAAGCCTGGAAAGATTTTCCCCCTGTTCGCTACGGATGATCCGGTTGAAATTGGGCAGTGGATTAGGGCGAAGTTTGTGCCACGTGAGGACATGCCCAAAAAAGCCAAGAGTATGAAATTGGCACCACGTGGAGGATGGCATTCCGCTGAAGAACCTGCTGCCCATTTAAAAACAACAATGGCTTCCGGGGAAGTCCGGGTCTGGGCTGAGGTGGAAATCGGTGACGACGTTGAATGGCAGTCAAAAGCTGATGCTGCAAAGACCAAAGATATTAGGAACGCCGTACCACGCGGTGGTCAGTATCGGTTTAAGCGCCCCGCCAACCAGGGTGGCTTCTGGCGCATTTCCGGTGAGATGAAAGTCAATAGAATTCTTAACCAGGATGAGGTCCAGCAACTGGATCCAAATGCCGCTTCAGTTATTTCTCAAAGTTTTGCAGGCGTCCAGGGCATAACCGGCGATACGGATGCACAGAACGCCCTAGTCCAGGCAAAAGCAATGGAGCTGGACAAAAAGCCCATGGACGAAATCATGGCCGCTACTGGATGGTTCCGCTTTGATGCTGCTACCGGCAAAGAGCGTGGCAAAAAAGGAATGTGGCGTTACAAGTTCCCAAATACCGATGTCAGGATGAAGACTGGCACTCGTGGTCAAAGACCTATCAAAAAAGAGCTTAGGGAACAATTCTTTATTTCTGTTGTTGAAAATAAAACAAAACGACATGGAGAATTTGATTGGGCTGGCAAACATGCTCCTGATGGATCCCCAAGGAACTTCACCTATAATCCCCAAAGACCTGAACAGATTGAGCGCTATTACGTTTCGGAATTAGCACCTAACTTGATGGAAGATTACGAGGGAGCAACTTTTGAAACCCGCCTTAAAATTGGCGATGTATTTGACCTGGGGCGCCTGGGTCAAATGTATCCGTCATTAGAGAGAATACCCATCAGGTTTGACAACACCGAACCCTATGGTTCTGCCATGGTGGGGATCGACTCAAGGACAGTAGAACAGGGCCGGAAAAACTTTAAAGCCGGCAATAAAAAAGATCCTGGCATCAAAATGTTTATGGTCATAGGGCTTGGTCGCCCAAATCCAGATGGGATAAAAAGTGGATTCCAACAAGAATGGATCCAAGACATGATGCAGGAAACACCGCAGTTAACCTCAATAACCAGTACAGTGCTGCATGAATTGCAACATGCCATTCAGCATTTAGAAGGTTTTTCATCAGGTGGTAACCCAGGAGATTTCAGAAGCATGGCCTATGACAAAATCATGCAGGATTTTGGGCAAATGGCCACTGAAACATGGCAGCAAATGATACCGTGGCAAGTGCGTAATGATATCGGTGAAACATTCTTTGCGCTTTTGGACCAACATAAACTAGGTGGAAGGACCAGCCGGGAAAGAAAGAAAAATGCGGTGAAGGCAGGCTTTAGTATGCAAACTGAACCAGTCACCTACCCCGACATGGCAGGTAGAGATGTTACTAAAAATGCTTTTTTCCAAGAATCACCATTTTCTTTAAAAACTGGTAGCACAACGCAACAGGTACAGAACTGGGCACCTAAATTGGAACCCAGGTACTTAAATGTTTTAGCGGAAGCTGTTAGCGATGTTGTTGATCAAGGTCGAGTAGATGTGTTTCAACAAACAAAACTGCAAAATTGGTTTAGTAATTTAAAAAATTATCTCCAGCATCCACAAGAAATTGTCGAACAAGAAGCTCATATAAATTATTTCACTACTGTTGGTGAAATTGAAGCCAGGGACGTAGAGCAGGAGTACCGAGACTTTGTCCATGAAAATGATTCTTTGTCAAACGTGCCAGCCGCCAATCATGGTTTTGACCGTGCAAGACGGCCCTGGATTTTAGGTGGAATTGAAAGAGGGACTGCTGCTGCTAGAAACTTTGAAGCCTTAGGTACGGACTTCCACGCCCCCTGGCAACGATCGATGATGATCAGCCAGAGCATGAGGAATCTTGAAACCGAAATGCGGGCTAGGCAGATAGAACAACTGCCAAAGGGGAGCCCACAAAGGATTAGTGCTATTAGAGCCCTTCGCAGGTTCTACATGCTGAATCCTACCAGCGATACCTGGCTAGATACCGGCTACGAAGAAGAGCTGAAAAACGCTCCACCTGAACAGTACAGTTGGTCACTTCTAATCAAGGGGGACAATCCCACACCCAGGGAAAAGAAACTTATCATCGAGCTGCTCGAAAAGGGCAAACTATTCATCGATCCTAGCGTGTTCCGGGCGATGCTGGGCGACAAGCCAAACGCCCTGCCGATCGTTATGGATTTCTTCAAGGTCCAGCGGGATAAAGTCCTTAAAGGGCAGATGTCTTTCCGTGATGCCTACAAGGCCCATGTACTTACAACAGCCTCCCAGGGGATGTCTGGGAACAGCCCATGGTCTCCATTTGAAAAGACTGCTGGCGTGCTGAACATGCCAGATAAATTTGGTTCGAAAACTAAAGGATTCAGAAAATCAAACCTGTCAGACTTTGCTAACAAACTTAATCAGGAGACAGGTCGTTCAACATACGAGGGTAAGCAGTTAACCGAAGCTGAGGTAATGCAGTATTACAACAAGGCCCCTCTGGTTACCGTTGAAGATTTACCTTTGAACGATTCGCTTCATTCATCTGAAGCAGCAGATCCAGCTTTTGCAGATATTAAAAAAGATTTGTCAAACATTGCAGATGAATTTAATGGTAAAAAGAATTCTGCTGACAGAATCATGGATTTTAAAACTGCTGTAAAAATGTTCCAGCAGGGCCAAAAAGTAAAATACCAGGCAGGCATGGCTATGGATTATGGGGATACCAAGCCAAACATATCCATAAATCCAGAATATACCGCATTTAAAAAGAAATATAATTTAACTGACGAACAGTTAAAACCGTTAGTTCCTCAGAAACAATTAAAAGGTAAGCCTGTAGTAGATAACAAAGGTAACCCTGTACCTGATTTAAAAGCGGATACCTATATTGAAGTTGATGGTGAAAACATCTATGTCCCACCAAAACATTTATTCAATGTTACACGTGAACCAACTGAGCGACATCACTATGGACGACATACATACATAGTTGGCAAAAAATCAAAACGTGTAAAAAAATATTTACAAAATAAAGATTATAAGGGCGAAAAAAGTCCAGGGAAACCTAGTGGAATAAGACAGGGCACCACAAAGCTGTCTGAGCTTAAAAAATTATACAAGGATGCTGAGCCAACTAAAGTAGAGGACTATGAAGCTGCGACCATCGAGTCCAGACCAGCAGGCAAAACATTATCGTTATGGTTCCGTGATCCAGGTACCGACAAAAAACCAATGCCACTTACCAAAGGCAGAACAAAAGGTGGTGTCTGGGTGCCTAATGCCTACGCACAGGATGACGGAAAAATTAGAGCTGAAGATGGTATGGCCTACTGGTTTTCAACGGAAGAAGGACAAGCAGCTTTGGCCTATGCCGAGTTGGCAGAAAAGTTTTACAGAAATGGCAATAAGCCAATTCAGTACAACGGTACCACGTTAACCCAGGAAGACTGGGAAAAAGGAATGGCTGAACGCTGGCGTGGTGGTGGAGATATCCGAACTGCCATGGGTGACGATCGTATCATGCTGCCTATACTTGGTAAGGAATTCGAAAATGCTAAACGTACTGGGGACAAGTGGACGCTGACCTTAACCGAATGGGTGGACTTTGTTAATGACAAAGCTAAAAGCTATGGCAATAAATTAATCGAGAACCCTGGTGATTCGGAAAAAGTTAAACGCCAAAAAGCATTTGATAGATTCAAATTTTCAAGGGAACTCAGCGAAGAAACTAAAAAGCTGAGTTACATCGCAGTTGGTAAAGAAGGTTTCTTTAAACACCATCTTGGGCTAGGTGATTCACCTACTGTGGACGCTATCGAGAAAGCAGTACTAATCGCCGGTACTCCAAATTTAAATTGGGACTACTCGCCACTCATAACTCAGTTAGATCCAGCAAATAAATTAGACGAAGGCGACCCCATGGAATTCCGTGCGAAAGGACCACGGAAAGCTGTTGGTTACAAACCTGGGGATCCTATGTATTACTACCCAGATAAAAAGAAGGGTGACCCGGATTCCAGTTGGCGAAGAGACTTTGTTAATAAAGCCTTTGCTAAGATGGATATTGACCAGTTAATGAAAGACAAGATGATGGAGTACTACACTCAATTCATCTACCAAACCCCACCAACTTATAACGCCGATGGTAGTGTTAAAAGTATGGGTGTAAAAAATAAAGAATGGCAAGGTTACGATGATGATGTGGTCTTCCATTTTATTCATCACTGGATGTGGGATAGAGCAAAAGGAATTACACAAAATAGCCAATGGCCTACACCTGGAACTAAGCCTAATGCTGGTGAAATCGGTGGGACAGAAATGCGGTTTAGACCAGGCATCTACCAGGCGATGTTAAAGGATCATCACGTCCTTGATGATTACAAAACACAACTCCAAAAAGGGGTTAATGTTTTAAGTTACTCAAGGATGCTGTTAAACCGTATGGAGCCTAATACCAGTCCCAAGATGGTGACGACATGGTCAGAAGATTTAAAACCAGTACTGTCACAATCATTAAGTTTTAATGGATTAACAGACCAAGAAATAGATCGATTATTTAAACTAAAACACCAGATATCTATAGCGGATAGACTTAGAGGTGGTGTCTATTATCCGATGGATCCAAACAACACACTACTGACTGGTGCAAATGAAATTCATTTAATGGGTGGATGGGCCTATCCAAACTTTAATTCAATGCTAAATGCTGGTGCTGGTTGGGCAGCAGATGCACCAGGTGTGATCACCGGTCATTATAATTTAAGAGACGAGGAAAACGCACCGTTTGTTGACATCTTACTAATGGGTAACGATGCGCATTTTGGTAACAAACAAACATGGCAGGTTATTGAGAAAGAAATTGATTGGATGATCCAGTCTGGACAACTTGGGCGCAACGTCATTAATAAAATTTTTGACGACATGATTGCTAATAAAGCCACACCACTTGCACCAGGTTCACAACAATCTGCAGATGGTTCTAGATTAAATTTTAAAGCTTGGGGTAATGCAAATAAAAAAGCGGCCAGCACTCCATTTTTAAATAAATGGAATGACATGAAACAGAAGAATCCTAAAAGTGATGCCTGGGATATCTTCAAAAAAATGTTGGCGATCCCATCAGGCACATCAGGGGCGACCACGTTTGGTAATAGACTCCAGTTTGCTTATTTCTTATTTGGCAACTGGTCCGACACCACAAATGGTTTCACAGTTAATCCTAGTGTTAACCAGGATTTAAATACTCTGGGTAATTACATCTGGGATAACACCGTAGATATGCGTGAAGCTCCACAACATGCCCTGGTTGGTACACTTGAAATTGACCCCAATGCAGTAGATCCAAACATTAGCGCACAGCAACTTGGAATTCCTACTCACCCTGCTTATTCAGTAATTCTTCCAGGTAAGCCGGTCGCAACTTTTGACATACCTATCCCGCGAGAAATTTACTTGAGCGGACAGCATCCAGGGAACTGGTTGCAGGCTATGAATGATTTTCTCGACAAACAAGAACAAGCCGGTAAAGCCCCACTTGGTAGAGGGAACCTTGGTACACGATTGACAACCGTACTTGGCGTACCTGAAGCATTAAAAAGAACTAAGGCCTCAGAAAGTAAGTTCAGAGAAGGTGATAATTTTACTATTCTGCCAATGAAAAAAACTGAGAAAGCGCCACCTCATGTGGGCTCTGTTCTCAGTAAATTTGGGCAGCCATACGTCTGGCCTGACAGCGATACAATGAAGCAAAATCTGATGGCGGCATATCTTAGTCCTCATCAGATAATGGGCGCCAGTTTCAGCATGATGCCTGGTGGGCGTGCAGTAAATACACAGAACGCTCCGGTAGACCAGATGTCTTCCAGTCTGGTCAAGCGTTACCAGCGTTTCATGCGGAACAAGATTACCAAGTATCTTGAGCCGATGGGCAACCTCCCAGGCCGTCAGGATTATTTAAAACTTCGCAGGCTGGCAAAAGGGGCGATCCACGAGGCTGAAGAATTTGGAAAGGACCTATATAAAATTCTTTCAAAGACAAAAAGTCCAAAACAAATCTACGACTACCTAACTACTCGTGGCGCAGATCCTAGTCAAATACTGGATCCAAAAGAACGTGCTGCCGCAGTAAGTGCAAAAGAGCGGATCAACGCAATTGGTCAAGAACTCTTGAACAAAGGACTGATCCATCCAGGCACCATTCAACGATATGGCGACCGATACCTGCCAAGGGTGTATCTAAAATACCTGCTCAAAGAAGTTGACCAGAACCGAATTGCCATGGGCCAGAAGCCATCTGACCTGGGCTATCTCAAACAAAGAAAATATATAGGCCGTGGCGTTCGTGAATTAATCCTTGGAGAAGTCAAGGATCCAGGATTTTTAGCCAGCCGTGCAACGATGCTTCCTGCCAGGGATCTTGCGTTGCTGGACTGGCTCGGAAAAATTGCAACCAATCCACAATGGTCACTTCAAAGAAGCCTGGTGGATTTTGACGTGCAAGGCGAAATGGCCGCAATTGCCCCTGAGCTTGTCGACGAACTCCAGTTAAGTGATACATCGTCTCACCGTGTAACACCCTACTGGTTAAAGTCGGAAGCAAATCGTCTTCGTTCTACCATCATGCCTACCCTGGAAGGTGACAAACTAGAGTTAGCCAACCAGCTTACCACACGCATGGACGAGGTAGCCAACGAGGCGATAGGTGCCATGGCGGCGGATGTGCCGGAGAATTACAAACAAATGCCCACCAGCGCACGTTATGGAAAGTTGAGGGGTATGGTTGTCCGGAAAGAAATATACGACGATATCGTCGGTTCTATGAAGTTTCGTTCAGGCGACGAATCCCTGGCTGAACAGGTCCTTGGCGACACTGGATTCATGGGTGGATTTGGTCGTTACTGGAAATGGGTCAAGGTTTCAGCGAACCCCCCATCATGGGTCAGAAACTTTGTATCAAACCTGGTGCTGCTGAACCTGGGTGGTGTGCCCATGTACCGAATTCCAGATTTATTTCTGACCGCTATTCAGGATATTAAAAACAACGGTGCTGCATACAAGCTGGTCCAGGATCGTGGGCTGGCAGCAGGCACATTTGCTAACGTTGAATTAGGTAGAATCGAACGACACTTCACCGATCTGCAATCCAGGATGCGCAAAAAGAAACAGCATCCAATGGCCTGGGCAGGGATGATCAAAAACACATTGCAGAAGTTCCAGGATCAGACGTCCGACTGGTACGGTAGCATTGATGTGCTTGGCAAAACCATGGCGGTCAAATGGGCTATGGAATCAGGCGTTACAGGTGGCAAGATGAATGCGGACCAGGCTGTAGATTTCGCTGAAAAATGGCTGTTCGACTATTCATTAGTGAAGCCTAGCGTTAGATATTTACGGTCAGCGGCATTTGGAAGCCCCTTCATAACGTTCACGTCGAAGGTAGCTCCATTGATGTTGGAGACTATAATGACCAAGCCGTGGAAATTAGCGCCTTACTACATGCTTGGATGGGGTATGAAGGAAATGTTCCTGAATAACCTGGGGCTGGACGACGAAGAATACGAAGGGCTGAAAGAATCGCTGAACGAATATCTCAGGGATAAATCGAAGTCTGGCGTCATGCCTGCCAGTGTCATTCCATTACCTGTCAAAGACGAACAAGATCGTATCCAATTTTTTGATGTATCGTACCTCTACCCTTGGGGAATGTTCTCTGAACTGTTTTCCGAAATATCTGATGGAGATATCGCAGCAGCTATGTCAACGCTGGGAATGTTGGGTGGTCCGATGGCCAATATGTCAGCGGCAATTTTAACTAATACCGACCCGTTTACTCGCAAAGAAATTGTTAATGAATTAGATGGTACAGGTAAAAAGTTTGCGGACCTTTGGTGGTATGGTTTCAATTTAGCTACCCCACCAATGGTGCACTCCGATTTTGGTGCGGCGACCCGTATGTTACAAACATTTAGAGGGGACCTGACACCAGAGGGTGAACCACGATTTACTTATCCACAAGGATTGTCACGATTAGGTGGTTTTAATATAACACCTGTAGACCCACAGGAAGCCAGAAGTAAAAACGCCAGGTTTAAACAATCACAGATTTTAAAATTAATGCGGGAACGTTCCAGGCGCTATCGCGACCTGGTCGGAATGAAGAGACCTAAAGAAGAAATCCAGGAAGAAATGAGTGATTATACGGAACGAATAAAAGAAATGCGTGAGGATTATAAAAAGTGGTCGAAACTAACCAAGGTACCTAAGCAACTAAAGCGTGCCAGTTGACACTCTCCTTTCACTCTCTGGTTTGTTGACCTGGAAAATAAATAAAAACAATCACTTGGGCCGGGTTGACCTCGATTAAAAGTCAGATGCTCTACCAACTGAGCTACCGACCCACGTGACTGATATGATTGACGAAAATCGTCAGTAACGGGGTTACCACCATAGGTGTCGAAAGAGGGCACTCTCCGCTAGTCATCCTAAAAACCGACTTACTTTTTTGCTCTCTCGTTTTTTTACAGCGTTATAATACAGCTGTGTGGTCTCGGGAGACTGGTGCCCGGCAAAGGACTGAACGTCGTCTAATTTCGCGTGCTCACACATTTTAGTTATCGCTGTTTTTCTTAACACCCTTAACATTTCTACTTTTTTATTCCAACGCCATTTCTTCCGTAATTTGCCAAACGCTTGGCTCAGACGGTTCGGATTGGAATACAATTGCCCGGAAGGATTGTTACACCGTGGCCCCCCTTGGAGGAACCAGGTCCTCTCATACAGTTCATCGTCATTTAGGAAATCATACAGTGTGTCGTTGATCTCTAAAGTCCGGTGAATAAACTGTTTAGGTTTCCACTCTTTCTTCCAGGTTCCCTGAATGGTTTTTAACTGCGCTTCAGGGACGGTTTTTATTTTAATCTCTCGCTCGATTAAATCAATATTATAATTCGGCATGGACCAAATTTCATCCGCCCGCATTGCACAATGATACCCCAACATGAAGGCCCGCTGAAACCGTTTGTCTTCCTTAAAAATCTTAGACTGGTAAAACTCCAGTTCACGATCCGTCAGGATGTCGATTTCATGGACATCTCTTCTGTCGATTTCGATTTTGAACCACGGTAGGTTTTCATCCAACTCCGCCCGGTTGAACACCCATCTCAAAAACGCCCTCAAATGGGTCTGATGGGTCCTGGGCTTGATTCCTTTATTCTTTAAGAACCGATTGAACTGGGCCTCTTTTTTAGAGCCCCATTCCCTAATATCGAAATCCCTGCCGTTCGATTCCACTAAATACAGAACCGACGACAGGTAGGCATGCTGGGTTGATTCAACGTTTTTTATTTGTACCCGCTCTTCCATCCAGCGACCTGCCAGATAGAGGACCGAATAATCCTGAGACGCCGCCATGTTCAAACGCCTGCGAACCTGGGGCTTCTTTTCAGCCATCAATCTGGCTAATTCGGTTATCGGGGTTTTGAGTTTGTTACTCAGGACAACCAAAGGTGGTTTGGGCCTGCTACCACGTAAATCATGGTAGACCCCCCACCACCTTTCGTCTTTCCATAAAAATGGCTCCGCATCGGAGCGGATATCAGGTTGCATCAGCATTATCCAGTGCTGTGTCTGCAATTTGTTTTAGCTTTTCATACGATAATTTGATTTCATTATTCTCAGCTAGAATAGTGAAGTCAGAAACGGGATATACTGAAATCCCATTTTTTGACAAAAAATCAATAGCTCTGCACACGTCCCAATGATCACTGTCAAATCTTGCCTGAATTTTTACTGAGCCAGAATTCTCATCAATT